>ERZ839823.2487-NODE-2487-length-13982-cov-2.340418_pt1 | contig 13982 bp, 10 predicted proteins | sample MGYA00519862_ERZ839823 | MGnify/ENA primary metagenome ERZ839823 (study PRJEB31850, sample SAMEA3708853) | human gut metagenome | biome: human gut; feature: human-associated habitat; material: faeces | place: China | collected 2014 ...
GCTGCCTATGCACTCAAAGCAAAATAAGCAAACTTTCTTCTCCTAATCTCGTCTGTTTCTTGGCAGTGGAAATCTGCTGTTGCCAAAAGGCAGACATTTGAGGTTCTGTTGGTTCGACAGGACCTCTTTTTTTGGTACTAGAGCGTTGACAGCGGAGAAATGTTGCATTCCTTGAAGAAAAGCTCTCGCAATGCAGGCAAATGTTCCTGTTTGTAGATCGCGTAGATGCAGCGGCTGCTTTCTTTTTTATGATCCGGATTAACCTCTTTTCTCAACTCAACCAAATCTCCACGGCGAATTTCTTCCGAAACGGACAGCAACGGCATCACAGCCAATCCAAGACCGGTTTGAACCGCTCGTTTGATCGCGCCCATCGTATTCATAGTAAGGATGTTGGAAACGGTAATTCCCTGGGCCAAAAGCCATCGTTTGGCTGCATCGCTTACCGTTGCTTCCTGATCCATGATCCAGGTGGCTAAACAGAAATCTTCCGTTGTCGCTTCGACCGATATGTATGGACTCTTCGGGCTGGCGATCAATACGAAATCGTCACGGAAACACGGGAAAAAGGTTAACGATGGATCCACGGGGGGACGACTGATAAAGCCAATATCCATACGGTTGGCAAGAACTCCGGCTTCTACGATTTCATTGTCTTCAATCAGCAAAGTCGGATCCACAGTCGGATAACGTCGCTTGAATTCCGGGAGCCTTCGGGAGAGGATATAAATGCCGCAGGCGCGGTTGGCACCGATGATCAGCTTCCCTGCCAGCCCTTTTTCTCTGGCTGCGAAAATATCCTCAATTTCGCTGGCTTTAGTTACGACCAGTGTGGCCAGAGGGAGGAGAGCAGAGGCAGCGTCTGTCGGAAACAAGCCATTGGATTTTCGTTCGAACAGTTCTGTTCCAAGTATTCTCTCGAGTTCTTTGAGCGACTGACTTGCCGCACTTGTCGTCACACAGAGTTTGGCAGCAGCTTTTGACAAGCTTTTCTGATCGCAGATGCCAAGAAAGATTTCAAGCTGACGCAGTGTGATGTGCATAACCGGATATTTTCGAAAAAAAAAGACGCATCACCGAATGGCGAGCGTCCTTTTTTGCAGCGTTTCAGAAATTTGTGTTTGGTGCCCAAGACTGGACTCGAACCAGCATGCCTCTCGGCGCTGCGACCTGAACACAGTGCGTCTACCAATTTCGCCACTTGGGCACAAATTTTCTGAGACGCGAATTATTACCAAACAGAATAAAAATGTCAAACGATTTTCGAAAAAAATTTCTGCGAGTGATTTTTAGGAGAAATTACTTGCTCAAAAGACTTGCCGACAGGCTCTGCGCCGCAACTGATCGGTCCGTTCAGATAGTCGGCATCGTCTTGTAAGAGTTCCGTCATTTTTCCTCAGGTATGATGCGCTTGATTCGAGGCCGACGAGAAGGATGTTGCCGATGCGTCTGCCGTTTTGTAGCCAATTGATGCTCCGAGAGCACATAGAGAATTCGAAATGCAAAGGAAAGTTCACGAGAAACCCAGTCGATCCAAGGCATCTCCCGAAAAGAAGAAGCAGAACACCTCCAATTACGCCGACAGGGCATTTGTCCTTGCCCAAGGGGATTCTTTTTCCAAAACCGTCTTCACTAAGTGCTATCACGAAACGTTCGGTGTGACGCTTGCTGCGGCAAAGGAGGCTTTTGAAAGGCTTTTGGCAAGCGAAATCATTGCGCCGGCTCAGCAAGCCCGTCATTACACGCGTGGTCCCGGTATTTCAAAGCAAGAAGATCTTGTGCGTCTGGTCGGCAATCGAACCGGCGAATTCAAGATTCGCAGTCTTAAGAATCCCGACAAGATTGTCGAAGGCGTTAAAAGTTCCAATCCGCACCACGGTTTGTTGCCGGGGGATGTTGTTTACGGTGCATATGTCAACGACGACTACGGGTTTGCAGCGCGCATTCTGGTTAGCCGTGCATTGCGTGAACCCGTTTGCACCATTAACTATGCAAAGTCGGCCGGAGTGGAAGGCTGCGGCTCTTCGTTTGCCAATCGTTTGGATAAGAACGCTGTCAAGAAACTTCAGCAGCAATTCTTCACGATGAAGATTGACGAGTCCTGCTGCAAGCCGTTTTCCGCCATTGTGCCGTTGACCGGTACGGTCGGACGCGTGATCGGCCCCATCGACTCCACGCAAAGCGAAATCGACATGACGCTTGCTCGCCTCGGCATTCCGAGCGAATTTTCCGAGGAGGCCCAGGCGCAGGCTCAGGCGCTGCCCGATGCGGTCGAAAGCGACAAGGAAATCGAGGAGAGAGTTGATCTTCGAGATGTTGGTCTCGTGACGATCGACGGCGAAGATGCCCGCGACTTTGACGATGCGGTATGGTGTGCGCCGCTCAATGACGGCGAAGGCGGTTGGCGCCTTTTGGTCGCCATTGCCGACGTAAGTCATTACGTCACGCCCGAAAGTCCGCTTGACGCCGATGCACAGCAGCGTTGCACGAGCGTGTACTTCCCGACGCGCGTGGTGCCGATGTTGCCCGAGAAGCTCAGTAACGGCCTGTGTTCGCTCAATCCGGGAGTAGATCGCTGTTCGCTTGTCTGCGACATGATCGTTTCGGAGAAGGGCGAGGTGACGGCATATCAGTTCTATCCGGCACTGATTCGGTCCAAGGCGCGTCTTACCTATACGAGTGTCTGGAACGCGCTCAACGGCGACGTGCAGGACTTTTTGGTGCGCGGAGGCAACCTCACCGACATCAACAATCTCTACGCACTCTTTAAGGCGTTGCTTCAGGCCCGAGGTCGCCGCGGAGCTGCGGACTTTACGTCGGCCGAAACCGAAATCGTAACGGATCCGCAGACGCAGAAGATCGTGGCCATCCGCAAACGCGACCACAACGATGCGCATCGTCTGATTGAGGAGTGCATGCTTGCGGCCAATGTGTGCGCCGCAGACTTCATCGGTCAGAACAAGGCCAAGAGCCTGTATCGCGTGCACGATGCGCCGCCGGCAGATCGGCTCGCCAATCTGCGTACGACGCTCGGCGCCTTCGGTCTCAAACTCTCGGGCGGAGGAAAACCCACTCCTGCGGATTACGCCAAGGTGGCGCATGAAGCCGAAACGCTGCCGGCAGCCGAAGTCATCAATACGCTTTTGCTTCGCAGCATGCAGCGCGCTGTATACAGCCCCGACAAGAAGCCGCACTACGGCCTCAATTACGACGCCTATACGCACTTCACTTCGCCGATTCGCCGTTATCCGGACCTGCTGGTGCACCGCACCATCCGTGCTATTTTGAAGGGCGAGCGCTACGAACCGGTGTTGGCGCAGGCGCCGCAGGAGCTGATGCAGGCACGCATGTCGGAGCTAGCGGCTGCTCAGGGCGAAAAAACAGCCAAGAAGAGCAAGGTTGACATGACCTGGGAAGTGTTTGGTTTGTTGACGTCGGCGGCAGAACGACGCGCCGACGACGCTTCTCGTGACATCGTCGCCTGGATGAAGGCCGACTATATTTCCGGGTACCGCCGCAAGTGCTTTGAGGGTGTCATTACGGGCGCCAATCCTGCGGGCGTTTACGTTACGCTGACCGGCGTGTTCGTCGAAGGGTTCGTGCATGTCAGTCGTCTCAACAGCTGGGAGTATTTTTACTACGACGACAAGAAGATGCTTTTTGAAGCTGAATTCGGCTCCGAGCGCTATATGATCGGCGACAAAGTGACGGTGCGCGTGTTTGCCGCGAGCACGGAAACGCGCCGCATTGACTTTGAAATGGTGCAAAATCACACGGATAAACAACGCACCCGCAGCAATAAGAACAAAAAAACGAAGAGAAGATTCTAAAAATGCCCAAACAAGTCGTATTGGCAGGCTTTCACGCCGTAAATGCCAGAGCAAAACTCAATCCCGACTCCATCCGCGTCGTCTACGTCGAAGCTTCGCGCCGCGACAAGCGCATGCAGCAATGCAAGGATCGTCTTGCGGCTGCCGGCGTCAAGGTCATGCAGGCCGACGCCAAGCGTCTGGAGGGTATGGCACCGGGCATTCCGCATCAGGGCATCGTGGCGCTTGCCGATGAGCTCAAACAGACGCTCGATTTCGACACGCTGCTTGACAGCATCACGCCGGACACGCTGCTGCTTGTTCTCGACGGCGTGACCGATCCGCGCAACTTCGGCGCCTGCCTTCGCGTGGCCGATGCCGCAGGCGTTCAGGCAGTGATTGCGCCGCGCGATCGTTCCGCTAGCTTTTCGCCTGCAGCCGCAAAGGCCGCTGCGGGAGCATGGGAAAGCGTCCCCGTTGTGACGGTCACCAATCTTGCCACGAGCATCACCGAGCTTCGTGACGCCGGGGTTATGGTGGTCGGCACGGCCGGCGAAGCGCAAAAGACGATCTATGAATTTGATCAGAAGCGTGCTTTTGCCTGGGTGTTGGGCGCAGAAGGAGAGGGACTTCGTCAGCTCACGCGCAAGCGCTGCGACGAACTGGCCAAGATCCCCATGTTCGGGGCGGTCGACAGCCTCAACGTTTCGGTAGCCACCGGCGTTTGTCTCTTTGAGACTGTCCGTCAGCGTCAAAGCTGATTAACCGATTTTTAGCAACGGTTAAACAGAAGGCAGCGCTCTGGAGAGTCCAGAGGCTGCCTTTTTTGCGAAAGCGGTGTGATGCTTATTTGGCGGGCATTTCGGCGACGGCTTCGATTTCGACGAGACAGCCGAAGTGCAGCGTTGTGGTCGAGACAATGACGCGACCGGGCTTGTGTTCGCCGAAGAATGCGGCGTATTCCTCGTTGATCGGTCCCCAGTAGTTGACGTCCGGCGTGTAGATGCGGCAGAAGACGACGTCGTTGGTGGTAACGCCTGCGGCATCAAGCACGCGCTTGACGTTGTTCAAAGCCAGACGGGTGTGCTCGCGGATGTCGCCCTTGCAGACTTCACGCGTATCCGGATCAATCGAGAGCTGGCCGGAAACGTAGAGCGTGCCGTTGGAGATGACGCCGGCGCTGTAGTGACCTTTGTTTTCGCCTTTGAAGTCGGGAGTGACGATCTGCATGGGAGAAGTTCCTTTGGTTGGGATTTCTACAAGATAAGTCTGAGCGCGGCAAAAGTCGCGAACTAGTCAGCGGATTTTAAGCTCACGAACGACAAGTTCCAGCAATCGGATCGAAGAGAGTCCTAGCCCGAGAGAAGAATCGAGCCGAGAGAACCGAAAAACTCGGCTTTCACTCTTGGAAAAGATAGCCTCAAACCTTACAATTACGGCACCTTACGACTTCGGCTGCACGATGCTGCAGATACCGAAGGTTTTTGCGTTTTCAGAAGCCCTGCAATGACCCCTCGACTTCGGCTCAATCACATCACAAAAGCATATCCGGGCATCGTCGCCAACGACGACATCTGTCTGGAAGTGTGTCCCGGGGAAGTGCTTGCTATTCTTGGCGAAAACGGCGCCGGCAAGTCCACCCTCATGAAAATCATCTTCGGTTCGGTCACGCCGGACAAGGGTTTCATCGAGTTTGACGGAAGTCCTGCGCAGATCAGCAGCCCTTCGGAAGCCAACCGTTTGGGCATTGCCATGGTGCATCAGCACTTTGCCGTGTTCGAAACGCTTACGGTGGCTCAAAACGTCATTCTCGGCATCGCCGAAAAGATTTCCGTGGAGGAGTGTGCCAAGCGCATCAATGCGTTAGGTGAGCGCTACGGCATTGCGGTCGATCCGTTTGCCATCGTTGCCGACCTCTCCATGGGCGAGCGCCAACGCGTGGAAATCATCCGCGCCCTGATGAGCAATCCAAAGCTTCTGATCCTGGATGAGCCCACCTCGGTGCTGACGCCTCAGGCTGTACGCAAGCTTTTTGAAACGCTCAAGAAGCTCGCCTCCGAAGGCGTTTCGATTCTCTTTATTTCTCACAAGCTCGACGAAATTCGCGAACTAGCCGATCGCTGCACGATTCTTCGCGCCGGCCGCGTGATTGAAACGGTCAATCCGAAGGAAAAAACCGAAGAGGAACTCGCGCGCCTGATGATCGGCAAGGAACCGCCCAAGCTTCTGACTTCGGAAGGCACGCCCGGCGAAGTAGCGCTCGAATTCAAGGGCGTGAGTCTCGACGGCGGCCATCACGTCACGGGGCTTACGGACATCAAGCTCACGGTGCGTGCGGGTGAAATCGTCGGGATCGCCGGCATTTCCGGCAACGGTCAGTCGCGATTGCTCGGCGTTTGCATGGGTGAACTCAAGCAGACGAAGGGTTCCGTGAAGCTTTTCGGTGAAGCGGTTGACGATCTCGATCCGGCCGAGCGTCGCGCCAAGGGCTTGCGCTACGTGCCCGAGCAGCGTCTTGGTCACGGGTCGGTGCCGGAGTTTTCGCTCATCAACAACACGCTTTTGACGGGTGATGATTTTCACAGCCACGGCTTTATCAAGCAGGAAGAGGCCGAAACGTTTACCGATCTCGTCATCGAGCGCTTCCATGTGAAACCCGAAGCTCCGAAGGCGGCGGCAAGAAGCTTCTCGGGCGGCAATCTGCAGAAGTTCATTGTCGGCCGCGAGATCCTGAGTTCTCCGGGCGTACTCATCATCGACCAGCCCACCTGGGGCGTGGACGTGGGGGCCGCCACGGTGATTCACAATTCTCTGATGCGCCTTCGCAGCGAGGGTGCCGGCATTCTGGTCGTGAGCGAAGAAATCGATGAGCTCTTTGCCATCTGCGACCGCATTGCCGTGATGTATCGCGGCTGTATATCGCCGGCCATTCCCGTCAGTTCGATTACGACCGAAGAGCTCGGCCGCTGGATGGCCGGTCTGTGGGTGGGCAGCCCCTTCCGTCACGCTCAGTCCGCCGACAAGGAGGCCGAATAAAATGCAATTTCCTGTGCGTTTGGTTGCCCGCAGAACCCCGGGCTGCATGATGTGGCTTTCTCCGGTTCTGGCTCTTGGCCTGACTGTGTTATTCGGTGCGATTCTGTTTGCGATGCTGGGTAAGGACCCACTCAATGCGCTCTATGTGTTCTTGATCGCTCCGCTTGAAACCCTGCGCGGTTGGGCCGAAGTCGGCGTGAAGATGACGCCGCTGCTGCTTTGCGCAGCCGGTCTCGTGGTCTGCTTTCGAGCAAGCATCTGGAATATCGGTGCCGAAGGCCAGTTCCTTGCGGGCGCCATCACCGGCGGCTGGGCAGCTTTGGCCTGCCCCGACGGCATCGGCCATTGGTATCTGGTGATCGTTCTGCTGGCCGGTATTGCGGGCGGCGCCTTCTGGGGCGGCATCACGGCGTTACTGAAAGACAAATTCAACGCCAACGAAATTCTCGTATCCCTGATGTTGGTATACGTGGCGCAGTTCGGGCTTGCCTACTGTGTCCAGGGGCCGTTGCAGGATCCCGACGGTCTGGGCTTTCCGCAGTCCGCGCTTTTTGCTTCCGCGGCTAGCATGCCGGTGATTCTCGGCGGCACACGTCTGCATCTGGGTTTTGTTCTGGCCGTAGTGGCCGCGCTTGTCATCCAGGTGATGATGGTGCGTATGTTCATCGGCTTTCAGCTCAAGGTTTCCGGCATGGCGCCCTTGGCAGCCAAGTACGCAGGTTTCCGTCCGAAGCGTCTGCTTTGGGTCTCGATGCTCATTTCCGGCGGTCTGGCCGGTTTGGCCGGCATTGCCGAAGTTGCGGGTCCCGTCGGACAGCTCACGCTTAACATCAGTCCGGGCTACGGATTTGCGGCCATTATCGTGGCTTTCGTGGGTCGTCTGTCGCCCGCGGGTTGCATCCCTGCGGCCTTCGTGATGGCGCTCTTTTATCTGGGCGGCGAACTCGGCCAGTCCCGTCTGGGATTGCCGAGCTCAATTACGGGTGTCTATCAGGGCATGCTTCTCTTTTTCCTTTTGATCTGCGATTCGCTCATCTACTTTAAGCCTGTCTGGCAGGGCTTTACCGAACGCAAGCTGAGCAAGGAGGCTTAATCATGGATGCTGGTGTGATTGCTTCTGTCATTGCTGCGACGTTGAATGCGGGTACGCCCCTGCTGATTGCCGCCATCGGCATTCTCATTCACGAAAAAAGCGGCGTTCTCAACCTGGGTGTCGAAGGCATGATGCTCATGGGCGCGGTGACCGGTTTCGGCGTAACCTACGCTACGGGCAGCTTCGCGCTCGGTTTCCTGGCCGGTGCCCTGGCAGGCCTCGTGATGGCCGCGCTCTTTGGCTTTTTCACGCTTGGACTCTACGCCAATCAGTACGCAGCCGGTTTGGCGCTCTCGCTTTTCGGCGCCGGTCTTTCGGCTTTCGTGGGCCAGCCTCTGCAGGGCATGGCGTTGCCGAGCCGCGCACCCACGGGCATTCCCGGTCTTGAATCGATTCCGTTTCTGGGCGATGCATTCTTTTCGTCGCACTGCCTGGTGTATCTCTCCCTGATCGGCCTGGCCGCCGTGGGTTGGTTCCTCTACAAGTCGCGCCCTGGCCTGATGCTGCGTGCGGTGGGAGAATCGCCGAGCTCGGCTTATGCTCTGGGCTACAACGTGCGCGTCATCCGTTTCTGGGCAGTGCTCTTCGGCGGCTTCATGTCGGGTCTGGCCGGTGCCTATCTGTCGCTTGTCTATACGCCACTGTGGGCTGAAGGCATGACGGCGGGCCGCGGTTGGATTGCGCTTGCGCTTGTCACCTTCGCCACCTGGCGCCCGCTTCGCGTGGTGCTCGGCGCCTACCTTTTCGGCGGCGTGACAATGCTGCAGTTCAATATGCAGGCGATGGGCATTGAGATTCCCTCGCAGATCATGTCGATGACGCCGTATCTAGCGACTATTCTCGTGCTGATCCTCATCAGCCGCAACCCGAAGTGGATTGCGCTCAACGTGCCGGCAAGCCTTGGCAAGACGTTTCATCCGAGAAACTGATTTTTTTGATTGAGCCGCCGATCATGGTCCCGAAAAGGCGAGCAACCGGGGCCGGCGGCGGCTTTTTAGCGTCTGAAAAGTTGCTCGTGCTTCCACAAAAATAAACAACTATGGCTTTCCAGAAAATTGCCCTGACGATGGCCGCCGCCTCCTGCCTGTTGCTGGCCGGATGCGGAGAAGACACCACCACCGACAAGAAGGCCGAAAAGGCCGTTGCCTCCACCGAACCGCTCAAGGCCGCCTGGGTCTATCCGAGCCCGCGCGCCGATGAAGGTTGGTCCAAGCAGCACGAAGAAGCCCGTATGCTCATTGAGCAGAAGTACGGTGACAAGATCAGGACTCAAGTGGTCGACAACGTCACCAATACGGTGGACGCCGAGCGAGTCATTCGTGATCTGGCTGCTCAAGGCAACAAGATCATCTTTGCCACGAGCTTCACGTACATGAATCCGGCACTCAAGGTAGCCAAGGAGTTTCCGGACGTAAAGTTTGAAAACTGCACCGGATACAAGACCGCTGCCAACTACAGCAGCTACAACGCGCGCTTTTATCAGGCCCGTTATCTCGCAGGCAAACTCGCCGCTTCCATGAGCAAAACCGCTCATTTGGGTTACGTGGCCGCCATGCCGATTCCCGAGGTGCTTCAGGGAATCAACGCTTACACGTTGGGTGCCCAGAGCGTTAATCCTGACGTGAAGGTGTCCGTCGTGTGGACCAACACCTGGTATGACCCGGGTAAGGAAGTGGACGCCACGAACACGTTGATCGGTCAGGGCTGCGACATTCTCACGCACCACACCGATTCGACGGCTGTTCCCGCAACGGCTGAAAGCCGGGGCGTGAAGGTGATCAGCTATCACTCGGCCATGACGAAGACGGCTCCCAAGCAGCTGATCGGTGCCGTGACGCACCACTGGGATGAGTATTACGCTCACCGAATCCAGGCGCTTTACGACGGCAAATGGAAGGTTGAGCCTGTTTGGGGCGGCGCCGAAATGCACATGGTGCGTCTATCGGCCATTACGCCTGATGCGCCTAAGTCAGTGGTTGAAGACATCAACTCCGTTTACTCCAAGATGGAAAAGAAAGAATTCAACGTCTTCTCCGGCCCGATTGTCGACAACGAAGGAAAGGTGCAGATTCCTGAAGGAAAGGTTGCCGACGACAAGATGCTCAACACAATGAACTACTTCGTCAAGGGCGTGATCGGCAAGGTGCCCACCGGCAAGTAACAAAATCAACGTTGCCGGAAGACGGGTGCAAAGGCAAGACTCAAGCGTTTTGCCGGCGCGCCCGTTTAGTCTTTTTCAGCATCGAGTCGATAACTGATAAAATCACGCCAACTTTCCCCATCCCCATATTTTCCTTTCTTTTCAAAGAGGCATCCCTGATGGCATTCCAGAAAATTGCCCTGACTCTTGCTGCCGCTTCCTGCCTGGTGCTGGCCGGCTGCGGCGACGATTCGTCCAAACCTGCTCCGAAGAAGGCAGAGGCTCCTGCCGCCACCGCTTCTTCCGGTCCTTTGAAGGCCGCCTGGATCTATCCGAGCCCGAGCGCCGACGAAGGTTGGTCCAAGCAGCACGATGAATCGCGTCAGCTGATCCAGAAGCAGTTCGGCGACAAGATCAAGACGCAGTTTGTGGAAAACGTCACGACGATGGCCGACGCCGAACGCGTGATTCGCGATCTCGCTTCGCAAGGCAATAAGATCATCTTTGCGACGAGTTTTGAATTCATGAACCCGGCGCTCAAGGTGGCCAAGGAATTTCCCGATGTGAAGTTCGAACACTGCACGGGTTATAAGACGGCCGACAATTTCAGCTACTACAACGCTCGCTTTTATCAGGCTCGTTATCTCGCAGGCAAGCTTGCCGCTTCGATGAGCAAGGATGGCCACTTGGGTTACGTTGCCGCTGTGCCGATTCCCGAAGTGCTCCAGGGTATCAACGCCTACACGCTTGGCGCGCAGACCGTCAATCCCAACGTGAAGGTTGACGTGGTCTGGACCAACACCTGGTATGACCCGGAAGCCGATGCGACCAATACGCTTATCGGCCAGGGCTGCGACATCATCACGCACCACACCAACTCCCAGGCTGTGGCCTCTACGGCCGAAAGCAAGGGCGTGAAAGTGATCAGCTACAACTCCCCGATGGTCAAGGCCGCTCCCACGCAGCTGATCGGTGCCGTGACGCACCACTGGGACGAGTTCTACGCCAAGCGTATCCAGGCAGTGATGGACGGCAAGTGGAAGGTTGAGCCGATTTGGGGCGGCGCCGAAATGCACATGGTGCGTCTGTCCAATATCTCCAAGGATGCTTCCAAGAAGGTGGTTGACGACATCAACGCCACCTACGCCAAGATGGAAAAGCAGGAATTCGATGTCTTCACCGGTCCGATCGTGGATAACGAAGGCAAGGTTCAGATCCCTGAAGGCAAGCGTGCCGACGACAAGATGCTGACCACGATGAACTACTTCGTCAAGGGCGTGACCGGCAAGGTCCCGAGCAACAAGTAATCGGATGCTTCCTATTGCAGTCGCCTTTTGCGGGCGACTGCGCAAAAAAGAGCCCGCTTATGCGGGCCTTTTTGTATCCGGACGGCATATTTTCAGGCTTCGGCAGCAGCGAGCGCCTTGTTGAGGCTGTCCAAAACGAGCGTGCGGTGACGCTCTTCGTGAAGCGTACCCACGTAGGCGCGGATGAGTTCAGCCGTCTGCCAGCGTTTGGTCGGAGAAAGACCGATCATTGCCTTGAGCGCGGAGGTAAAAAGCGGATCGTGGCAGTCGGCTCCGTGAGGCAAAACGGCCGTTGTGGTGATGCGGCGCGCTTCCTCTTCAATCGCAAAAAGCATCGGGAAAAGAACGCCGACGGGCAGGCGCTGCGCGGCCTGTGCGGAAAATTCCGCGAGTTTTTTCAAGTAATGATCGATGTTTGTGGGAAGAAAGAAGGCAAGCGTGGGCTTGGCAGAATCTTCCCTCAGACGGTCGGACAGCTCTCTGAGAATTGACAGCATCGTTCGCGCAAAGCTTTCGGCCACGGCGCGCGGCGGCGTTGTGGGGAGCGCCCGGATCAGAAGCTCTCCCTTTTGCGTGTCGCTCAAAAGACAGTCAAAGAGCATGTCCTGAGCTTCTTTGGTCGAAAGACTCTGCACGGCGTCGCGCAGAGCGTCGGCGTAGCCGTAGTGATCCATGGCTCGTGTTATGCCTTATGGTTGCCGCCGGACTTGTTGCGCGAAGCCGGACGGGAGGAAATTGTCGTCGAGACGCCCGTCTGAACGGCAGCGGGTTTGGAGGCGTTCTTGCGGGGGCGCCCCGGCGAACGGTGCTCGACGGCGCTCGGCGCAATCTGAAGGCTGCTCACGAGGCGGCTGGCGAGATCGTCGACGGAAGAAGCCGACGCGGCGGATTTGAGTGCGGGCGACGCCTTTGCCGGCGCAGCGGCCTTGGGCTTGGAGGTTGCAAGCTTGGCTTCCGTCTTGATGATCTTGACCGTCAGATTTTCTTGCGGCTTAACGGCCGTTTTGGTGATTTTGGCCGGTTTTGCCGGCTTTTCTGCCTTTTTCTCGACTTTAACGGACTTTTGGGGAACGGGTGTGCGGGACTTTTCAGCCGCGGTCGTCTCCGAGAATTCGAAACCTTGCTCTTCACACCAGCTCTTGAATGCCTTGCGATCGGAAACCACGGCGCAGGGCACGTCGCCGAGCATCGTCTGCGAGAAGCCGAAGGGCTTGAGCGAGGCGGGCGGCATATCCATCAGTACGGCCAGGGTGGCGCCCTCGGGGCTGTCCTTGAGCGCGCAGAAAAGGGAGTCGCTCTTTCGGATGTTGCGTTCCAAGAGTGTCTTGGCTGTGGCAGTGAGCGCCTTGAATTCGGTCTTGTCCATTCGCTCCACCCAGTCGGTGAGCGAAGACTTCTGCATCAGCGAGAGTGCACGGTGGCAGCGAAGCGCGTCGCGGCGCGTTTCGGCGTAGAGCTCAAAGACATCATTGGATTGTGCGGCGTCGAGATCGTCCTGGGAGGGAAGGCCGTCCTTGGTGAGTTCGAGCGCATTGAGGCCCTGTGCGCTCAATTCGCGGACCTTATCATGCAGCGCTTCGTACTTGGCGATGTATTCGGGAATCATGCGCTGACGCGCGGCAAAGATGACCGTGTAGAGGTCGGACACTCGGGTCATGGCCTTGAGGAGCTTTTTGGGAGATTTCTTCCAGTCTTCGCCCAGCTCGGACTCAAGCACCTTCTTGAGGCTGCGGGGTTTGAAATCGGCTGCGCGCAACTGTCCAGCCGCATCCATGGAAAAGGAAATGGTTTTGGTGTCGTTCACGGTACTGCTTTCTGTGTGAATGGTCTTGTCTCATCGGCGACTACGGTTTAGCGCAGTCAATCGAACCATTTTAGAACGGCGAGGCCTAGACGAAGGTTAGGAATTGCTCGAAAAAAGCCCGAGCGCCTCGAAATTTTCAGGTGCTCGGGTCTTGAATCGGAGCAATTTGGGCAAAAACGGTGCCGTTACGGTTCGTCGCCCGTTTTGATCGGACGGTTGTCGTCGCTTACCCATTCCGACCAGCTGCCGATGTAGACGCCCGCGGCCGGAATGCCCGCTTCCATCATGGCCAGATGATTGCAGCAGGCCGTCACGCCCGAGCCGCAGCTGTTGATGATGTCGGCGTGAGGAACACCGTTAAAGACCGTCTCAAATTCTCGACGAAGCGTCTCCGTGTCTTTAAAGCACTTGTTGGGGAGGAGGTTATCGCCGCTCGGACGGTTGAGACTGCCCGGAATGTGTCCCGCTTTCGGATCGTGGTTTTCGACTTCGCCCGTATAGCGGTTGTGAGCGCGCGCGTCGACGAGCGTGTAGTCGCGAAGCTCCAGATTGCGTTCCACGAAGTCGTCGTCAAAGACGCGCTCCAGCGGCATGGTGGCGCGATAGGTGCCGGCTTCCCATTCGGGTTCTTCGACCTGAAGAGCAAGACCTGCTGCCTTCCAGGCGCAAAGCCCGCCGTTTAGGACGCGTACGTTGGCAAAACCGACCCAGCGCAGCGTAAACCAGAGACGGGCGGCAAAGTTGCTTTCTCCGTCGTCGTAGACGACGACGGTTGAATCCGGATTGAGTCCGA
>ERZ839823.2493-NODE-2493-length-13939-cov-3.043575_pt1 | contig 13939 bp, 13 predicted proteins | sample MGYA00519862_ERZ839823 | MGnify/ENA primary metagenome ERZ839823 (study PRJEB31850, sample SAMEA3708853) | human gut metagenome | biome: human gut; feature: human-associated habitat; material: faeces | place: China | collected 2014 ...
GAGGCGGACGGCAGTACCTACCCCTGTGATTTTTATGTGCTGGATGCCTACCGGATCGGAAACCTGGCGGAGGATACCATCGAGGCGGTGGATGCCCGGCGAAAGGAAATCGGATTTATCGAGCAGAGCCTGCCGGTGCCGGAGGATTGCGGAGCGTGCCGGTGGTATGCCCTTTGCCGGGGAGGCTGCCGCCGGGACAGGGACTATTTTGAAAACGGCATCGGCCGAAACTATTATTGCGCCGCTTACCGGGCGTTTTTTGAGTACGCCTATCCCCGCTTGGTGCAGCTTTACCGGTTTATGACCATGCCGGGAAGGATCTGATAGGAACCTTCGATGAAATCCACCTTTCATCAAAGAAACTCCGACTGACAACGCGGCGGCCGGGAAAATAATCAAAACGGGAGAAACCGCATATGCGAGTTCTCCCGTCATTTTTTATTCAATCCCGGCTGAGAAGGCGTTCTGCCTGTTTTGCAGCCTCCCCATACTCCGGGATGCTGGAAATGCCGCCGGGTTTTGTGGTGGAAAGCCCCGCACTGGCGCAGGCAAAGGCAACCGCCTCCCGCAGTTCGGGTTCCGTCAGGGCCTCCGGCGCTTTCCTGGATTGCAGCAGCTTACATAGGGCGCTGCCGCCGAAAATATCCCCGGCCCCGGTGGTATCAACGCCCCGGATGCCCGGCAGGCTGGGCACATGGCCGCAGGCGTTTCGGTTTTGGAAATAGCATCCGTCCGCGCCGCAGGTGGCAAATACCAGCTTCACACCGTAGTGCTCCAGAATGTGCGCGGCCCCTTCTTTTACACCCAGGCCAAAGAGAAATTCCACTTCCTCGTTACTGATTTTTACGATATCCGCCTGGCGCAGTCCCCAGAGAAGCTGCTGCTTTGCGTCTTCCATGCTACGCCACAAGGGCTTGCGGAGGTTGGGGTCATAGGTAATCAGTTTGCCCTTGGACTTGGCATAGGCCACCGCCTGATAGGTCGCGGAGCGGGCAGGCTCGTCCGTCAGGCTCAGAGTGCCGAAGCGGAACACCTTTGCTTCGTCGATCAGGCTCAGATCCAGATCCTCAAACCGAAGCTGGGTGTCCGCGCCGGGTTTCCGGGCGAAGGAGAACCCCCGGTTCCCTGTGCCGTCCAGCGTCGCAAAGGCCAGGGTGGTAAAAACCCCGTCATCCGCGAGAATGCTGCGGGTTTCGATTCCCGCACTGTCCAGGGTGGGGTAGCCGTCTCCATCCACGCTCTGGCAGGTAAAATCAATGAGCAGTTCGCCTAACGCGACAGATCATGGCGTTTTCTCCGCCTGTGTGTCTGTGATGGTGATGGACCAGGTAATTTCGAAGCGCCTGCCCGGCGCCAACTGGATCAGATCGCTCTTGCGGCTGAAGTCCTCGATCATATTCTCCCGGCCGGGCAGAGAGGTCCAAGGCTCGATGCACACAAAGGGCGCGTCCGTCTTTGGCGTGTGCCAGATGCCAAGATAGGGCATCTGGGGGTAGGAGACTGTTACGACGCAGCCGGATATCTGAGATTGAAGGGTCACTTCCTTTGCCATATTTTGCAGGATAATGACCCGGTTCTCAAATAAGCTATGGCGCAGCGGCAGAAAACGGCCCGCTTCTAAGGGAAAGCGCTCCACCCTGCCGCTCAATAAGGGGCCGGCGACAGTGCCGATCCGATCCGGCTGGCATCTTTGGGAAAAGACCAGCGTATAGTCCTCAAACTCTTCGCCCTCTGCCCAGGGCACCCGAAAGCCGGGATGACCGCCGATGGCAAAGGGCATGACCTGGCTGCCCCGGTTTTGAACGGCATAGGTGATCTCCACGCTGCTGCCCCGGAGACGGTAGGTAATCTCCAGGGAAAAGGGAAATGGATACCGGGTGGCATTTTCGGGACTGTCGGATAGGGAGAGAACCGCCCCGTCATCCTGATACGTGGTCACGGAAAACATGGATTCCGCAGCAAACCCATGGATACCTATGGAGTATTCCGCATCCCGGAACCGGTAGCGGTCTTGGAAAAGCCGCCCGATACATGGGAATAAGACCGGTGAACGGTCATTCCAGTAGGCAGGATCGCCCTGCCAGAGGTATTGCCTGCCGCTGGGGCCGAATAATTCCATCATTTGGGCGCCCAGGGTGTCTACCGTGAGTCGGAGATGTTCGTTATGAAGATAAATCAGCATATCTTTTTACTTCGCAGAGGGATACTCATTGCACAGCAGGCGATAGGGTGGCTCGTCCTCCTCGATCTCTGGGAAGTGGCCCACCGGCGGGTTGAAACGGTTGTCGGTGTTGTCATCGTTGCACTGGCTGACTTCCCCCAGCAGCACAGGGCCTGTGCCCGGTTCCACCTCGAAATCATGGTACATATATTGCTGAATGTGGATGCTCTCACCGGAGGTCAGCCTCACCTGGGTTCCGGCGGGAACGGTGTAGGTGCGGCCATCGCAGTGGACGGTGACATCGGACTCCCGGTCGATGGACTCATCCGGCAGGCTGTTGTACACCCGGATCAGGATATTTCCGCCGCCTCGGTTGATGATATCCTCGGTCTTGTACCAGTGGAAATGGTTGGGGGAATACTGGCCCTCTTTCATGTACAGCAGCTTCTCGGCGTAAACCTTGGGGTACTTGTCCGCCATGGCACGGTTGCCGTTACGGATGGTGATGAGTGACATTCCAACCTTATTGAAATCTCCCAGGCCGTAGTCCGTAATGTCCCAACCCAGCATACAGTCGCGCACCTCGTCATACTCGTGGCCGATATCTTGCCACTGCTCCGGGGTAAAATGGCAGAAGGGCGGCAGATAGCAATGCTCCTTCTGGCACATGGCTTCCAGCTCTTTCAGAGCTTTGTTGATTTCCGATCGTTTCATGGTAGTCGCTCCTTTCAGTTTCACGGTTTTGCTTCTATTATCTGCCTCCGGGACGTTCAAGACAAGCGGGGATCTTTTGAAAAAATATTGTAATATTGCGATTTCTGTGCTATTATTTTGAAAAACAATTCCCTGGCGGAAGGAGGAAGCGGTGTGCGGTGTGTCTATTATGGGGACGATCTGCCCAATGGATTTGAGGAAAAGATCCCGTTTTCGCCGGAAAAACCCTACACGATCAGCATAAAGCGCTTTCAGGTGGAGGATGTGGTTCCGCTGCATTACGCCGAAACGCTGGAGATCCTGCTGTGCGACGAATTATGTGGTGAAATTTTGATCGATGCAACCCGGTTCCAGCTGGAGGAGAAGCAGCTCGTGGTGATCCCGCCCTATACGGTCCATTCCACCAATGTCCAGCCCGGGGGTGGCACCATGTATGTGGTCAAGGTATCCCTACTGGAGCTGCGCCGCTATATCGATGTGGAGAACTATCTGGCGGCCTGCGGCTGCGGGATTGGCCAGCTCCAGTACCGCTGCGGCGCGTACACGGCGGTGTATGCCATTGTGGAGAAACTGATCGAACGGGACGGGGAACTGGGGGACTGCCTTCCACTGCTGCTGGAACTGTTTCGGGTGTTGTCCAAGTATGTGGATACCCAGCGGGAGACTGCCTCCCTCCATGGCCAGTTCCGGGTGTCCAGCTTACAGGAGCTGATCCACTGGACCAACCAGAATTATGCCCGGAAAATTTCCATTGACGAGGTGGCCCAAAGAACGGGATACAGCAAGTATCACTTTTGCAGCCGGTTCAAATCCCTGACCGGGATCACCTACATGAATTATCTGAACAGCGTCCGGGTGTCCCACGCCTGCCTGATGTTGCAAAATGGGGAATCTGTTCAGGCGGTAGGCCGGAGCGTGGGCTTCGAAAACAGCTCCTATTTCACCCAGGTTTTTAAGCGGATTCAGCATATGACGCCCCATGAATATGCCTGCCGGCAGAAGAAAGCCAGGGCCGGACAGGAAACGATTGCCGCAGCCGTATGCGGCGTTATGGAGCTATGATAGGAACTTGCTCAAAAGAAGAGGGCTGGTGCCCGCATCGGCCCCAAGGCCTCTGCAAAATTCGCCTGTTGATACATTTCAGGGCACTCCCACGGGAGTGCCCTTAGACTATCAAAAAAGTAATCCCGTAGGGGCTGATGCCCACATCAGCCCTTTCCAGATGTTTAGAATTCGCCGAAAACGGTCTAAGGCAACACCGCACAATTGCATCTGCGGATCTCAGCGGATCTTTTGCGGCATTTCCTCAATTCTGTTATGAAATGACATCCGTCAAGAGGTAACATCTCACAAATAAGTGGATAGCGACCTGTGAAAAATGCTGAGGGCATCTGGGAAGAGTCAGAGGACAGATTCCCGGCATATAGCCATTCTGTTATACGTGGATTGGTTACCGATAGGCTAATGACTTCGCCGTGAGCTCTGCAATCTAAAATCGGGGATTGGTTGCCCCATAGAGTTTTGACAGATAGCTGAATTAGCCATGTCCTGACTCCTCGCAGATGGCCTCAGTTGGAATATGAAATTAGATGCTTTTAGATTCCAAGCCGGAGCCAAGGCAGCTACCGCGAAGCGGCTCCGCCCTTGACAGCCAGCCGGAGAAAAATGCTAAGAGGGAAATGCGGTGAATGGAAAATGTTTGGATATGCTTTTGAGTTCGTCGCCGGTAAATCCATACCAGCATTTTTCGGAGCGCTGTCAAGGGTAGCGGAAGGTTTTGAAAACGTTCAGGCGATGCGTCCGTTTATCATTTCCCAGAGAAAGCATGCCAGTTCACGGGCAACGGCAGTTTTGGCGACATTGGCGGATTTTCTGCTGTTAAGGGTCAGTCGAAGATACTTCCCGCGAAGTCGTTCACAGCCCCTGTCGGCATAGGCAATGGAATCACCCATGATGAATGCGTTTCGCCGATTCTCGGAAGTTAGCGGCGCGATGGTGTCGCTGATAATCCTGGAGGCAAGCAGAGTGGTAAAGCGTTTCCAGTCAATATGGGTGGAGTTTTTCAGACGGTAAACCGTGTCCTTCCGGAATTCCGGCGCCTTTTCCGTTTCCGACTGCATATCCAGGAACATACTGCGGTTTCGGAAGGCAAGGCAAAACAGGTACTGTATCAGCGTAACGACAGAAAACCCCTGCTCTTTGTAAGCGTTGCACTTCTTCAGGATGCTACTGACCTGATACCGCCTGAAAAATTTCTGGATTTTGGAAGAAAAACGCTTTTCATTTTCAACATCAAATGCTATACTGTTCATAGTGCAGACCCCTTGTATGTGTTTGGTATTTTGTGGTGATTACATTATACCATACATTGGGTCTGTACTGCTTTTTTATTTCGCATTTTCGATTAAACAGTTCGGATTTCTAGGGGTGCGAAGTTTGAGATATTATCTAAAAACGGGAAATACATTATAGAACACAAACACAAAGAAGTTCCACATTCCCACCTGCCGGAGCGTCAAACAGATGAAGGATAAGAATAAAAAAGACTTCTGCGGCTCCCGTGAGGAAGTGATTGCCAAGGGATATAGCCCGTGCAAGAATTGTAATCCATAAGCAAGCTATTTTGCAGGCTGATTCTTCTGCTCTACTTCCGACTGTGTACGATTATCCCTTTCACCAATTCTATCCATGTCAAAGAACACTTCCGTATTGTGGAGTGCCTTCTGATACTCCCGCATTTCTTCTCTAGTGAGCCTGTACTGCGCGTACAGGCTCTTTTTCTGCTCCAGAACAGTGGCATACTCCTCCGACAATTCCTTGACCTTTGGCAGCTTGGATACGCCCATTTTCTGGAAGGCATCCTTTGCCGCTTTATGGAGGGTGATTTCCTCCCGGTGGGCTTCAAAGAACGCTTTGCTGTAGCCAGCCTTTCGGTACTGGACATAGGCCTCGCGGGTTTTGGCATAGTTGATGATGTGCTTCTTCAAAGCGGCGATTTCTACCAGCCGTTGTTCGGCGGATTTCAGCTCTTTGTCAATTCGGTCGAAGTCTGCGGAAGTGGTGCTTGCTTTCTCACGCAGCTCATCCATGGAGTTAATGCCATGCTCTTTGAGAAAGATTCGGGTCTTCGCCATTTGCGTTCATGCATGGGGTACTGACCCAAATCGGAGGACTGAAAGGTGTTGAGGCGGCTCCATTCAGTCCTATGGTGGAAGTTACAGTCGTCAGTCTTGCAGACGTGGGTGTGGGTGCCGTTGCCGTTGGACTGCCACTCGCCCCAGTCGTGGCCGAGGGCATTGCCGGTCTCAAAGGTTTCCGTTCCCTTTTCGCCGCAGAAAGTACAGGACTTGTAGTAGACCGCCTTTGCCGTGCAGGTGGCGGCGGATTTCAGGTATTGTTCTGCGACTTTCTCTGTAAAGCTGTGTGCGCCCAGCCCGCCGTATGCGGCGCCGCAGGTCGTACAGACTGCCCTGTCCTTGCAGGTGGCCTTGCCGCCGACGTGCGCGGCTTTGTTTATGATGGCATTGCAGCAAGAATACACCTGCCAGTGCTCCTTGTCGTCTCCCTGCCACTCGTTCGGCTTAGGGGCACTGTGGTTGGTGGGATCGAGGTTACCATACGCTTTGCCGCAGGTCGTACAGACGGCTTTTTTGTTGCAATAGGCCGTGCCGCCGGTATGGACATGGGCTGCGCCGGATTTCAACTCCAGCTTTTTGTCCGCATTGTATTCCACGTGGTAGCCGGTGTCATCGGAGGAGAAATAACCCGAATAGTCCGTATCGCTCGCAGTGGAAAATACCGTTTTTTTGGCTGAAATGCCAATATTCGCACCGCTGGCAACTGTGCCGAGCGTAATGATTGGCAAATCGCCGCTATTGGTAAATCCATATCCTAAGTACAGGTTTTCAGTGGTCGTGGCTGAATCAGGCGTATATGTCCGGGTGTTCCCGGTAATAACGGGGGAACCGGAGATGCTGATCTTGCCGACACCGGACCATAGGTTGCTTTCCACGTATACACCGCCGCCGTGGTGGGCCTCATTTGTGTTGACTTTGTTTCCGGTGATGGTGCCGCCGTGCAGATTCAATGCGCCTTTTGTGCCCACATAGATGCCGCCGCCGTCACTGGTGGCTGTGTTCTCCGTGATCGTGCCGCCGTACATGTTCATCGTGCCGTTTACTATCTCAACGCCGCCGCCACAGCCCGTTCTATTGCCGCCTCTCAGCGTGCCGCTGTACATGTTAAAAGTGGCCTTATAATCGGAAGCATCGTCTACACTGACGCAGCAGTTTGAACCACCAAGAACCGTTCCCGTCTTTTGGGCGCTGCAATCACACAGATAAAGCGTGGCACCCTCCCTGCCAACCCAAATAAAGTATTGTCCCAAATTGAGCGTATGCCCGTTCAGGCAGAGATAGAGCGTCTTTCCTTCCTGGATAGACAAATTGTAGTCTAATGTTATGTCATCCTCCAGATAAACGTAGGCTACATCGACCTTTTCGATCCAGAAAACCTGGCGAAGGTAGTTTGCTTTCGTGCACGGCTTATAGGTCACAACGTTGGTATGGTCGCTATGATCGCCCGCGTTGACGCTGCCGCCGCAGAAGCAGTGGGTATGCGCCGCCTGCACGGCAATGCCGTCCTCCGCAAGCTGCGGAGAACGGCCGGACGCTTCGCCGCCTTCAGGCGTCCCGTCCTCTTCAAACGCTTCGTCGTCCTCGTCTTCGGGCGCGGGATCGTCCGCATCCGGCACTTCGGCATACAGAGCGCAGTTTTCCGGCTGCGCGCCCTCTGCGCCGCAGACGGGGCAGTCTATGTTCATTTCTTCCGCCGTGCAGGCCGTTTCGCAGATGCACGCGGGCAGGTTTTCCCCGCCGTCCTCGGCAAAGGCTACGGTGGGCAGCACCGACAGTGCCATGACGAGCACAAGCAGAATACTGAGCAGTCGTTTCTTCATGGTGATTCCTCGCTTTCTTCCGGCGTCTCCCGTCCCCCATGGGAGGCGCGTTGACAGAAGAGCATTGCATCGGGATATATCACGATGCAAGAGAGTACTCCCTTGCAATACGTATCGGCTTATTTCTTCACAGGCTCTGTCAGCCCGGTGAGGGAAAATTCGTAGCGCATGGCCAGTGCCTTGAACAGCTTCTGCATCACCTGTTCGGCAATTCCCCGGATGTCCAGCCCCTCGACGAAGCGGATGACCTGCTCCACTTCTTCCTTCGGGACGTTGTACGCCCGCAGGCTCATGGTGAGAAACAGCCTTAGCTTCTTTTCCAGCGTCAGCTCCCCGTCGCAGGGGTGCGCCATATAGCCGCGCATGATGCTGGCCGAGCCGATCTCCATATCGTAAAAGTCCCGCTCTGTGGCGTCCGGCAGGTAGCTGCCAAAAATGCCGTGCAGCTCCTTCGCCGTCTCCCGGAGAATATATTCGGAGGCCTCTTTCTCGGTGTAGGCTTCGATGTAGATTTCCCGGAGATTTTCGTTCAGCTCCGTCAGGGTCATCTGGATGGCCGTCTCCACCGCGTAGACGTACACCGGCGGCAGGTTCGCCCCCGCCTCCCCCCGCGCCATGGCGAACTGGTTGGAGAACATGAATTCCACCAACTCCGTCAGGACGCCGTCCTTGGCACGGAAAATATTCTGGAAGGTGCTGTAGGAAACGTCGGCTTTTTCAATGATCTCCGCCAGCGTCGAACGTTTGTAGCCCTTTTCCAGAAAGAGCCGAACACAGACGGTGAGAATCCGTTTTTTCGCGGGCAGACTTGCGCTTGTAATGGCCATAGGGGTCACTCCTCTTATTGGATGGTATATATACCATCAGTATATCACGCTCACTTAAGAATCGCAATCCCTTTTTTGGCGCAAATCGGGGAAACTTTTCCTGAAATGGAATCTTAAGAAACGCCGGCATCGACTTTCTTTGGCGCATGTGCTATGATGGGACAAAAAAGGCAGGTGCATGATATGCGGGAGATCTTATTGCTGGAAGACGACACGACGCTGGGCAGGGGCATTCAGCTGGCGCTGCAAGACCCGGATGTGACGATCGCCCTGACCGGGACGCTTTCTCAGGCGCGGGAACTGCTGGCGCAGAAGAAATTTGACCTGCTGATTCTGGACGTGAATCTCCCGGACGGCAGCGCTCTGGATTTGCTGCGGGAGGTGCGGCAGGGGGAAGCCGTTCCCGTGATCCTCCTGACGGCAAATGACTTGGAGATGGACGTGGTCACCGGGCTGGAATCCGGGGCGGACGACTACATCACGAAGCCCTTTTCCCTGGCAATTCTCCGGGCGCGGGTGAACGCCCAGCTTCGCCGGAGAGTGAAATTCTCCTGCGTGGAACTGGACGGCTTCCGGTTCGATTTTGAGCGGATGGCGTTCTGGAAGAACGGTGAACCCATTGAGCTGAGCAAGACGGAGCAGAAGCTCCTGCGGCTGCTGGTGGAGAACCGTGGGCAGACCGTGTCCCGGGGCGTTCTTGTTGACCGCATCTGGACGGACGGGGCGGATTTTGTGGACGAGAACGCCCTGTCCGTCACGGTGAAGCGTCTGCGGGTCAAGCTGGAGGACGACCCGTCCAGCCCCCAATACCTGAAAACGGTGTACGGCCTCGGCTACACATGGGCGGTGAAGTGATATGACGGCCTTGGGATACGGAATTCTCGCGGCGGCAATCGTCCTCTGCGCCGCCGCAGTCTGGTGTGAGCGCCGGAAGACCCGCCGGACACTGGAAAAGCTGAATGAGATGCTTACCGATGCCATGCGGGGGGACTTTCCGGAGGACAGCTTCGACGAGACGCTGCTTTCCGCGCTGGAAAGCAAGCTGGCGCACTACCCCTGGCGGCGTCCACGGTATCCGCCCGGAACGTCAGCACGGAAAAGGAAAAGCTGAAAACCCTGATCGGGGACATTTCCCACCAGACGAAAACACCCATTGCCAACATTCTGCTCTACGCCCAGCTCCTGCGGGAGCAGCCGGGGAACACGGTGTGTCTGGACGCGCTGGACGCCCAGACGAGGAAGCTCCAAAGTCTCATTGAAGCGCTGGTGAAGACCTCCCGGCTGGAATCCGGGGTGATCGCCCTGCGCCCGAAGCCGGGGGCGCTTCAGGACGTTCTATCCTCGGCGGTATCCCAGCTGGAGCCGAAGGCCGGGGAAAAGAACATTTCCATCACTTTTCTTCCCACGGATGCCGAAGCGGTTTTCGACGCAAAATGGACGGAGGAAGCCGTATTTAACCTGCTGGACAACGCCGTCAAATACACCCCCGCCGGCGGGGCGGTTCGTGTGTCCGCGTCCGCCTACCAGATGTTTTCGGCCATTCACGTAGCGGACAACGGGCCGGGGATACCGGAGGACGAGCAGCCGAAGGTATTTCAGCGCTTCTATCGGGGCTTAAGCAATCCCACGGAGGAAGGCGTGGGCATCGGGCTGTATCTGGTGCGTCAGATCGCGGAGGGGCAGGGCGGCTATGTGAAGGTCAGCTCCAAACCGGGCGAGGGCAGCACGTTTTCCCTGTACCTCCCCCGTGAAATCTGTCAACACCGTTAGATTCCGGAAAGAATGTAGAAAGAATCCTGTAGTAAAGTCTGTAGTGTGAAAACAATACAGACTTTTCTATTTGGGAGGTTATTATGAGTATTTTGGAAACCAGAAACCTGCGCAAAATCTACGGCTCCGGGGACACGGAGGTTCGGGCGCTGGACGGCGTGAACCTGAGTGTGAACAGCGGCGAATTTGTCGCCATTGTGGGCACCTCCGGCTCCGGGAAATCCACCCTGCTGCACATGCTGGGCGGCCTTGACCGGCCCACCTCCGGCAGCGTGATCGTGGACGGGAAGGACATCTTTTCCCTGAAAGATGAAGCGCTGACCATTTTCCGCAGGCGGAAGATCGGCTTTGTCTTCCAGAGCTACAATCTGGTACCGGTGCTGAACGCGAGGGAAAACATCGTCCTGCCCATCCAGCTGGACGGGCGGCAGGTGGACGAGGATTTCCTCGACAAAATTGTAAACACGCTGGGCCTTGAAAAGAAGCTGGGGAGCCTTCCCAGCCAGCTGTCCGGCGGTCAGCAGCAGCGGGTGGCCATCGCCCGCGCCCTTGCCGCCGCCCCCGCCATCATTCTGGCGGATGAGCCTACGGGCAATCTGGATTCCAGAACCAGCCAGGACGTGCTGAGCCTGCTGAAAGTCACCAGCCAGAAATTTGCCCAGACCATCGTCATGATCACCCACAACGAGGAAATCGCCCAGACGGCGGATCGGATCATCCGCATTGAGGACGGACGGATCGTGAGGTGAGCGGCATGAAGGTGAAAAACGGAAGCTGCATTCGCCATTTAAGCTTCAAGACCCTGATGGCCGCGAGAAAGCGGAACATCATCGCGGTGCTGGCGATCGCCCTGACCGCCCTGCTGTTCACGTCCCTCTTTACCATCGTAATGTCCATCAACGAGACGAACCAAAACTATCAGTTCCGCTCTGTCGGCGGGTATGCCCACGGTGCGTTCAAGGACGTGGACGAAGACCAGATCGCGGTGCTTTCGGCACATCCCGACGTCAAAGCCGTGGGCGTGCGGACGGTGTTGGGTCTTGCCATGCAGGGCGCTTTTGAAAAGGACTACGCCGAAGTCAGCTACATGGACGACAACAACGCCAAGTGGAGCTTTTCCCAGCCCACGGTGGGACGCACCCCGAAAAGCGGGAACGAAATTACCATGGACACCAAAGCTCTGGAGCTTCTCGGCGTAAAGCCGGAGCTGGGGGCACAGGTGAAGGTCACTTACACGCTGGCGGACAAAGAACAGATGGGCTGGGACATCACCGACACCTTTACGCTGGTAGGCTGGTGGGACTACGACGAGCTGCTGAGCGTTCACTTCCTCAATGTTTCCAAGGAATACGCCCAGAAGATCGAAAAAAAAGCCGTGGCGGGAGGCTTAAAGCCCTTCCGCACGGATTTGAGCGTTATGCTGAGAAGCTCCCTGAACATTGAAAACGACCTGACCAGAATCGGCGAGGACTGCGGCTACAGCATCGGCGAGGAGGCGGGGCAGCTTCGCATCGGCGTCAACTGGGGCTATACCGCCACCCAAGTTTGGGATACGCTGGGCGTTGGGGGAATCCTCGCCATGCTCGCCGTGCTGATTCTGGTGGCGTTTACGGGATATCTGGTGATCTACAACATTTTCCAGATCTCCGTGGCGGGGGACATCCGCTACTACGGGCTGCTCAAGACCATCGGCGTCACGCCGAAGCAGCTGCGGCGGCTGATCCGCCAGCAGGCGCTGCTGCTGAGCGCGCTGGGCATTCCGGTGGGTCTGCTGCTGGGCTACGGCGTTGGTGCCGCGGCGGTTCCCATCACCATGTCCATCTCCACGATGGGAGGGCGGTACACCACGGTCAGCGTTTCTCCCTGGATATTCCTGTTTTCCTCAGTGTTCGCCCTGCTGACGGTGCTGCTTTCCTGCGCCCGGCCGGGACGGATTGCCGGGAGGGTCTCCCCTGTGGAGGCGGTGCGCTACACCGAGCGGCAGTCGTCGGGGAAAACGCACCGGAAGGGCGGCAAGGTCACCCCCATCCAGATGGCCGCCGCCAACTTAGGCAGAGATAAAAAGAAGACGGCGCTCGTGATGGTGTCGCTGTCCCTGACCGTCGTTCTGCTGAATCTGCTGGTCACGTTTATCGGCGGCTTTGACATGGACAAATATCTGAGCCGGCGAAGCTGCGCGGACTTCCTCATCAGCACACCGGACTACTTTAACTATCGGGGTTTTTCCTTGACCAAAGAGGCTGTGGAACCGGTGCGGGCAAACACAGCGCACTCTCTGGAGGGCTTTGCCTATCAGACCGGCGGGGTGGGTATGTATCTGCCGGAAAGCGTCTGGCGGGATGAAGCCGCCTTCTACAGCCGGGATACGGATATGGACATCGACGCGCTTCTCGCCCAGACGCCAAGAGACGGCGACAAGGTGCAGGCGGCGTCCCAGATAGAGGGGCTTGACCCGACGCTTGGAGAAAAGCTCACGGTGATCGACGGCAGCTTGGATTCCCTCTGGGAACCGGACAGCCATGCCATCGCCATTGCCGTGAATCTGGATGATTCCGGGAAGCTGCCTGACCCCGGGATTTATCCCGCCGTGGGCGAGAAAATCAAAGTCACCTATGGAAACGGCGATACTGCGTACGACGTAAACTACACCGTCTGCGCACTGGTGGACGTTCCCTACAACATGAGCAGCCGGTTCTATACCATGGGCTATGAGGCAATCCTCAGCGCGGACGCCCTGTACCGGGACGCCGGGGAGGACAACGTGTTTCCCATGCTCTACCTCTTTGACACCCCCAGTCCCGAGGCGGAGGCCGCCGCGGAAAGCTACCTTGCCCAGCTCACTTCCGACCCCGACAGTCCCCTGATGTACGAAAGCAAGGCGACCCACCGGGCATATTTTCAGGAGTTCCGGATGACCTTTGTGATTCTGGGCGGGCTGCTGTGCGCCATCATCGGCATTGTGGGTATTCTGAATTTCTTCAACGCCATGATGACCGCCATTCTGGCGCGGAGCCGGGAATTCGCGGTTTTGCAGTCGGTGGGCATGACCGGTCGTCAGCTGGAAACCATGCTTCTCTGGGAGGGACTGCTGTACACCCTTGGTTCCGGCCTGATTGCGGGGCTTCTGTCCGCCGCGGTGAACCCGCTGGCGGGGCGGCTTCTGGAAAGCGCCTACTGGTTCTACAGCTATCACTACACCATCACCCCGGTACTGGCCATGCTGCCCGCCTTCATCGTGCTTGGCTGTGCCATCCCGGCGGTCATGTACCGTCAGGCGGTGAAGCAGAGCATCGTCGAGCGGCTGAGAAGTCTGGATACGTAACTATGGGAACAGCGGGAAGCCGGTCGACCTCCCGCTGTTTTTTGAATTTTTTTGCATTATCGTGTGTTTTACTTGAATTATACTGAACTCCAATTAAAATCTTTAGAAAAGATTTTAATTGCCCGAAGGGCACGGAGTTCATATGAGACTTGTTTTGTGATTTCTTTCCTTATAAATCACAAAACTGG
>ERZ839823.2499-NODE-2499-length-13924-cov-2.830125_pt1 | contig 13924 bp, 8 predicted proteins | sample MGYA00519862_ERZ839823 | MGnify/ENA primary metagenome ERZ839823 (study PRJEB31850, sample SAMEA3708853) | human gut metagenome | biome: human gut; feature: human-associated habitat; material: faeces | place: China | collected 2014 ...
CATCTCCTGATAGTGGAGCAGCTTGGGGTCCGTCAGTTCCTTCCGCATCAGGTGTGCGTAGCCCAGAATGGCGTTCATGGGCGTGCGGATGTCATGGGACATATTCAGCAGGAAGGCGGTCTTGGCCTCGTTGGCCTTTTCCGTCGCCTGATAGGCGATCTTCAGCTTCTGGCGTTCCAGCTCCTGCCGCTTTTCCTTGGTGACGTTTCTGGTCACATAGAGGATGTTGGTGACCTGTCCGGCTTCATCCCGCCGCTTTTCGATAAACCGGGCCATGTACCAGTTGCCGTTGGTGGCTAAATAGTCCATCCCCACCGTATCGGTATCCGCCAGCCGGTCCGGCACCGTGGACAGGTCGAAGAACTGCCGGACCGCCATCCGGTACTCCGGGTCCACAAAGGTGCTGCACAGCTCGTTCAGCTTCTGCTGGGCCATGCCCCGGTGTCCCGTCAGGCGATGTACGGAGTTGTCGCTGGAGATCTCCTCATAGAAGTCCTTTTTCAGATCGATCCGGAAAATGGAGAAATACAGCCGGCTCACAGAGGAGATGATCTCGTGGTCCAGCTCCGCCTCCTGCCGGGCGGCCTGCGCCTCCCGCAGAGCCCGCTGGAAGCGCTCCCGCGTCTCATGCTTTTCATCGGTGTTGACGAAGATCCCGTCAAAAAACTCCGGGGACCCGTCCGCCCGGCGGGACAGGCCGCCGGTGGTGTGGAACCAGTGGTAGGTGCCGTCCTTGTGGCGCAGGCGGTATTCCACGTCAAAGGGCTGCTCCCCCGTGGTATCCTCCACCACCGCTTCGTAAGCGCTCAGTACCCGCGCCTCATCCTCCGGGTGGAGCTGTCCGGTCCACGCTTCAAAGGCATTGGGAAACTCCTTTTCCGAGCGGAAGCCCAGCATCTGCCGCAGCGTGTCGGACCATTCCACGGAGACCCGCTCCCACCGGTCATTGAACGTCAGATGCCAGGCGCCGGAGGACATGGACTTGTGGATATTCCGGAAGGAGACGATCTGCTCCTCCAGCTTTTTCCGATAGGTGTCCTCCTTCCAGGAGTTCCGCAGAAGCAGGGCGCACTCGCCTGCCTCGTCGATGGGCAGGCAGTCGATATACAGATGAAATTTCCGCGCCTCGTCTGTACCTCCAGCCTTGCGGGGCTTTTTTCAAAGGCCGCCGTATAAAACGGTCCCATCCACTCGCTTGCGCCATCCGGGCGCAGCGTCAGGAAGCTGTTGCTCACCAGCTCCGCCCGGGTCCGCCCCGTCAGCGTTTCCAACGCCTGATTGCAGCAGAGAAAGCTCCAGTCTGCCGGACGGCCGGTCTCATCCAGCTCCACGCGGATAATGCCAAAAGGCAGGGAGCTGTCTTTGAACATGGTGATTAGGGCTTCTTTTCCGCAATTCTGCACCGCAGTCTCCACCTTCCTGTTTCGATTGAATATTCATGCTTATTTATCGCGGATTTTTATATTTTCTTCCATTTTCGGGGGGGGGGTGACATGTTCCCCTTCTGTATAATATTTCTCTTTATTTTCATACATCAGGTAGTCCGCCTGACGGATGGCCTCCGCAAGGGGATGCACGCCGCTGACGCCGCCGATGCTGACGGACAGGTGCAGCTCCGGATACTCCGGAATGACGATCCGGCGGACCGCCTCCCGGATCTCGTTCTGCTTCCGCACAAAAATATGCTCGTCCATTTTGGGAAACAGCAGTAAAAATTCGTCGCCGCCGTAGCGGATCAGCGTATCCGTACTGCGGATGCAGGAGTGGATCGCGGCGGCAATGTCCCGCAGGACGGTGTCTCCGGTTTGGTGGCCGTAGGCGTCATTTACCTGCTTGAAGCTGTCCACGTCGATGATCGCCACATGCTCCATGCCCTCCAGATGGGAGTGATAGGACTCAAAATACCGCCGGGCATAGGTGTTCGTGAGCGGGTCCATGAACAGCTCCATGTTCTCGGCCCGGCTGTGATCCAGCAGGAGCCGGGTGCCGTTGGCGTCGATCCAGCGGCCCTCACTCAGCTTGGACAGCATTTCCAGCACACAGGGCATCCCATTCAGGCACAGGTATTTGGAAATGACGAAGTACATATCCGTATTGGTAAATTCCAGCTTGTTCAGGGTCGTTTTCTGGGCAAATGCCCGGGAGGAAATGCAGTTGGCGCAGCTGCGGTCGTTGTCCCAGAAGGCCGCACAGTGGCTGCCGTTGGGATGGAGAACGCCCTGCTCGTCCAATTCCAACACGGAATTGGTAGTGGGGTCTACAAGGCGGACAACATCGAATACCATTCTCAGACGGCGCATCTCCGCCGCGAGGGCCTGCGTGCCGTCCTCCGTATTCACGTCCGCGGCCGACAGCAGCAGCGGCTTTTTGACGGAGAGCTGCGGGTCCACCAGTTGACCCACGGCACCCACATAGTGCTCCGGCTGCCGGTCGGACCACAGCGTCCGCACCCGCAGATCGCACCAGTGATGCTCCGTGCCGCAGGGCAGCAGCAGGCTCACGGAAAATTCCGGCGTCTCCTTGGTCGTGGCATCCATCGCCTCCTGCAGCCGGCGGAAATCCTTCTGACTCAGGCGGTGGAAGCACTCCGGGTGAGCAGCGTTCTTCACTGTATGGCGGTACTGGGGCGGTTCATCCCAATTGGTGATGTCCGCCAGACCGGAAAGCGCGTCGAACTCAAACTGGATCCCGCCGCTGCAAGACGCGAAGAAGTCGATGCGCTCCTGCAAGGACTCCAGTATCCGCTGCACCCGGTCATTCCGCGGCAGATCGGCCCGGGCCAGAAGCTCATCGGACAGCCGGTTCACCTCCAGCCGGTAGGGATCTCCGTCCAGCGGGACATGGGACGTAATGCGGAGCCGGGGCGATACGTCCGCCAGACATTCCAGCAGCAGCGGATTGAAGGCGCCGCACTCTCCGCCCAGGATCATGGCGATGGCCGTATCGTGGTCAAAGGCTTTTTTGTAGCACCGCTCGCTGGTCAGCGCGTTGTAGACGTCTGCCAGAGCCACCACCTGCGCGGCGATGGGGATTCGTTCCCCCCGCAGCCCGTCCGGGTAGCCGTGGCCGTCCCACCGCTCATGGTGCCAGCGGCAGATCTCCAAGGCGTAACGGAACAGCGGCTTTTCCTGTCCGAAGGTCATCTGCTCCAGGATCACCGCGCCGGCTGCCGCGTGGGTCTTCATCACGGCGAATTCCTCCGAGGTCAGCTTCCCCGGCTTATTCAAAATCTCCTCCGGAATGGTGATCTTGCCGATATCATGGAGGGCGGAAGCCGTTTTGATCAGGGCGATGTCCTCCTCAGAAAGGTGGTAGGCCTTCGTCTTCTCTACCAGCCGGCGGAGCAGCAGCTCCGTTATGCCGCGGATGTTGCGGATATGGTCGCCGCCCTCATGGTTGCGGAACTCCACCACATGACTGAGAATTCCCACCATCAGGTTGCTGTTTTCCTCTTTTTCCCGGATCTGGTCGGAAACCAGATACATCAGCCGCTTCTGGTTGGCATAGAGCTTCAGGGTATTTTCCACGCGGTGGCGCACGATAAAGGTGTCGAAGGGGCGGCGGATATAGTCCGTAACGCCCATGGCGTATGCCTGCTGAATGGCCTGATTGGTCTCATCGGTGGAGATCATGATGACCGGGATCTCATCGATCCACCGGAAGCGGTTCATCTGCTCCAGCACCTGAAAGCCGTTCATCTCCGGCATATTGATGTCCAGCAGCATCAGATCCACCGTCAGCTTCTTTTCCATCAGCCGGACAGCCTCCCGCCCATTTTGAGCCTCAATATAGTGATACTGCTCTCCCAGAATCTCCATCAGCATCATGCGATTCAGTTCCGAATCGTCAACGATCAAGACCGTCTGTCGTTCCATACAGCCATCCCCTCCTGCTTCCGCTTGCAAAAAAGCGTGTCAACGTCCGCTTTTTGTTTTCGTATATTCATGCACCGCAGGTCTTCGCCGCGATGTACCGCGGCGACGGCCTGCTTCCCTCCCCCGGTCAGTCCACTGCCCGGAGAAGCTCCACCGTTCTGTTGTACGCCTGCGCCAGCTGGTCGTAAAGTGCTTCGCTGCCGTCCAGCCGTCCGGCCCGCAGAAGCTCCGTCAGCTCGCTGGCCGGGGCGGTCAGATGGGAAAAGCCCATCGTCAGACACAGGCCCTTGATGGTATGCGCCGCCCGGAACGCCGTTTCCACGTCGCCCTGTTCCAGCGCTTTCGTCAGCTCCGCAAAGCTCTTGTCCTCCGGGAACTTCACGGCGAATTTCCGGATCATGGCTTCGCTGGGAATTCGCTGGGAGATCTCCTCAAAATCCGCGCCCATCGCCTGATAACACTGCTTGATCGTCATTTTTGTGCCCCCATATCTGCTGTCAGCATTTTTATGAATGCAGCATTGTAACCACCGGCTGTGCCGGTGGTTACAATGCTGTCTAATTCGTCTCCTGATTGATCTGCTTCACCTGAAAATCTGCCTCGGCCAGCTTGGTGTCCCGCCGGTCCTCGATTTGGAATTTAACGGTAAAAACTCTTTCCGTATCATTATATTCTACGGAAAAATCTTTGACCTTCAAACCCTCCGGATAGGCGTATGCACCCAGGAATTTATTTTCTCCCAGATACACCTGACCGCTGGCAAGATCCACTTTAAAAATATCCTTAGCCGGACCTTTCACATAGCCCACGCCCTGAATAAACACCGTGTTGTCGGCCTCCACCGTGCAGTAGCGCAGCTTGTCGCTGATGGCGGTGGTCAGCGTGGAGCAAAGCTCCTGGGCCTGAGAGTCCGCCATGGAAATGCGGAAGCTCCGCACCGCGGCATTGGCCCCCACTGCCACAAGGCTGCTGAACAGCAGCACGATGATCACCGTGCAGAGCATCTCCGTCAGGGTCAGGCCGTTTTGATTCCGCAGTCTTTTCATGACCCGGCCCCCGCTTTATCGTGGCTGTAATAGTAATAGCCGTTGTTTTCGTAGAGCGACACCTTGCCGGAGCCGGTTTCGGTTTTTTTGCCGTTCGCTCCCTCTCCGGTCAGCGTGACTGTCGGAGGATTTGCCGAATTTGTCGGTGCTGTTGCATACTTGAACATAACATTCGTGTTCCGGGTCTTGGCGTTGATCTTTTCCGCCGTGACCACAGACGTGGCCAGAATGCCAAAGGCCAGCACGGCGATCAGGATGGAGACCAGCGATTCGATCAGCGTTTCGCCCCGGTTATTTCTCAGCTTGTTCATGGGCCTGTCACCTCGATCCCTTTGGTGATCCTCTGCGGCTCCCACTTGACCGTGGTCTTGTAAATATACGAGTCGACATCTTCGCTGGAGTAGGATTCCGGAGTCTCCTCTTTCAGCGTCCCCTGCATGGTCAGGGTCATGCGGCAGTCATCCGTCTTACCCTCTTCCGACTTCAAAGACAGCTGTACCTGAATTTGGCCGTCCTTCTGTGCGGAAAAGGCGGCTGTCACCGTTCGCAGGTTGGTGCCATTGCTGACCTCCAGATCTACATTGATAGTATCTCTGAAAGCCTTGAGACTGGCGTATTTGTCTTTTTTTTCGCCATCCTCAATGCAGGCGGACAGCCATGCGCCCATGATCCCCGTGGGGTTTGTTACATTAGTGCTGTATGAGACATTTTCCCCAGTGATGTTCCCATCTGTATCTCTCACCGCAGTATGGGTTTCCGTCATGGTCCGCTCATACTTGTCCCCCGCAATGCTGTCTCGGATCAGCTCCGCGGCGGAGCTGACCGTCAGGTAGTTCTGCTGGGCCTCCCGGTCGCTTTTCATGTGGTGGGCGGCGCTGACGGCAGCCGTCAGGATCGCCGCGCCCACCGCCATGGCCAGCAAAATGAGCAGGAGGGCCATCAGGATCGTAGCGCCGCTGTTGTTTTTTAACTTTTTCATCCGGATCGCCCTCCTTTCCTCTCATTTTCCCGGAAATTCCGACGGCAAACGCCGTCCCATTGTGTTTGCTCAGCCTCCGCCGCTTATTTCCTTGACCGTTACCGGCAGGATCGCCGTGGCGGTGTAGTCCTTGCCGCCCACTTTGCAGGTCGCTGTGATGCGGAGCTGCGTTTCTCCCGCGGCAACGCCCGTGACCGTGATCTCATCACCAACAGGCTCGGTAACCTCTGCCACCGCCGGGTCATCACTGGTGACTGTCCAGGTGGCTGTATGCGCTTGATTCTTCTTGTCAACAGCCTTGAGTTGGACGGTCTTTTCGTTTCCAACGTTCAGTTCAACGCTTTCCGCTCCCAAGTTCACCTTCAGATCAGCTGTGACCGTGACCATCAGCCGGGCGGTGTAGTCGCCGTACTTCGCGATCACCTCGGCTGCGCCGGTCCCTTCGCCCTTCAGCGTGACCGCAAAGTCACCCGTTTCGTTTTTGGTAGCCTTTGCCGTGACCACGCCCTCGGGGCTGTAAGTGAATTCCAGCGATTTCGTCCCTGTCCCCTCGGGTACATTGAACAGATTCAGTTTCAGTTCCTTCGTGGCCCCGGAGGACGGCACATAGTCCGCGATCAGATCCAGAGAGACAATACCCTCGTTCCAGAGCATACCCACCTTGGGCCATGCGCCGTAGTGGAGGTTGACCGTCACCCCGGTGCTGTCCGTTCCCCGCAGCACGGTGGGGAAGGGATAATCCTGCCCTTGCAGAGCCGCGTCACTGCCGGGGAAGCTGTACTTGCCGTGGATCGTGGAGCCGTTTTCCATATTGGTGACCCAACCGAACCCATTGCCCAGCTTTTTCTGGAAGTTGTTGGCTGTCTTGTCGCTCCGGTTCGACATCTGGGCGTAGGTGCGTTCCGTCAGGCCGATGCTGTAAATTTTATCCTTGCCGCTTCCCCACATCACGCTCGCCATATCTCCCAGGTCGCCCTGGAGCATACGCTTCCGCGCGGCCTCTTGCGCAGTGTTTGACGTCCCGCCTCCGTAAACATCGGCAAGCGAGCTTTTCGCCGAATCACCCTTTGCTCGCAATGCATTGGAGAAATCGATCTTCGCACTGTCAGCAAGATAGTAGCAGTTTTGGATCGTCAGCCGCTCCGCCTGACCAAATCTGTCCGCAACGCTGCCGATGAGGCTGATACCATTGATCGTTCCCTCCAGCTTCGGGAAGATCACATAGGTGTAGCAGTTCTTATAGGTCGGCTGACCGTCAATCACACTGGTGCTGCCGGTAAAGTTCACGAAGTTGGACGAGAAACCGCTGCCGCCGATGCCGCCAAGGAAAATATACGTAGCCGGACTTGATCCCCCACTCATATTGAAGGTGGTATTGTTCGTAAACTGAAGTGTTTTTGCGTCAAGTAGGCTTCCGCTTTCGTTTCCAACACGCTCGCGGAGCGTTTCATTCCCCACAGTGATCGTACCGCCGGAGTAGCAGTCCGTCACGCTGTAGCGCACACCGCCAGCTATACCGCCCACGCGGACAAATGTGCCGTATTGCGGCGCGTTCAAGGCGCCGTTTTCATTGTTATCACGGTGGGTGCAGTTAATCTGAATGTCCACCACTGCGGTGCATTTCATCAGGTTAACGTTGGAAACACCGATCAAACCGCCGACTACCGCCTCACCAAGCTGCTGTTTATTTTTGCTGTTATCAGCAACGGTATAACCTGCGATGGCGCAGTTCTGGATGGTACTTTTGCCAAGATTGTCTTGATAATCATAAGCGATGCCCACCAAACCGCCCAGAGCATAGGCGCACTGATACTGGTCTTCATTCCGTGTACTTGTGCCCTTCGGCGTGTAGCCTGTGCTGCGCTGGATCACACCATTGTTGTCGCTGTAGAGCATGATGTTTTCGATCGTTGCGCCCGCCGTGGTGCCGAATACGCCCACATTGTAACAGTAGGAGTTGATGGCGATGTTCTTGATGTAGTAGTTCCCGCCGTTGTACTGCCCGCCAAACCACGTATACAGCACAACATTGTAGTCGCTGCCTGTATGATTGTCTACCGCGCCGGCAATGGGATAGAACACAGTATTCTCTGCGCCATCCGCCGGAGCGTTCAGTGCCATACCATTGAGGTCATGCGTCTGGGTCCAGCTCCGTTGGGGGCAGTTACTCAGCGCAGCGCTCATCTTCTGCTCCCCTTGCTCCGTGACCGTGGCGTATTGCAGATAGGGGAACTGATTATAGGTTTTTGAGGTCACCGGGCGGTCCGTTCCGGTATAAAAGGTGAAAGAATACTTAGGATTCCACCAGGGGCCCAAATACGTTGCTGTAACTTCACAGCTCCAGTTGATGAATTGGAGCTGCTCCACGGAGCGGATTTGGTACTGCTTTTTCGCGCCCGTCTTGCCGAGATCCTGCGCATTGCCCACATCCTCAACCGGGCAGTAGGAGTCTCCGAAGAAGGGGCAGACGGCGTAGGTGTAGGGCTTCCCATTCTGATTCAAGGTCCATGTGCCGTTGGCGGCAAGTGTAAAGCTGTCACTGTTGCTTTTGGTCTCTGCCGACAGCTGCAGGCCATTTTCGCCGTCGGTCCGATAGCAGGTGAAGGTATAGCCGGACACCTGCTTGGCAAGCTCTGTTTGTGCTTCGGCGTTTTTTGCTCCAAGGACAAAGTTGACGCTCGGCGTCAGGTTCCCACTTGTTCCGTCCTTGTAGTAGTAGCCGTAGCCGAAATCGGTGATCTTGCCGCCGTCATCGTGGGCGGTGCAAAGGCTGCTGCCCGTCTTGCGGATATCTCCGGTGAAGCCGATGTAGGAGAAGTGGTAGCCGCTGTTGGCGCCGCCCTCCTCCTTTTCCCAATAGACCATGCCGATGGTTCCCATGTCCGCCGGGGTCGGCCAGTCGCCGTAGTGGACGCGCGTCTTGGCCGATCCGGCGGTGACGCTGCTGGGATAGGGATACACCGTTTCAGAGGGGTCCGTATTCTGGTGTTTGAGGCTGTGCTCCTTATCAACCGTGGCAAAGCCGTCCAATTTCAGCGCCTTCATCTGCTTATGATTCTGCGCCTTCGCACCGTTGGTGCCCGCCTTGTAATCGTACAGGCGCACCGTCCCCGCGAAGGTATAGGTGCCGCCGCTGAGGTAATAGCAGTCGGAAACGCTGCCGTGATCCGACGTGAAGCCGTTGACCTCCGCGCCCGTCACCGCGGTCAGCGCCGTGGCGCAGTAGCTGTTGCGGATGGTGCCCTGATTGTCGCCCACAAAGCCGGAGATCATGGCACTGCCGCGGATCTCCGTCAGTTTGATGCTGCCGAGGGCGTAGCTTTGGCGGATGTAGCCGCTGCCGTCGTTCATACCCACCAGACCGCCGGCACAATAGCTCCGGGCATAGGTGCTGGTGCCGGTGATGCTGGGAATATCGGCGCTGCATGCCTGGATCAGGCCCTCGTTGCACCCCACCAGACCGCCGAGGTAGTAGGTGCTGCCGCTGTAGGCGCTGCCGGACAGCCGGTAGCCGGAAACGGCGCAGTTTTTGATCGTGCCGCTGTTTTTACCGGCCAATACGCCTGTATACACCGTTTTCCACTGGACATTGCCGCCCAATTTGGAGGTGGGGGCGTTTTCCAGCGGTTTCACCGTTGTCACGACGATGTTCTCCAGCGTTCCTGTTGTAAAGCCGAACAGGCCGACGGCATGGCCGTCCTCCCCGCTGGCAAAGGAAACGCCGGTGATGATATGGCTGCCGCCGTCATAGCGGTGCTTAAAGGGGGCGTCTTCTGTCTGTCCGATGGGAGCCTGCTGAGTGACTGCTTTCCCGCCCTTGCCGTAGTCCTTCCAGTTATAGGTGTCGTAATCGATGCCCCGCTCCTGCTGGAAGGCAGCATCTTTGTGCAGAACCTTCTCGTCGGCGTATTTGTTGTAATATTCACTCAAGGCGTACAGCTGCCGCGCCGTGCGGATGCTGACCAACTCCGGTGCTCCGGTTTTGGCCGCCAGCGCAGTCTTGGCAAAATGGGGGTTGTAGTAGTATGCCTTGCCCGCCGCGCTGCCTACCGTCAGCTTCGTGTAGAAGCCGTCCGGGACATCAGTGACATTCTGCACCAGATCCGCAGGCAGGGGCAGCAGGTAGTAGGTCTTCGATGTGCCGTCCTTGTCGGTGACCTTAATGGGGATCTTGTCCTCCGGTTTCAATTCATAGGTCTTGCCGTCAACCGTCACCTTCACGTTTTTCTCCGGCTCGGTTTCGTAGATCATGCCGTAGCCGTCGCCCAGCACCGTTTTGTCGGACAGCGCCTCAACGTTGGCGCCGAAGAAGCCGTAGTCGGCCCCACCGTACCACTCGTAGTACACCAGTGCGCCGTCTTCAAACTCCGCCTTCCAGTCGCCGTAATGGGGCAGGTTTTTCAGCTTGGGATAGGAGTACAGCGTCAGGCCCAGACCTTTCATCAGGTTGTAGGCATAGGTATCGCTGTTCTGTCTGGTGAAGTCATTATTAGAAGAGCCAGAAGCGAACAGCTTTTCCACTGCATTCTCGGCGCTCAGGTCACTATAATTTATCGATGTACCGATGGTGGATTCCGCCGAATTGCCGAGATAATAGACGTGTTCCACTTTGGCTCCGGTGCCGTTTTTACCAGCCGTTCCATACGTTAATAACTTGTCTGCGTCCAGTGGAACACAGGCACTGTATATGTTTTGCAGTGTATTATTTTTGGCAGACAGGTCGCACGCCACAAGGCCCGCAGTGGTCTGGCCCTCCAAAAATCCGGCGGCATAACAATCTGTGATTTTTAACGTTGCCGTAGCAACAACTCGCCGACCAATCAAACCGCTGGCATAACCTGCATCCGTTTCAGTGGTTTCCGAATCACTGTACAGATAGCAATCCGCATAGGAGTGGTCAAGCGAAATCACTCCATGCCCTATGCCCACCAGACCGCCAGCAGCGGTTTTGCCTTGGATCACCGTGGCGGCCAGACTGTTTTCGATCGTCAGATTATTATTCCCTGCATCACCAATCAGACCGCCGGACACAGCGCCGTCGATCCAAATGTCTTTTTCTGTTTTTCCGTTCAACTGGCCCTTGGCGCGGCTCAGGTACACCTGGCAGCCGTCGATCGTTGTCTCGCCGTCCAGTTTTCCCACCAGACCGCCGACATTTCCATCTCGTTCCAATCCAGTGCTAATGGTTTGTTTTCCTGTGATCTGGGCGCCGGCCAGACGGATGTTTTTCAGCTCGCCGATGAAATCCGCGCCGCCAAAGGTCTTGAACAGGCCCGCGTCGCCGTCCGTTTCGACCGTCAGATCGTAGATCGCCGGATGATATATCCCGCTAGTGCTGTCATAGCTTTTGAGTTGAGTGTTTTCGATTGGTGTAAATTTTCGGTCGAAATACAGATCAAACCAGCTATCGCTTTCATCGCTCTTGAATTGGATATCCCGCTCCTGCACCGCGGCGGTGATGACCTTGTTTTGGGTTTTTTCGTTTTTCAATCCGGAATCTTTCCAATCCAGATTTTGCAGATGCCGTCCGTACTTGATCACCGCCGTCCGGCCATCGGCCCCGCCGATACCGCCGGTTCCACGATCCCGGACCTCCGCAAACAGGCTGTTGGTGGTAACGGTCTTGGAAGTTCCCTGGATCTGGCTGTTCTTCTCATCCTTTACCCGGATCGTCACCGTCAGGTCCTCGCCGGGGATTAGATGCTTGCTTGTCTTAGCATCTTTAAAGCGGTCCTGCTGTCCGAAGCGCAGATTTTTTCCTGTACTGAGATTATCCAGCACCAGCGTAGCCGTGCAGAGGCCGTTTTCCGTTTTTACGGTGTCCCCCGTATTGGTATCGGTTTTAATTTCAAATTCCTGAACAGTGTTGTCGGACTCATCCTTTATGGAGGCATAAAATTTCAGGTCATTCCTCTTATTACTGACCTTGCAGGAGGCCACCACCAGCAGCTGATCCTTATTGATGACATCCACCGTAAGGTCCAGGCTTTCGGTCGCCGCCGCGCCTACGGAGTCGCCGCCGTAGTAGCCGACCTTAGCGCCTTTCTCCAGACGCTTGTCGCGGTCACGCAAATCGTCGAAGTCTTTCGGCGTGTATTTCATGTCCTCCCGACTGAAAAACACCGCGTAAACGCTGCCGCTGGAAGGATCAAACTCCACTACCCAATGACCGTTCCACAGTTCCGCCTCGGCTTCCGTCTCCGGATAGATCCAGGAAGCGGCAGAATTCGGGTTATCCTTGTCGTCAGAGGTCACGTAGGCCAGCGTGGTCGGCTTGTAGTTATTATCCTTATCCGCGTCCGCGGGGATCATGTTCAGCTTGGTAACACCTACTCCGCCGGTAGGCTGATAATAGCTGTCCTGACCGGCAGCCTGAAGCCGAGTCATCCGGTTCTGCACGGCGGAGAAGATCATCTCCGCCCGGCTGTCCAGCTCCGTCTGCCGGAGATTTTTCTGAATTTTGGAGATCGGGATCATGGCCAAGGCAAACAGGATCACCAGGATCAATACCGTCACCAGCATCTCCATCAGCGAAAAGCCGCGCATATTGTTCCGTGTCGCCTTGTTTTTCATGGGGGTCCCTTTCTCCTCCGGCCTTCCGTCAGGAGGCCACCTCAAAATACGTGATCACCAGATCCGTCTGCACCAGATCCCGGTCCCGGCCCTGATTGGTCCGGATACTCAGATCGGAGATCTGGTTCATATTCTCGCTTTCGCTCAGGGCGTCCACGATGGCCCGCGCCTGGGCGTAGGTATGGGTCTGGAAGCTCATGGTCACCGGCCGCAGAACGATGTAGCTGTCCTGCGTTGTGCTCTGGGAAAAGTCCAGAGAGTAGTCCACCGCAGAATCCAGAATGCGGTGAAGGTCCAGCATGAGCCTTCTGCTGTTGTCATACTGAGGGATCGTCCGCTCCTCGCCGGAGGCGCGGACCTCGTCGATCTTCCGCTGCATTTTCTGCATCTGATCCAGCCGGACCAGTTCCAGCTCCAGCTCGCTCTGCTCCTGAGAGGTCGTGTCCTGATACTGGGCCACCTGATCCTGAATCGGCTCAAAGATCAGCTTGAAGTAGCCCAAAAAGATGACCAGAACCACCAGGATCAGCAGCAGGACCGTTTCCCGCCTTGTCAGTTCCCGATTCATTCCGCCACCTCCGTTTCCGGCTGCAGATAGATCTTCACGGAGAAGCTCAAAACGGAAGCCGCCCTGTTTTCCTCCGTGGAAGCCACATTCAGCTCCACGCTCTGCACGATGGGCTGCTCCTCCATCACGGCGAACATCTCGGAGATCTGGTCCAGCCGCATATCGGACATCTCCACCTCGGCAGCGTCATCCAGGATCTCGACGGAGAGCACCTTGCCGCGGGGCATCATCAGGTCCTCCACCAGATCCAGCACGTCCCGCCGGGGGACGGTGACCAGCTTGCCCTCGCTGTCCGCCATGCCGTCCAGAGAGCTGCTCCGGTACTCCGCCAACACCTGCTCGTAGTCCGTCAGCTGTTCCTGACAGGCGGTGAGCTGGCTGTGGACCTTTCCGTAAGCGCTCTGGGCCTCGGACAGACGCCGGTACTGCTCCATCACGCCGAACCGGGCCACCAGACCCGCCATCAGCAGGATCACCGCCAGGCCGATCACCAAGGTCAGCATTTCGCCGGTGCGTTTTTCCCGCTTGTTCATATTGATGCCCGTCTTGCTGGGGCATTTGATCATTTTCCGGGGGGCAGCCCCGCTGGGGGCAGGCTCATAGGGGATGGCTTCCGCCGGCTGCTGCGCCGGGACGGAGACCTCCTCCCGCTCTTTTTCCAGAATCATTTCAATCCTCCCTCACAGACGCTGCCGATGGCCCGCAGATACAGCCACGGTTCCTCGGCCGGGCGCATCCCCTCGTCCAACAGCTCCTCGCCGCCCCGGACCGTCAGGTTCACCGTGTCGGCCACGGTCTCCCGCAGGGCCATGATGGCCGCGCCGCCGCCGCAGAGATACAGCTCCTTCAATTCCCGGTCCCGGTTGTTGTAGTGGTAGAAATT
>ERZ839823.2502-NODE-2502-length-13921-cov-9.990841_pt1 | contig 13921 bp, 19 predicted proteins | sample MGYA00519862_ERZ839823 | MGnify/ENA primary metagenome ERZ839823 (study PRJEB31850, sample SAMEA3708853) | human gut metagenome | biome: human gut; feature: human-associated habitat; material: faeces | place: China | collected 2014 ...
AAATGACGGTAAAAGCAGCAAGCTTAGTTGATGAAATGAATAAGTAATAAATTCCAGTTTGTCGAATTTTATATTGGCACAATAGTCATAATTATGCTATAATTATGACAAAGAAAGGAGAGAGGTATCATGCCACTTATTATGCCTATTAAGGATTTACGCAATACAACCGAGATATCCAATATTGCACACAAGGAACAGGAGCCTATTTTTATCACAAAAAATGGATATAGTGACTTGGTTGTTATGAGTAGTGAACTATATGATAAATTTGCAAGAATGAATCGCATCGACCAAGCAATTTTCGAATCCGAGCAGGAAATTGATAATGGAGCAGAGGCCGTTGACGCAGAAAAAGTTTTTGCAGATTTGGAGAAAAAACATTTTGGATAAATACAAAGTAAAGGTCAACCCAAGAGCAATACGTGAATTAGATCACATTTACGAATATATTGCAAATGAGAAATTGGCTCCTGAAAATGCTAAAAGACAAGTTGACAGAATTAAGAAAGCTATTTTAGGTTTAGAGACTTTTCCACAGTCTCACCAAGAGCGAAATGAGGGTAGATATGCTGCAAAAGGCTATCATCAGTTATTGATTGATAACTATATTGCCATTTTTCGTATTGATGAACCGAACAAAACTGTTTATGTGGTAACAATACAATATCAAGGTCGGAATTTATAAGACAAGTACCAATGAAATTATTTGGTGCTTTCTTTATACAAATAAAATTGAAAGAAAGTATAGATGAGGGGAAAGAACTTTTGCTTGTGGTAGGGGAGAGGTATTGATATAATGGTAGTGAAGAAAGGTTAAAAATATATTGGGGAAGGGAAAAAGTATGGAAAAGAAAAAAGTTTTTGGGTTTTGTTGTACTGAACAAGGGAAAAAGTGTAGTGAAAAAGAAATACAACAGTGGAAAAATAAATATAGTCAACAATTAAGAGGAGAAAAAAACGATAAAGGTTTAGGTGATTATCATGATCCGGATTGTTCACATTCTTCTAGTTTGTCTGACTACTATATTCTATTAAAGAAATTTTTAACTGTAAGGGAGGAGCATTTTAAGAAAAAGTTGAATGGGTACTTTAAATATGAGTTTTGCTCTCAAACACCAAGTGGAATTAAAGTGTATGAATGTAAAAATGGCGAAAAAAATTGTTTGTTTACTTTACGTAGTGATTTATTTGGATTTTCAGCACCTAAATTGATATGGAAAAATATAACAAATAAACAGTCACCACATCCGTATGATGTTTATTTGAAAACATTTAAACATGACGATGAGGATAAAATAAATACGGCTATTGAAAAAGTTGTTAATTGGATTTTATATTCTAGAAGTATTGGTGGAGTTTTTTTATGGCCAATATGGAAATGTGGTAGAAATCATCAAAACCAATATAATATTGCTCGCGGAGGAACGGTGTGTATCGGTGAAACAAATCCTAATTACAATTATTACATTCAAGACAGAGTTGATTTAACATTGTTAGAAATAAAGCATTCGTACGATAATAACTATGCTAATAATTATTCTAATGATAAACTTTATAAGTATTACATAGATGAAAAAACTCACATGAAACAGTGGTTAAAGCATTTTGGGAATTTTCAAACCTATGTTGAATTTTTTATGTTTGATGACCAAGATATGAATGAGTTAAATTCAGAAATAAAATATGGGGAAAATAGTTTTATAGATCAAAAAACATTGATGCCATTCGACATAGTTTGTCATAATTCGAATTGTTGTGTTGAAGATAACGTAAGGGGTAATAATATGATTACAGAAAATACTAACATTGGAACAATGTGCGAAGATCTAGTCAAAAAAATAATGTCTAGAACAGAAAAAATGCTATATTGTATAGAAAATGGAAACTAATCTGTGAAAATGATGGTGGCTGGAACATCGTGCAGAATGGTATCATTCAAAAACTTTGAGGACGAAATAGCAAGAAATGGTTTGGAAATAATCGAAAAAGGTATCACCAGTGCGCTGCCCAATTTTAATAACTTAATGTTTGCAGTAGTTAAAAAATGTAATTAACTTTCAGTTTGCAGAAAGGATATAGATAAATGATTAACGCCGGCAGGGGTATTTACAAGTAAAGATGCGAAGTCACGTAAACCAAGAAAAGAGTTCGTAGGATTAACAAAGTTTGAAATTTTTTAGGAGGAGGTTAATTATGATAACATACGGTTCGATATATCTTATTTCTAAAGATTTTGATAAATCAGTACAGTTTTATAAACTGTTATTAGAACGAGATGTGACAACACAAAATATGAATAGGTTTGCTGTATTTAATATTGATGGATTATGTTTATCCATAATGAATGGATATTTTGATTCTAAAAATCCAGATAAAGTAACAACCAAAGGAAAAACATACGAGGAATATGATGATTGTGTTAGAATTGCTGAAATGAAAAATACAGGGAAGGTTGTTATTAACATATCTACAAATGATTTGAAAAAAGAATATGATAGGATATGTGCCCTGGGAATAGGTAGGAATATTACAGAAATTAGATACATTAATGCACGAAATCCGTATTACTATTTTTCAATGAAAGATCCTGATGATAACACGATAGAGATTACAGGACCATATGATGAAATAGGAGGTGGATTGGAATGAATGTAATCGTAGAGCAGGCAATTTATGAAATGAATTTATTAGCTAATAACGTACCAGATGGAAAACATGTGGTTACGGGAGATATTAGGAAATTATCGGCAAAATTGTATAGGGAAATAAAGGATAAAACTATAGATAATGTTTTCTTCTTGTGTGAGGAACTGTTGGAACAACATAGTTGGGGGTTAGGAGTAATTGCATTTGATTGGGCATATAGAGTAAAAGCACAGTATAATGAGGACACTTATGATATCTTTTATAGTTGGTTAAAAAAATATGTGCGCGGTTGGGGGGATTGTGATGATTTTTGTACACATGCATTTGGGGAGTTACTAAGAAGACAAAAATCACTTTTCTCTAAAATTAAAAAGTGGACAAAAGATGAAGATTTTTGGGTTCGACGTGCATCTGCTGTAATACTTATTCCAGCTATTCTGCATGATGATTATGATGGGATTGATCCTTTAATAATTTCAGATTTACTTATGTCTGATAAGCATGATTTGGTTCAAAAAGGATATGGTTGGATGTTGAAAAGCTTTTCGCAAGTTGATAAAGATGCGGTAACTAATTATTTGATTGATAATTATGTGCAAATGCCACGAACAGCATATCGTTATGCATTAGAGAAATATGATAAAGAAACGAGAAAAGAATTGATGTCTTTATAAGGAAAAAATTCCGATTTTCAGATTTGCTAACTAGTCGGAACCGTTAAAATTGATTGGAGGATGAACGAAAGTGAAAACAATAGATATTGTCGGAGAAAATTATTGTGGTAATTGGGATAAAACCAGAACTGCTTGCAGAGGTATAGTTATAGATGGAGACCGTATTTTACTTTCATATGCAGCAAAGACAAATCAGTGGATGATTCCCGGCGGAGGTTTGGAAAGCAATGAAAGTGATGAAGAGTGCTGCATTCGGGAAATTGCTGAAGAAACAGGTATAGTAGTAGAAACCTCACAGTGCTTGTTAGAAATTGATGAATATTATGGGGACTGGAAATGGGTTAATCGGTATTTTAACTGCAAAGCAATAGGCACAACGGAAATAAAACAGACCGAAAGAGAAATACAAGTTGGTATGGAACCAAGGTGGCTTGAGATATCAGAAATCAAAAATATTTTCTCACAGTATGATTCGTATAAGGGAATTCATGAGATGCGAAGTGGAATGTATTTGAGAGAGTATACAGCATTAAGCGAATTGATAAATTCCAATAAATAAATGTTATAGAGAAAAAATTTTGAACACTTACTTGTTTATATGCATTCATAAGGGGAAAAAAGAAAATCGAACGATTCTATTGATGAAATTGTTTGATTGTGTATAACATAATTGAAGACAGAGATTATCATTTTAAGACGATAATAATTTATTTTTCAAGAAAGGGGATGTTGATATGTCTATTACCGCAACTGAAGTAAAAACTAATTTAGGCAAATATCTTATGCTTGCAGAAACAGAGGATATTTATATTACTCGTAACGGAAAAGTCGTCGCAAAATTGTCTAACCCATATCAGGACAGAGTAGACGTTGCTAAGTCACTATTTGGTGTTCTTTCAAATGATATGACACTGGAAGAATCACGAGAAGAAAAGTTGAATACAATATGAGGGATATATTACTGCAAAGTCAGTTACAGATATATATTATCTGACACATCGTTTAACACATAGCGACGCAGAAACACGAAGGATTTTGGGCAAACTTTTTACGTTGTTTCATTTGTTGGATACTACTTCTTTAGACTGCCGGAAAGCAATATCTTCTGAAATTGGCGATTATGAAGATGCTATTATGGTGGAAACAGCAATTCGTTCAGAAATGGATTGTATAGTGACGAGAAATGTTAAGGACTATGCGAAATCTTCTATTAAGGTGCATGAGCCTTCTGCATTAATAAAGTTATTAGAGGAAGAAAACGAAGCTGAATAAAGATATGAAAGGAATAATTAGGAGAACAGCAAGTAAGTTGACACTGATTGTTCTTTTTTTGATTATGAACGTAAAGAACTTTTTTGTGTAGTATGGGAGCGGTATTTGTTGAAGTCTGATAGTAATTAAAAGGATAATAATTCTAATCCTTGCCCTCCTATTGATAATAGGAGGGCGGGGGTGTGCTAAAATGAAAAGTGTCAATCAACACTTGGTACAAACGGATGGAATGTTTTTCTTGTACGGAAGGAAAGCTACTGATATAATGGAAATGTGGATGCCATATGCCGAAAAGCTTGGAAAAGAATACAGATTTCTGATTTATGAATATTCGTTCTATACTACCAAAGCGGACGAACAGATCGATTTTGCTGCAAAATTATTGAATGTATTGTCTATTGAAAAGGTGAATCTGAAGAGGATCAGAAATATGGCAGAGGCTTCTATGAAGTAGTGGCTTCTGACCTAAACTATAAGCAGCGGTTTATTCATAGTTCAGTCAGAGTACTATATTGATTTGATAGAAAAATTTTTAAAGAAAAACGTAAGTTGACAGACGAATTGATTACAGATGCAAAGGAAATATGAAACTATGGAAAACGAGGTAGTGGATATGGAAAAAGACCCATTTAAGGAATATTTAAGAGAATCTGAACCGGATAAAGCGCATAAGGGTTATGCTTGGAGTACAGCAATCGGACTTCAGGCGGTGGACGGACTCAAACCATCTAAATATCTGATTGATACTGCCATTAAAAATATTGAAGGCAAAATAACAATGAAAGAAGCGCAGAACCTTATTGACAGTTACTATGAAGAAAGACCAGTGCATTTATCAGACGATGAGCGTACCGAAGAAGCGGATAAGGTTTCTTTACGTATTGTAGAAATCCTTTCAGAAACTGCGTTCTCATTTTCGCCAAATGAGTATATCGCTATCCACCGCAAACTCTTTCAGGGGATTTACAACCATGCTGGAAAGATTAGAGATTATAACATCACAAAGAAAGAATGGGTCCTTGATGGGGCAACCGTTATGTATGGTAGCGCTTCTGAATTGAGAGCAACGCTTGAATATGATTTTTCACAGGAGAAAGATTTTAGCTATAAAGGTCTTTCAATGGATGAGATTATCCATCATCTTGCAGTATTTATTTCAAGGTTATGGCAAATTCATATCTTCGGGGAAGGCAATACGAGGACAACAGCAGTATTTTTTATTAAATATTTGAGAACACTGGGGTTTGCTGCAACCAATGATATTTTTGCGGAAAATGCATGGTATTTCAGAAATGCACTTGTCCGTGCCAACTATACGAACCTGCAAAAAGGTATTTACGAAACAACAGAATATCTGGAACTGTTTCTTAGAAACCTGCTTTTGAACGAGCAAAATGAACTTCAAAATCGAAATCTTCACATAAGCGGACTTCTGAACAAAGAAAAAGTGGACATTCAAGACGCAAAAGTGGATATTGAAAGCGTGCTTTCCGCAAAAGGCAGCGATTTCACAGTAAAAACGACGGTTCATATCCATAGACTCTTTGAGAAGTTTGGCTTTGATGGAGTATTTGGAAGAAGTGCAGTTATGGAACTTCTTGAGCTGAAAAGTTCAGGCGCTTCGAAACTTCTTTCCAATTTGATGCAGGCGGATATTATTGAACCAGTATCAGGTCATGGAAAGGGAAAATATAAATTCAAGAAATAAATGAACGGGTCACATGAAATTTGGCTGGTTATAAATCGGAATTGGTGGAGGAATATCCATGATAAAAGTGGAAAATAAATCAAGGAAAGAAATTGCAGACATTGGCAGAAGAATCGGTGAGGCATTTGCTGATGAAAAAGCCGGAACTGTTACGATGCTCACAAGAGAGCAAACAATAAAAGGCTTTGAGATTATGACGGAATGGTTTTACAGAGCAGGAACTCTGTATACCACATCGGAAATAGGAGAGGGATATCTTGCTTATTGGAGTAAGAGGGCAAAACCTTCGATGGGTCCGACCTTACATATGATCAAGCGACTTTTATGCGAGTTACCGCCTAAGGCACTGATAGCTATGGCACAAAGCGGAGACGAACAGTATGCGAAGATTTTCAAAAAAGAGCATGACTATATTGCAGTATCCATGGTTGTTGTCCTGCGAGAATTTCAGGGAAAAGGATATATGCGCAAGATTTTGGAGCAACCTTTTGCCGAGGCGGACACAAAGGATATTCCCTGTATTCTGGATACTGATACGCCGTTAAAAGTAAAAAAATATACTAGATGTGGAATGGAACTATGTGGCGAGAAAAAATTGAAAAATGGCATTTCACTGTATACGATGGCGTATAATAAAAATTAATATGGATAGTGGAAATGAAATGTTTCAAATGTTGGATGAACTAAGCTGACAATTTCCAGTTTGCAAAACTGACCAAAAATACAAACAGTTCGTAAAAGTATAATTTTACGAACTGTTTTTTTGCGTATTTACGGCAATAGCAATCTGCTTTTTTCTACTTCTCCACCAAGCTCCAGGCAGTCTCCATAGTGCCTCTGCAGTGACTTTAAGTCCATAATCATCACATAAAATACTCTGCCATTGTGCACTGAATCCACTATCCTGCCATGGTCGAGCACTGAAATATATTTACCGTCTGCTTTTCGCATATGAAAGAAAATATAATCATTTGAGTGTCCTCCGTTAATCTGCGACCATATGCTTTTTTGACAGCTTTCCTGTTCATCCGGCCGTATCAGATTGCAGAAGCTCTTACCTGTATATGCAAGCAGCTCGTCCATATTTTTACAGCCTGTAAGCCGAAGCAGCTCACTGTTTGCAAGCAGAATCTCATCATTTTCTTTATCTGCTCTGTAAACAATGAAAGCTCCAGGCAAATTATTAATAATATCCTTCATTGCAAAACCAAGCTTTGCGCGACTCTTTACTTGCTCACCCTCACGATATGCCATGCAGCCGTTCTTCCCACGCATTTTCACCTTATAAAGTGCTATGTCTGCACACCGCATGAGCTGTGAACGGTCATCAGCCAAAACAGGATACTCCGCAAAGCCCAGTGAAATGGTAAATGTATGCGCTTCACCTTTACAATAAAATTTCCTGGTTTCTTCTGTAAACTTCTTAAGAAAAGGCTTAACCTCCACGACAGTGCAATCCGGCATGAAAATGCTAAACTCATCGCCTCCGTTTCTGCCTAATATAACATCCTTTGAAAAATATTGCTTCATGCTCTCTGCAAGCTTCTTAAGTACACCATCCCCCGCTGCATGTCCATACATGTCGTTTACCAGCTTGAAATCATCAATATCAAGCATCGCCATAACACAGTGCTTTTGCGGGTTCTGCCTCATATATTGCTCAACCTGCTCATCAAAGCCGAGCCTGTTGTAGATACCGGTCAGTGTGTCAGTCACAGCAAGTCTCTTGAAATTCTTCCTGTTCTCATTGATTGAAATCAACGTTGCTGTAAGCCCAGTCAAAAGCAGGACTATAATTACACCTCCAATAAACATGTATATCAGGTAGTTATTATTATAAAACCCACTCTTGGGTAAAATCTCAAGCCTCCACTTGCCTCCATACACGTCAAAGTCATATATCACCGGATCGTTCAACGCTTCCTTTGAACCGTAAACCCACTCATATGTATCATCCCACGGCGAAGCACACTTCTGCAGACTGTACTTATATCCAAAATTGGAAAGAGCCTCTACAGAATCAGAAAAAATTTCCGGAACCTTCAGTATAACAATTGTGAAGCCCCAAAAGCTCTTTTTACCATTTTCATCCTCCAAATAAACCGGATTGCGCACTGCTATACCATATCCGCCCTGCTTCAGCTCAAATGGTCCCTGCATAATTACAGTGTCATTATCCCTCGCATAGCGTGAAATCTCTCCCCTGTCACTATCATTTATCAGATCTATCTTGCCGGATTCATTCAGATCCTCTGGATATATTTCATTCACAACTCCATTCGGTGCTATCTGTATACTCTGAATCGAATCGTCCATCATATTTGCTGCAATATCATAAAACTTATTTATATTTCCATCACCACTTATGACAACCTGCTTCAAGGTATCGGTAACTCCTATTCCCTCCATAAGCTCGCCATATATACGCTCCGTATATGTCATCGCATTGAGCTTTGCATTTGTCCTGTTCTGCTGTTCCTGACTCTCGCCGACTACATATATAGCGCCGATTAACGCACACATACCCAATATAAATACCACTGCCGGAACAATGAATCTCTTTTTTAGCTTTTTCATTTGTCACCTCCTAAAATCAATGTCTATCTGTTCCATATAATTTTAATATTATAGCTTTAATATAAGAAAATGTCTATAAATTTCCAGCACTTCAAACTCATAAGCAAAACGAAAAGAAGCCTCATCCAGTATAATGCTGATAGTCCTGTTTATAAGACAACATATAGAATATAATAAAGACAGTGTCTAAGTCCGATCTTTCTTCTTTCCCAACTCAGCATCATTTCGCGGAAATGATTTCCACTTATGATCAGTATGGAGGGCGCTATATGGTAACAAACAATATCTCGGAAATACGCAAAGAAAGACATCTCTTTTTATAAAAGTCTTAAAGAGACTACTCTCATCAATAGATATTTCTCTTCTCATAATAAATTCTATTTCATTGTAAGAAAAGTAAAAAGTTGCCACTTTTTACTTTTCTTGCTATATCAGCCTTTGGGAATTTGACCATCGACATACAGAATGTGATTAACTAACCACTCTGTGAGATATTTTAAAATACCCATAATCTGTTCATCTTGATCTTCTACCTCATCATTGTGATGTTCCATAAATTCATCAAGTTTATGTATAAATTCCTGATGTTGGACTTTTTGTGTAAATAATTTCTTATAATTGATAGATTCCATATACTGTTCTTCGTCAGCAAAATGCTTTACCGTATAATCACGAAGTTTCTCTAATATTATGTCAATTCTATCATATTTATCTGGTGTGTACTCGTCATGGAGTAGTTCATATGCTTCATCTGCATACAAAAACAATTGCTTATGTTCTTCGTCAATCATATCTATTCCGATATAATATTCTGGTTTCATTTCATACATAACTTAATCCTACTTTCATTCTTATTCTGCTTTAGAAACCCATACCATACTAGACATAATGGAAACACTATTGTCTGAAATATCCTCTATTTTCATATATGGCATCAGATTCTTCCAAAGCATTCTCTAATTGTCTTTGAAATATCTGAATCAATAAAACCTTTCTGTGACATGTCATCAAGGATATCACATGTTTTTTCATGAGATAATCCCTTTTTATAAGGTCTATCTTCCGTAAGAGCCTGATAAATATCAACACATGCCATCATACGTTCCGGCTCATTTAATTCATCCGCAGTTTTTTCAAAAGGATACCCTTTTCCATTTAATTTTTCATGATGGAATGCCGCCCAATCTCGTATATCTTCAAAATCATTAACCTCTGATAATATAAGATATGTATAACCGGCATGATTTTTCATTTTAGAAAATTCATCATCCGTAAGTTTATCCGGTTTTTCCAAAATCTCATTGCCTACCGCCATTTTTCCTATATCATGCAGGGCACCAGCCAAATACATTTTCTGTACAATGATTGAATCATATCCCATATAACGGGCAAGCAGGGAGGCTTTTTCAGCCACTCCTATAGAATGCCTGCTGGTAAAAGAAGATTTATAATCTACAATCTTAGCAAAGAAGTCTGCAACATTTTTACATGTTTCCCAATCAAAAAATTGTTTTTCTCTTGGAACAATCTCCCATAGCTTTGTTTCAAAAGAATCATCCCTTAAGCACATAAAGGATTCTTTTGTGAATCCCTTCTGAAAGGCATTAACACATTCTGAATCAAATAGTCTATCCTTATTTTGGGAAAGATACTGACATATAAAATCCCATCTATGATCAGCAGATTCAATACTATTTCCTATAATATCAACAATATCTGCAAGATGAATAATCCTTGAGAACAATGGAATTTCATGCCACTTCTTTCGAAAGGGACCGGTTCCATCAGCATGTTCATGATGATATAAAATCACATTTGAAATATCTGTTTTAAAAGGGATTTTAGTAATATTTTTTTCACCATAAACGCAATGCATATTTGTTTTGTTTTCGGATAAGTCATTTTTAATGTCGGTATCCGGATATTTCTGTACTTCTTCAGAAATATATTGTGTCAACGCATTATCGTGCAGCAAAGCGCATATAGCTAAATCTTGTAATGCATCACCTTGGATTGCACAATATTTAGCCATACACACACTAATATAAGCCACTCTCTTTCCATGTTTGTTTTTTACATTTACAAGTTCTGCTTCAATGCAGTCTAAGGCATAGGAACAAGCTCCTGCCAGTCCCACAATGTCTATGCTCAGCTGTTCTACTCTCATGTATATAATCCTTTATCGTAAAATTAAGCTTCTGAAAACTGATCTTTACCTACTGAACATAACGGGCATGTAAAATCCTCCGGAAGGTCCTCCCACTTTGTACCAGGCGCAATACCACCTTCCGGATAACCTTTCTCCTCATCATACTCCCATCCACAAACATCACATATATATTTCATTTGTTTTTCCTCCTGTAAAATATGTTAATAATACGGATTACTCCATTACAATGCAATTTCCACAATTCTGCATCACCATAATATGTACAAATACTTTTAGCATTTCCATAATCCATGCAGATTACAATATGCATATACTTCTTCTACCTGCTCGCCGTCGCAAAGGCAAAAATCCGTTGCCGGTTCCTGCCCCGGATTTAACTGCTTTCTGTAAATTCCCTGATTGGGATTTAATGTGATCCACTCAATGAAATGCTCTTCAGGCATTGAATGTTTTGTCTCTCCCGGCTTTTGCCCTGCCCCTGCGGATATGAGATAACGATGGCGGCATCCGCCACATCATCATTATCTCCCGCATATATTTTCATCGGACTGGCGAATGGAATTCCGTGACTAATATCCATCCTCCGTTTTCTTTACTATTTTTTCAAAATCTGAAGCCGGGTGCTTACATATAGGACATATAAAATCATCCGGTAATTCTTCACCTACATATTCATATCCACAAATTCTGCAACGCCATATCGTCTGACCATCTTCCGTTTTTCCAACTTCCTCCGGCTTGGGCTTGATATTATTCTGATAATATTCGTATGTGACAGAAGGAATATCACTTAACACTTCCATATCAGTTATCTCACCGATAAACATTGTATGTGAACCCAAATCCTCTGTTTTATTAACTGTTACAGAAATGTATGCATTAGTACCTTCTGTAATATAATAAATACCATTTGTACCCCTGGCACACTTTTCAAATGTTTTAAACTTATTGGTATCCCTTCCTGATTGGAATCCAAAATGCTTAAATAATTCAAACTGCGCATTCTGACTCAGGACTGATACTGTGAATTTTCCAGTTCTTTGAATCATATCATGCGTGTAATTTGCCTTATTGACGCAGATACTTAACTGATTTGGTCCTGAGGCCGCCTGAATTGCTGTATTAATAATGCATCCGTTATCTTTTTCTGCTTCTTTTGCAGTCAATACAAACAGTCCATAACTCAACTTATACATTGCTTTCCTATTCATTCTGTTCCTCCTTCCTACATTGGGGACAAATGCCTTTAAATGAAATATCATAATCCAAATATTCGATTCCATGTGTGTCATGAATTCTTTCCAGTAAATTCGGTATTTCATCCATATCCACATCTGAAACCTCACCACACTTTACACACCTGACATGGTAATGATTTTTTAATGTGAAATCGAACCGGTTCGGTCCATCCGGAACTTCAACCTTTCTTAAAGCACCTTCTTCTACCAATATATCAAGGTTTCTATATACTGTTCCTTTTCCAATTGTAGGATATGCTTCTTTTATAAATTCATACACTTCATTTGCTGTAACATGTCTTCTCATTTCGTATACGGTATTTCTTACAAGATCTTTTTGAATGGTATTTCTCCTACTTGTCATTCGTCCTCCTTATTAGGATTAGTTCTTAATAAGGATTATATGCCACTATCATCCTGTTGTCAATAAAAATAGTAATAATTCTCATTATTACTATTTGCCGTCTCTGACAATAATTACACCTCCTTCCGCATCCAAGTATGTGGACAATCTTCGTCCATATGAATATCATTCAGCTCCATATATCCTTGTTTCTTGTAAAACTCTGCCACACGACACTGTGCAGACAATTCTATTCTTTTACCCCCGAGATCACTAACTGTTTTTTCCGCACCCTGCAACATCTTTTCACCATATTGCTTCCCTCGAAATTCTTTACTAACTGCAATCCTGCCAATCACATAGCAATCTCTTTCAACAGAGAAAAAGAATCTGCAAGTAGCTACTGGAATATCGTCCTCGAAAAGCAGCATATGTTTCGCTAGATGATCTGTCTCATCAAATTCATACTTAAATCCCTGCTCTTTCATGAATACTGATTTCCGTATCGCCTTCGCTTCCTGTGGTATCTCATCATAAATCTTTTAAACATTGTTGTCCACCTTTTGTATTGATGTGCAGCAACTCTCAAAAAAATCGGAATTGACCGAGCTCTTTAGAGCGAGGGAGGCTTCTTGTCCGAAGGGCAAGAAGATGGAACAGAGAAGGAGTTTAATAATTCGGGATTGTAAGGAGGAATTGAAGTTTGAAAGAAAACGAAAACAAACAGAAGCATTTGCCTGTGATAGGTGTGGGACCTCTTATTGTAATACCTCAGTTGGTTGTTACCGTATTAGCCATCATTCTGTCGAAAATGGGGATAATATATTCGCTGCAAGTAAAAGAATTGAAAACTCCCTTTATCATCATTGGAATTATGCTGATTTTATTGGGAGCATGGCTGTGGTTTAGCTCAAATTTCAAAGTCAAGATAGATGCCTGCATTAAAGAAAATCATTTAGTTACATCTGGCGTATATTCAATGGTGCGAAATCCAATATACAGCGCATTTTTTCTCGTGTGTATTGGAGCGTTTTTTATAGAGACAAATATTATTTTATTTGTTCTTCCTGTTGTTTACTATGCATATATGACAGTGTTCTTAATAAAAACAGAAGAAAAATGGCTGAGTGAATTATATGGACAAGAATATGAAGAATATTGTAAAAATGTGAATCGCTGTATTCCTTGGACTCCAAAGAGAAAGTAAAATTCCAGTTTGGAGAATTGAAAAAAACGGAATTTACCTATTAAGACATATAAACTGTTGACAATAAAGCTCCTATATAGTAT
>ERZ839823.2506-NODE-2506-length-13888-cov-2.717559_pt1 | contig 13888 bp, 7 predicted proteins | sample MGYA00519862_ERZ839823 | MGnify/ENA primary metagenome ERZ839823 (study PRJEB31850, sample SAMEA3708853) | human gut metagenome | biome: human gut; feature: human-associated habitat; material: faeces | place: China | collected 2014 ...
CTTTCGGTAAATTCGGGCATCTCAATATAGAACATCAAGGTGTCGACGCCTGGCTGCATCTGTATATCCGCGGCGGCATTTATATAGGTGTTCATATACCCGGTGGTGGTTTCCGCTTTGCCGGAAACGGTGGTAATGCCGACAGGAGCTGTTCCCCAGAAAGCCGAAGTTTCTGCGTCGGTGAATGTTACACCTGGATCGGCCGCTGTGCCCGTATAACGGGTTGAGAAGCCGCTGAGTCCTTCCTTGTACGCGTCATACGGATTCACAACGATTGCATTTTTTGCCCTGGACAGTTCATAGTATAAGTCGTTGACCCGCATGACGGTGCTGTCCGAACGGTTTTGGGGGAAGTAGAACAGCCCGCCCAGTATGGCATCGCCATTTTCCGCGCCAAAGCCATTAAACCGCAGTTCTATGCAGTTAAACACATACGGTTGTTTGAAATCGATGCCGCTTTCATAAGTGAGTGCGGACAGATCGATGCGAATATATCCCTTATAGCCGGTAGGCAGGCCGGTAAAAACGCCGTCCTCCGAAATCGTGGACTCGACCCACTCGTTATTCATGGCATAGGCAAAGGGAAGGCTTTCGCCATCGGTATCCGTCCAAATCCAGGATGTCCCCTGCTTTATGCAGATGCCTTTGTCGCCAAGAGCCAGCCCCCACTCGGTGTTAGCCCTCTTATAATCGGGAAGCTCCACATAAAAGAGGACGGTATCGGCTGGAGGATTAGCAAGCTGAAAACCGTCTATGATCAGCTTTTCGCCCGTGTTTGCAAACGCATTTTCACTGGACAGGACATAGGAGCCGTAAAAATCGGACACGCCGGCGCTGCCTGCGGCATCCAGCATACTATTCCGGACAAAGCTGACGGCTTTGCCGAAGGATGAGGAATTAAGTGTGCAGGAGCTCAGGTTCTTGGTTGTGTTTACGGCCAAATAATCGGTGATTTTCTGGGGAGTCATGGCAGAACCGTCTCCTAACCAATGCGCATAGATTTCTGTGTAGTGGCTGACCAGTTCCTTGTTACCGGCTTTGTTCGTATATGTGGCGTCGGTATACCATCCATCGAAGAAATAGCCATCTCGGGTTGGGACGGTCAATTCCCCAAACGTGGTGTTGCTGTAGACATAGAAGGATTTGTCATTTCCGTCATAATCGTAGCAGGTGATGAGCACACGCTCCGGCTCTTTGATTTGAATGTTGTCGATCAAGACGGAGGCATAGGTGCCTGTGTGGTTCTCATCCTTTGTCTTGTTGTTGGTCTGAAGCAGCAGGATCGGGTAAACGGTCTGGCCGTCAACCGCCGTCTGAGCGGTATATTCCACGCTCACCTTCACCCACTCGTCCGTCTTCTCGTCGATGACGCCGCTCGCTGCGGTAAAGGTTGTATCACGATAGGGTATAATCGCCTTTGGTCCCATATCCGTACCCGCGAAAGCGGAGTTCCCGTTGGGATAGCCGGTGCTTCTGTTGCTGGGCGCGACAAAAAGCTGTAACTCCTTGCCGTCGGTTTCTTCCACCTTGTAGTCAAAGGTAATAGTGTAGGTGACGCCGGCCGTCCCCACAAACTTTGATTTGGCGGTGGGGTCATAGAGGTTCAGCACAGCGTTGGCGTTGTAGTTTTCGCCGTTCTCGGAGTCATAGGTGAGGCGGACGGCTGTGTTGTCCTCCTGGCTCACCATTTCCGCATGGCTTCCGCGTCCATTGCCGGCAGACCAGTTCTCGGCGGTGCTGGAGTAATAATCGGATCCGTCGGCATTCTGGTAGGTGTCCTCAAAGTCGAGAGATACCACTGGTATGGCAGCCTTATTTAAAGAAGAGTTTGTACTGCCAACCACCTTGAATCCTGAGGCATGAGCCATCGTCAGAAGAAAGCCCGCCGACAGGGCGAAGGCTGCGGCGCGCTTTAATGTAGACAATGCTTTTTTCATGGATTTTCCTGCCTTTCTTTTAGTTTATTGTTTATATGCTTTTATCAGCGAAAACAATATGGAAAGGATGGCGATGCTTTCGTTAACGACTCCGAGCCACGAGCCAACGAAAATATCATATAGAAGAAAAAATGCAGATACCGGAACGGAAAGTAGCTTTGTTAAGACAGGCCTTCGCAGCCAAAGCGAAACGGTGACCAGCGCGGACGCCGATAGCGGCAATATGTTTATGGGGGTACGGAAAGAGGCAAATCCCAAGGCAAAATTCATGGTAATAAACAAGAGCGGCCAAGCGGTATGGTTCGCCCACTTCTGTTCCTCCCGGTTTGCGAAAACAAGTTCCCGGAATATACCGACAAAATTGGGAATCGCGCCTCCGATGGCGCCGAGACATAGATAATGAAATACCCAGCACACATCGGCGCAGAATTTACAAGCTAAAAGTTTTTTGCGGTTTTGCTGCTGATAGAGAAAAAACAGCGACAGCATGGCGCCTATTCCGAAAAAATAGGACAGTATGTACAGCATAACAATCTCTTTTTTGTGATTTAAATTGTGCTATATTAATGATATACTATATTCGATATTCAATACAAGGCAGGATTTTGATTTAAATTGACACTATCTTGCGAGAGGGCGTAATAAGAATGAACACCCGCTATGATGTATACGAACAATATAAAAACAAAGAAAATCTTGAAGATTCTCCTTGCGTAATATATGACAAGATAAGGAAAGAACATCATAACTGCGGCACATGCGCGAATTGGCATGAAAATCTGGAAATTCAGCTTTGCATAGGCGGCGAAGGATATGTCCTCATCGGCGGTGAAAGATACGATATGGAAGAAAACCGCATGGTCATCGTGAACACCAATCAGATCCACTATACGGGTACAGAAACTGAATTAACCTATTATCCCATGATTCTTGATACGGAATTCTGCAAAAGAGCCGATATAGACTGTTCTTCTCTTGACTTTGCCCCCACTATAGACAGCAAAATGGCGGTGAATCTGTTCAATGAAGTAGTCAACCTGTATTATGCAGATGGGATTCCTTTCAAAAAGGCGAAACTACAAGCGGCGTTATTAAATCTGCTGATCGAGCTTATCGAACATCATGCCGCTCCCGGCAACACTGCGCCCAAGGCTAATAATGAAAGCAGTCTTTCATTTAGCCAGGTAAAAAACGCCATACGGTTTATCCGGGAGCACTATGCCGAAAAACTCACGCTTGAGAGGATCGCAGAAAACTCATTGACCGACAAGTATAGCCTTTCTCGAAAATTTAAGGAATTAACAGGTCAGACTGTTGTGCAGTTTATAAACGCTTATCGCTGTGAAAGGACAAAAGAACTGATACGTGATGGCATGCCGATCAGCGAGGCCGCCGCACAGTGTGGATTCAACAACATGTCTTTCTTTACCAAGATTTTTAAAAAATATACAGCTAGGCTTCCCTCCGATTATAAAAGGAAGTAACCAGCTATTGGTTACTCGCCGCTGCTAAATCTTAGCGCCTTTACTGCTGCATGATTGTCCATGTTTATTATATTATTTTTCCCTTGCAGGTTCATAGGAAAGTTCTGGGGATTAAACGTAAGGGGGCGCTTGTAAAACGGCTCCATTCAAGCATGTCTTCGGTTTCTTATCCTAGTCAAACGGGTTAGCTGGGATCTGGAAAGGGCGGAGCTGCTCCGCGGGGAAGCGTGCTACCGAAAAAACGGGAGCGCCACCTCCCATCGGCATTATTTTCTTTAAACCGGCCGTTCAAAACGTATGGCCGCCAAGGAGGAAATGTGTCCATTTAATGGACTGAGGGGAGGTTCATTGTGCCCCCTTGAATCTCCCGCTTAAAGAATTTGTTTCCGCAGAAAAGAAAGGACACAGGAGTTTTAAGCAAACGGCCGCGCCACTCCCCAAACCAGCGGAGAGTTGGCGCGGCCGTTTGCGGTCGCTTGAATTTTCTATGCTAATTTTCCCGATTAGGACAACGTTTTTTATCGATAAACCGCCGCCAGGGCAGACTGGCTGCAAAAGAAACGACAAAGCCAAGTAGGCACAGCGCAAGCAGTAACCCGTTCACACATTCCCATCCCCAGTTCCCGGCAGCGAACCCCAGCCCCCAGCCGGACAGCGCGCTTCCCAAATAGGCCGCGGAATTTGTCAGCCCCGCTATCGTGGAAGAACGGCCCGACTCCGTATAATGGCATGGCACATAGCTGATCAGGATGGTGTTAATCCCTGTGGCCAGTACGCTTACCAATGCATAAAAAACGATGTTGGCGACCGGAAGGAAAGAGCCAAGCAAAATGACCAACAGCATTCCGACGGCAGAGCAGGCGAATAGTCTGCCGCAGTTTACCATGTCGTTACTTTTGGAATGCCTTTCGATCCCTTTTAGCATCCACACCGATGTACTGTTCATGAGCGGTATGGCCGCGGATAAAAAGACCGCATGAGCCGCTTCTATATGTAAGCTGTCCATTGTCATCTGCGGCAGCCAGGTCAGAAGTCCATTTTGGAGAATTCCCATCAGCAGGATAGCGAATAAAATGAGCGGCAGGCCTGACTTCCAATACAGCGTGCTCTGTGGAATTGCAGGGCGAGAGACGGAACCGGCTAAACGCTGCTCTTTTCTAACCCTAACCGGTCCCGTGGTGTGTGAGACTATCAGCCAGCCAACAGCGCTGAGTCCGCCCATAACGGCCGGCACAAAAAAGGACAATCTCCAGGAAAAACGGGCAATCAGCCACGCCGTCAGCAGATATGTGCCCGCCTGCCCGAAGGCTGTACAATAAGAGAAGACACGCATCGTTCCGCGTAGCCGCTCTTTGGATACATACAGCGACAGCAGCTGGACTATCGGTCCCCAGTAGAGAGAACTGCTGATACCGTTCAATCCCCACGCCAGACGCATAACGGAAATATCGCTGGAGACTCCCATCAGCACATTGCTGGCAGTGGAACCCAAAATCCCACAGAAAACCAGCGCCTTGGGATTCAGCCTGTCCCCCAGAAATCCGCTGAAAAACTGCCCGAAACCATAGGTGGCAAACAGAATGGAGGCTATTAGACCCATCTCATGTATATCCAAGCCCTCCGTCTGACCAATCACAACCATTGCCGCCGAATAATTGTAACGAAGAAAATAGTTGATAAAATAAACACTCCACCCCATAATGGCTATTTGCCAACAGGGCTCCAAACGTTTTATCCCTCGATGCAAAAAATCTTGGCTCCTTTCCCTGTACACACAGAAACCGGTATTTCCCGCTCTGTAACAAAAGACGTGTTGACTGCCTCTCTCCCAGCCTCCTACTCAGGCTAAGAAAGGGTGGTGCGTATATCTACAGAATGGGTCTGCCGTCAGAACGGTTCGGAAATCCGGCGGATGATTCTTAAGCGGCACAATGAAAGGCGCTGGTTTCAAGCGGGAAAAGCGGCGGACATCTTCTCTTTCTGAACTAGAAGCCCTTTTTCCATTCCTCATCAGCAAAAACAACCTCATTTTTCATAGGCAGGAATAAACCGGTTCGTTATTACCTGCCAACCGGATACCAACCGCCTCAAAACAGCAGATTTTTTAATATCCCGCCAATTCGTTCCGCCATAAAGTGAAAGCCCAAATCATTGGGATGCGTACCGTCAACCGTACAGTCCGCCCTGACTGCTTCAGGAAAAAGGCTATCGCCGTCTATAAAGAAAACGTTAGAATCGCCGCGGTTTCTAGCGTTCAAAAATGTCTGCATGACGACCGTACAGCGCTGTTGAGCCTCCTCCGTATATACGGCATCTGGCTTTGTAACAAACAGCACGGGAAGCAGGGGATGTCTTTCGCGGACAATTTTAAAGAAAGGCTCATGCGTTTTTTGGAGGTATGCGGCGTCAGGAGCATTATAATCGTAATCCATTACAAAGGCCGCCATGTCCAGACCGGCGATATATTCGGCAAGCGCCGGTTCTCCCAGGGCGCTGCCGGAAAAGCCAAGATTGATATAGTCGATATTTAACCTGCGGGAGATCATATTCTCATACGCATTGCCTGGCCGCGAAGCCGCTATCCCCTGCGTAATGGAGGAACCGTAGAACACAACCGGCTTTTGGATGGAATAGGGACGGCTGTTGGTAATCCGGCTTCCCTTTTTCAGGCCAACCTGCAGGCTGCGAATCTGTTTGCCATAGGGGAAGCAGAGCAGGAGCTCTTTATTTCCCCTTTCTCCTATATAACGGATACCTTCATAGCCGGTTTCCGTATCCAGAGGAGGCAGAAAACTTTGCACATAGGAAGTCCTGCCGTTTTTTTCAATATAGAGATCAAAGCCTACGCTGGCCAGCTTGGTCACATGGGGAGATCCGCTGTTATAGGCTGCGTGTTCAACCTTTATGGCCACATAGGGGGAATCGGTGGCAAACCGAAGCCGTATGCCGGCGGCCGCGAGTGCGTGGGTATGCACGCCTCCGCTGGCGGCTTTGGCCGTATCCTCGGGAAGCCTGGAAAAGTAACGGTCCGTACTGCAGGCGCCATATATCTGGAATGGCGGCTGGCGGATGTCGAAATATTCCACGTCGGTTTCCTTTACGGCCAATCCCTTCTGCGAATATCCTTCCCATATTTCCATGACAACCTCACACCTTTAAGAGTAGATTTCAGCGACCACGGAATTTGATTTTTCACGCTGTACGCCTCTTTCATTTTATACGGCTTCACCGTATAGACTAGCATCCTCTATACACAACGCATTGGCGGGATATTTGAAGGTCAATTTGCCGGCACCCTTATCCAGCCGTATCTCTCTTACGGCCTCGGTTCGGTTTCCCATGGCCCCGCAAACCGTAAAGGAGGCCATATATTCTCCGTCCACATAAACGATCACCGTGTTCTGAGATAATTCCGAAGCACAGGAAAGGATGCAGACCTTTAAGAAATAGGTTCCGCCGCGCTCACAGGATAAGGAGTATTCCGTATCGGGGGAAACCTGCTGAAGGGACCACAGCTTTTTGGACAAGTCCATCCGGCTCACAGAATCCCCTGTTGGAGCTTCGCCGCTGTTGAAGCGCTCCATGGCGTTGGAGTTCATCAGAAACCGGCAGATGTTGCCCGCGTTCCTTTGCAATATCCCCTTTTTCAGCCGTCCGGATTGCAAAGCCTCCAAAAGATTGCTGAACCGGAAATCCGCGGCGGTTTCATGCACCATGTAGATATCGTTCTGCGCCTCCGCCATGGGAACCAGATTCAGCGGAGGTGTTTCGTCTGTTCGTCCCCAAAGGATGGAATCCCGCTCGATTTTGGCCCACCAGTCGGTCATGACAAAGCCGCTGAAGCCCCATTCCTCTCGGAGAATCACGGTCGTCAAATCGTAATTTCCGGCAGACCAGCAGCCGTTTACCGGATTATAGGAGGTCATCACCGCACGGCAACTCCCGTCCCGAACCGCCGGTTCAAAGGCTTTCAGATAGATTTCCCTCAAAGCTCGTTGGGAAATCACGGAATTGACGGAATGGCGGTTGGTTTCCTGGTTGTTGGCGCAGAAATGCTTGATTGTGGCCGTTCCTCCGGAGCGGGCGATGCCGCGGCATACGGCGGCAGCCATCCGGCCCGTGAGCAGGGGGTCCTCGGAAAAATACTCGAAATTCCGTCCGTTCAAGGGGTGACGGTGGATATTGACGCCGGGGCCAAGCAGCACGTCTATATCATAGGCTGCCATTTCGAGCCCTTCATACGTATACAGCCTTTCCACCAGTTCGTCGTTCCAGCTGGCCGCCAGCGCCGTACCGCACGGCATCAGGGTGGCCTTGGCGCCGCAGTCCATCCGGATACCCGAAGGGCCGTCGCTTCCGCAGGCAATGGGAACGCCATGCCGCAGCAGTTCAGGTGTCACACCGCCGAAGGCGCAGCCTGTTCCGCCTGTGACTTTGGGACTGTTCATCCCTTCGCCTATGGCGATGCAGGCCAGCTCCTCGTCGGTCAGCTGGGCGATAAACGCCTCCATGGAGTGGGTCCCGTTCTTTACATCCATGAGCCGAATGCCCTTGTCGCCTGTAAAGGGGATATCGTCGGGATACTGCCGCAGAGCGCGGTCGGAAAAGCTGCCAGGCTGCACCGGAACCGTTTCCCTGGAAATGGTATATCCGCCGTTTTCCCTTACCGGCTTGATCCTCTCAAAAGCCTCCTGCGGCGGCAGGGCTCTTGTGCATTGTTTGACCACACGGCTGTCGTCCAGAACAACCGTATAGCGGTATAGGTCGGTCAGCGAATCGGTGCTGACATAGATTTCGTAGGTCCCCTCCTCCAGGATAAAGCAGCAGGGATGGCCGGTGACGCCGGAATCGTCATAGGCGGCCATTTGGTTTAAAGGAAGGCGGATCTCTACGGTCTCCTTACCGCCGGGCTCCAGCAGCCCGGTTTTATGATAGGTCGCCAATTCCCTGGCGGGCCGGCCAAGCCGGCCCTGAGGGGCGGAATAATAGATCTGTACGACCTCCTTGCCCGCGGTGGTTCCCGTATTACGTACCGTGAACTGGAGCCGGACGTCGTCCCCGCTTCTTTCGCCCTGAAAGCCGGAGACGTTAAAACCCGTATAGGAGAGCCCATAGCCGAAGGGATACAGGATTCTGTCTTTGGCAAAGGTATTGAAATAGCGGTATCCGACATAAATGTCCTCGCTGTATACGTTTTTATCGAGATTGCCGAAATTTGCGGAGGAGGGATAATCCTGGATATCGTAAGCGATGGTGTCGGGCAGCTTTCCAGAAGGGCAGACATGTCCTGTGAGAATATCGCCCAAGGCTCCTCCCCCCTCCTGTCCCCCCTGCCACGCATACAGTACGGCTGTCGGCTGATAGGTTTCGACCCATTTCATATCCAGGATATTGCCGGTATTCAGTACGACGATCACCTTTTGAAAATGGGTGGTCACCTTTAACAGCATATCCTCCTCAGCGGCCGAAAGCAGATAGCTGCCTTCCGTCGCCTGGTTGTCCTTGTCCTCCCCGGCCGAACGGCCGATGACGACCACAGCGGCGTCGGATTTAACCGAAGCGGTTCGAACCACCGCGTCGTCCAGCGGCATCTCCTCCTGGGACCACGGTTCGCTTGCCCAGCCCGTTCCGTTGTCAAAAGGATGATCCTGCTCCCATGCGGCATATAGATCCGCCAGCTCCTGGTTAACGGTCAGCCCGGCCTGCCGGAGTCCATCTGGAATCCCCACAACATATTTCACGTTGACGAGTCCGCCGGAGCCGGTTCCGCTTTTGATATAGTTGGTTTGTATTCTGCCGAAAACCGATACGACGGTGCCCGGAGAAAGGGGGAGAGCCGCCCCGTCGTTTTTCAGCAGGACGACCCCTTCGCTTCCGGCCTGACGACACAATTGCCGGAAGTCCGCCTCCAGACTCTCCGGCGACGGCACGGCATGGTTATGTTTCAAAAGGTTTTTGTCCACACAATCCCTCTTTTCTGTTATTTCAAAATCGGGAGCTCCCGCACCCGCGGCTGCTCCTTGAGATATTTCGCCAGAATGTCCGGATGGAATCCATTGTTTTCGATAATTTCCTTATAAAACCAGGCGCTGGGCTTGGGGGTCCTTTTGAAATCGTGGGCGCGATCTACATCCACCAGGCCGAAGCGGGGGATGAAAGTCCACCATTCATAGTTGTCCAGCAGCGACCAATACAGATAGCCCCGGACATCGACCCCCGCTTTGATCGCTTCGTTGAGTGCGCAAAGATATTCCGTCAGATAGACGATCCGAAAATCGTCATCCTCGCAGCTGCAGCCATTCTCCGTAATGTAGACAGGCTTATCCATCAGCCGCGTCAAATTGTGCACCATGCATTCCGGGAAGAATTCATCTAGATAAAAGTTCATGGGCAGCATGCGGGTTTTGGTAAAGGCATAGCGGTCTCCCATCGTATCTGCTTTACGCGTGTCCACCATTTCGCGGGTATACAGATTGATCGACCAAAAATCGCAGGTATCCTTGATGGTTTTATCGATAACGGCGTCCTTGGAGGGAAGAACCAGCTCACCGGTGCGGATCGCGTGAAAAAAGAATTCGTGATTGACCGCGTCCTTATAGGCCTGGACCGCACGGTCAAACGGATCATTTTGGCGCTTTCCGTAAAACTGCACCAGCGCGTGGGCGGAGCTGACGGGCTTGTTGGAATACTGCTTGATCAGGTGATATCCGTGAGCGTGGTAAATCACACTGTTGAATTTGTGGGTCATCTCTCTTTCGGTTAAACCGAGATTGAATTCATTGATAACATTCCAGAAATCCACATACGGACTGATGCGAGGAAGGATATATTTCAAATACCTCTCGAAATAGACGAGATTGTCCAGCTTTTGAAAATCCCCTTTTTCGGCGAACCACTGCGGAACCGAAAAGTGAACCAGCGTGACAAAGGTTTTGATCCCTCTTTCCTTGAGCATGGCCAACTCGCGCACATAATGATCCGCTTGCCCGTCCAGAAACATGCCTTCCTCCGGTTCAATTCTCGCCCACTCGACGCCCAGACGGAACGCCTGGTGTCCCAGGTCGGAAAGCAATTGGATATCTTGCTCTACCATATTATAATGATTGCAGGCAGAGCTCGAGATCTCATAGTTTGGATCCGCTTTCAGCCTTTCCTGTTCTCTATGCCAATTGCTGGAATGGATATTGTTCCCTTCGATCTGATGGGCAGCGGTGGAGCTCCCCCACAGAAAGCCTTTTGGGAACTGAAACGCCTGAATGGAAAATACATCCGTCATAGATAATCAACCTCTCTATAGCTTTTCATCAAAAGTCGACAAGGGAGTTACTATCTTTTATTTTATAACATCGTCAGGTGTCCGCAATCAGAAAATGCTCTGCATTTTGTTGTAAAAAATTTTTATGACAAAATGGATACTTTTTTATGATTGTTTAGGAGTGACAAAAATGCTAAACTTTAAGTGTATCAAGCCCGATGGTTTTGGCTATTCTGGTTGCTTGATGATCCTGTTTTATTCATTTTATCGATTTTAAGGGAGGAAGTTGTTGGATGAAGAAAAAGAACCAGTGGATAGCGGCGTTGTTGGCAGCAATACTCTGTCTGCCACTGGCGGCCTGCGATGGCACAGGAAAGGAACCTACTGAATCCGGTAAAAAGGGGGACAATAACTCAGGTTCTCCCGTATCCGACAAGGAAGCGGAGTATTTTGACAATGTGCCGGTGGAGCTGGACGGCACCACGGTGAAATTCGCCACTTGGATTGACCACAAGTCCAATGAATCCGCTATGGTCCTTTCCGATTTCACCGACCTTACCGGCATCAAGGTGGAGCTGACCAGAATCGCGCAGAGCGAGTACGTTTCCAAAATGACCTCCCTTGTGGCGTCGGGCGATTCGCCCGATGTCGTAGTGTGCAATGGGGAATGGCCGCGGCTTCTGCCGGTGATGCAGCCGCTGGACGATACCATTTTGGATGCCTCCGACCCGTTCTGGGATCAGGGAGTTGTGAAGACCTACACGGTGGGCGGCCGGCCTTATCTGGTCAATGTGGAGCAAGGGCCGTGGGATATGGGTTCCGGCTGCGTCTACTACAATAAACGGATTTTTGAGGACAACGGCATCACCACCCCCGACCTGTATGTGCATGAAAAGCGCTGGACGCTGGACAATTTCTACAAGGCGGCCAGGGAATTGAAGAACGCTATCGGCTGCGGCGTGGGAATCGACACGGATACCTATTTGTACGCTTACGCGGACGGCTTTGTTGAGTGGGACGCCGAGGCGGGCGAATTCAAAAGTGGAATCAATGACCCGGCCTTTCTCTCCGCCTGGCAGCGCATGGCCGAGGCCCGGGACGCGGGTTATGCCGAGGTGTATTCGGGCGGTTATCGCTGGATGTTTGAACAGCAGAAAATGGGCATGCTGCTGTCGGGGAGCTACGGCCTGAGAAAAACCGGCTGGTTTCAAGAACACGACATCAAGTGGGAGGATCTGGGCTATGTGCCGCTGCCCACGGACGCGGACGGCAAGCAGGTGTACGGCGCTCAGTCCGACCGGGGCTACGGTATCTGCAAGGGGGCCAAAAATCCCGACGGCGCGGCCTATTTCCTGCGGTATTTCCTCAACGGCGATCATTACGACGAGGATAAAAACGCGGAATGCGCCAAGCTGTATCACGAACTGCAGAAAAACAAGGACACCTCCAAGTTCGGGTGCAGTTATGCGGTGTTCAGCATCTTCAGTAACGACAGCGATCCCATGTACGGCGTTTTCCCCGACCTGAAGGATTGCACAGCCGCTCAGATTCCTACGGTGCTGGCCACCAAGGCCAATACCTTTAACTCCTGTATTGAGCGGGCCAACACCATCCTGAAGGACGCCATAGCGCAGAATCAGAAATAAACACGGCGTCATTACACTGCGTGAAGATATTTGGATTAAGGAGGTTTTTCGGTGAATAGCAAAATTTTGCGGAGAATACTGGGAGGAGCGGCCGCCCTGGCAATCACGGCAACATACTGCAGTATAGAGCGTTATATGACTGTTGCGGCAGCGGAGGAAGAGCCCCCTTATGTAAAGGAAAGCTACGCCATTGATTTTACCAATTATAACCCGACGGTAGCGGGCGATCAGTGGGGAAAAACGGCTGGATCCTGGAGCTTTGCGCAAAAGATCCAATGGAAGAAGCTTGACGACGGGACGGTGGAACAGTATAAGGATGGGGATGACGGCAGCAGCCCATGGCAGCGTAGTCCAGGTCTCTATTTGATGAACCTGAACAGTTCCGGCGCCTATCAGAACGAAGAAACCGGGGTGATTAAGCTGACCCCAGGGGCTACCTATACCGTTGCCATGACCTTTAAGTTTGAGTCGTGGGGAAACATGTGGAATGCCGCGGGCGTAGCGATGTATTTGGGGGTTGGAACCGACAGCAATCTGCCAAACGATTGCTATACCGGTGAGGGAGGATGGAATGGCTATCAGCTTAACGGCGCCATGCTTCTGGAAACCTTTCAAGGGGATGTGAAGGATTGGGTAACCAAAACCTATACTGTTACCGTTCCGGATGTGGCAAAGGGTCGTCTCCTTTTACAGGTAGCTCCCTATTTAGCCAATGATGCAGGGGATATAACCGCCCATTGTGCCATAACAGGAGGAGGAGCCTACACCTTCACCCTCAAGGATGTGCAGATCGACCGTGTCTGCCATCATCTTCATACCCAAGAGGTTGGGGCGGAGACCTCCACCTGCCTGAAGCAGGGCCACGAGGCCTATACCCTGTGCAGCGACTGTGGAGCGGTTACCAGCGGGTCCAAAGCCCCCCTGCCTCTGGCCGATCATGACTACGGCGAGTTGATTCCGGAGGTTCCGGCAACGCACACTGAAAGCCAACTGGCCGCCGGAACGGCGGCGCATTATAAATGCTCCGTCTGTAAAAAGCTGTTTGATGAAGACAAAGCGGAGACGACCGCCGATGCCCTAGTGATCCCCGCGCCTGAGCATTCTTACGAAGATGAGTGGAAGAGCGATGCGGTCAACCACTGGAAGGCGTGCTCCTGCGGCCTTATCGCTAACCAAGCCGCCCACAGCGGCGGGTCCGCCACCTGTAAGGACAAGGCGGTCTGTACGGAATGCGGTACTGCCTATGGGGAGAAGAATTCGTCCAACCACACCGGTGAAACCGAAGTGCGGAATGCGGTTGCAGCCACAGAGGAAGCGGCAGGTTACAGCGGCGATCTCTATTGCAAGGACTGCGACACTTTAATCACTCAGGGACACACGATAGATAAGCTAGACCATACTCATGCGATGGAGAAAATCTCGGCTAAAGCCGCCAGCTGCACCGCGGCCGGCAACAACGAATATTACCACTGCACCAAATGCGGCAAATACTATAAGGACGCCGCTGGAAGCACCGAAACCACCGTGGAGGCGGAAACGTTGGCCATGACCGCCCACAGCGGCGGG
>ERZ839823.2516-NODE-2516-length-13829-cov-2.769566_pt1 | contig 13829 bp, 9 predicted proteins | sample MGYA00519862_ERZ839823 | MGnify/ENA primary metagenome ERZ839823 (study PRJEB31850, sample SAMEA3708853) | human gut metagenome | biome: human gut; feature: human-associated habitat; material: faeces | place: China | collected 2014 ...
CGGTGGTATTTACCTTGTTGCGTACAGGAGGGATGACGCGCATCAAAGCGATGCCATGTTCCGTGCCCGTGTGGCCGACCTGAAAGGTGAAGACGGACGGAGATATGAAGAACAGGCTTTCGGATTGATGCGCAAGATGCTGACCGGCACGGCCTGTGCGGTCCGGCAGTCGCCCCGTTTATCGGTTTATGCAGACCAGATCGTGTGGGGGCGCAGTCCGGTGCGTATCGACTTGGCCGGAGGATGGACGGACACGCCGCCCTACAGCCTGATGGAGGGCGGGAACGTGGTGAACCTCTCCATCGAACTGAACGGGCAACCCCCGTTGCAGGTGTACGTGAAGCCTTGCCGGGAACGCCATATCGTGATGCGTTCCATTGATTTGGGCGCGATGGAGGTGGTGCGTACGTATGACGAACTTGCGGCCTTCAACAAGGTAGGCTCTCCTTTTTCCATTCCGAAGGCAGCGTTGGTGTTGGCCGGTTTCCACCCGGATTTCAGTGCGGAAGTCCATGCGTCGTTAGAGGCGCAGTTGGAGGCTTTCGGGGCGGGTATCGAGATTACATTGCTGTCTGCCATTCCGGCCGGTTCCGGACTCGGGACAAGTTCTATTCTGGCTTCTACCGTGTTGGGAGCCGTCAATGACTTCTGCGGACTGGGATGGGACCGTTATGAAACGGGCAACCGTACGCTTGTGCTGGAACAGTTGCTGACTACGGGTGGAGGTTGGCAAGACCAATACGGCGGTATCTTGCAGGGCGTGAAATTACTTCAGACCCAACCGGGGGCTTGCCAACAGCCTTTGGTGCGCTGGTTGCCCGACTACGTGTTTACCGCACCTGAGTACCGGAAATGCCATTTGTTGTATTATACCGGCATTACACGTACGGCCAAGAACATCCTGGCGGAAATCGTGAAAGGGATGTTCCTGAACAAGACCGGCCGTTTGGAGTTGTTGGGCCGGATGAAGACACATGCCTTGGATATGTACGATGCCATACAGCGGAACAGTTTTGAGGAGACCGGTCGTTTGGTCAGGAGGTCATGGATGCAGAATTGCCGTTTGGATGCGGGGACGAATCCTGCGACGGTCCGTACGATTACCGAGAAGATAGACGACTTGTGCCTGGGGTATAAGTTGCCCGGTGCGGGGGGCGGCGGTTTCCTTTACATGATGGCCAAGGACGAAGAGGCGGCAGCCCGTATCCGGAAAATCTTAGTACAGGAGGCGGTGAACGACCGTGCCCGTTTTGTAGAGATGAGTTTGTCGGAAAAGGGATTGGAAGTGAGCCGTAGCTAAGGTTTATCCTTTCTTTCTTGCCGATAGAAAAACGTGCGCCCCCGGAAACTATAAAGGTTTCCGGGGGCGTATGTCTTCGTGGACAGGACGGCGGATTACCGGTCCCTGTACATGTTTTCGTAATACTTCTGGTAGTCTCCGCTCGTCACGTTGTCCATCCATTCCTGATTGTCGAGATACCAACGGACGGTTTTCTCGATGCCTTCTTCGAATTGCAGGCTGGGTTCCCAGCCCAGTTCGTTCTTCAGTTTGGTGGAGTCGATGGCGTAGCGTAAGTCATGCCCCTTGCGGTCGGTCACGTAAGTAATCAGGTCGAGCGAATAGCCTTCCGGGTGGCCGAGCAACCGGTCTACCGTACGGATGACGACTTTGATGATGTCAATGTTCTTCCATTCGTTGAAGCCGCCGATGTTGTACGTCTCTGCCACCTTGCCCTTGTGGAAGATTACGTCGATGGCACGGGCGTGGTCGATGACGTAAAGCCAGTCGCGCACATTTTCCCCTTTGCCGTAGACCGGGAGGGGCTTGCGGTGGCGGATATTGTTGATGAACAGCGGAATCAACTTTTCTGGGAATTGGTAAGGACCGTAGTTGTTGGAACAGTTGGTTACGATGGTCGGCATGCCGTAGGTGTCGTGGAAAGCACGGACGAAGTGGTCGCTGCTGGCTTTGGAAGCGGAGTAGGGACTGTGCGGGTTATATTTCGTGGTTTCCAGGAAGAAAGCCTCGCCGTATGCCAAGTGATGTTCCGAAGATGAGGCCGTAGTGGTGAAGGGTGGTTCGATGCCTTCGGGATGCGTCAGTTCCAATGCCCCGTACACTTCGTCGGTCGAAATGTGGTAGAAGCGTTTGCCCTCGTAGCCTTCCGGCAGGGATTCCCAATACTCTTTGGCCGCTTGGAGCAGGCTGAGCGTTCCCATGACGTTGGTACGTGCGAAAGTGAAAGGGTCTTTGATGCTCCGGTCCACGTGGCTTTCGGCGGCCAGGTGGATGATGCCGTCCATATGGTATTGCCGGATGAGTTCGCTCATCTTGTCGAAATCGCAAATGTCCGCTTTGACGAAAGTATAGTTCGGCCGGTCTTCGATGTCTTTCAGATTGGCCAAGTTTCCGGCGTAGGTCAGCTTGTCCAGATTGATAATATGGTAGTCCGGATATTGGTTGACGAAAAGGCGTACCACGTGGCTGCCGATGAAACCGGCTCCTCCGGTGATGATGATATTTCTTTTAAAATTCATGATGTGCTGCATTATTGATATAAGTTTTCTGAATAATCAAACAACCATTCGGCATCTTTCAGGCGAGGATGATGCTTGTCCTTTTCCGACAGGATGATTTTGTCGGAAGGAATGCGCCAGTTGATGTCGAGGTCTGGGTCGTCCCATGCCAGTGCCCCTTCGCTTTGCGGGGCATAAAAGTTGTCGCATTTATATTGGAAAATAACTTCCGGCGTGAGCACGCTGAAGCCGTGGGCAAAACCGCGGGGGATAAAGAACTGGCGATGGTTTTCTTCTGTCAGTTCTACGGCTACGTGCTGGCCGAACGTGGGCGAGCCTTTGCGGATATCCACGGCCACATCCAATACGGCACCTTTGATGACGCGTACCAGCTTGCTTTGTGCGTATGGCGGTTTTTGAAAATGAAGACCGCGCAGTACGCCGTAACTGCTCTTACTTTCATTGTCTTGTACGAAATGTACGGTGCGGACTAACCGGTCGAAATCCCGTTGTGAGAAAGATTCGAAAAAATAGCCTCTTGCATCGTTGAACAACCGAGGTTCGATAATCACTACGCCTTCGATGGCGGTTTGAATGACTTCCATAATAAATAGTAAACTTTATCGTGTGCAAAGATAGTTTTTTTTATCGAAAGGTAGCGGACTTTAGGATAAAATCGTATATTTGCAAAGATGAAAAATATTTAAATGATTACATCATGGAGACTTGTCATTGGTTTTTGGTCGGCTGGTTGGTTTTTGACTTGTTGGTGTTTATATGGGCATGGTGGGATAATTTGTATTATTCGCACGATATGAAAAATAAGTTCAAACGTCTGAAAGAGACGTTGACCGAAGAATAGGATGATATGCAGGCAGGATATAAGTTTCTCGTGAGGATGCTGTGCGGGCTGTGTCTGGTCGGAGGATTTGCAGCCTGTCAGAAAGTGGATTTACCTTCGGAAGAGGGGGAGGATACGGAACAACCCGGGCAAACGGGCGATAAGCCGGGGAATGAAGGCCATGAACCGGGAGGGGCAGACGAACCGGAAGACGAGGTTCCTCTGCCACCTGAGTATGAGGGGGCCTGGACGGTAGCCGGGATATTGTCGGAGTATGAAGGGGTAGACTTGGATACGGATTATGAGGAAATGGTCGTGGGGTATATCGTAGGGGCGTGTGACGGTACGATGAAGAATGCTCTGTTTACGATTGACGAGATACGGGCTGCCGGCGTAAATACGAATCTTCTGATAGCGGATTCGAAAGATGAAAGGGATGCTTCGCGTTGCATGCCGATAGAGCTTAAAAAGGGTACGGATGTGCGGGAAGAAGCCAATCTTGTGGATAATCCGGAGGCCTTGGGGCGTCGGATAGGTTTGTTGGGATTGGTGAAGACATATTTCAAAGTGGTCGGACTGAAAAACGTGGCTTATCATGAGTGGCTGACGAATGGCGGGGACGTGGAAGAGCCGGAGCCGGAACCTGAAGAACCGGAGGAGCCAGAAGAGCCCGAAGAACCGGAGGAGCCAGAAGAGCCCGAAGAACCGGAGAAACCTACTCCCGATCCAGATCCGGAACCGGGACCGATTCAAAAAGATACTATAATTATAGACTCACAGCCGGGACATATAGAAGGTGGTCGGTCGATTGGACATAAATGATAACACCATGGAAGTCAGATGTTTTTTATATAGTTGTATTCTCCTGTTGGGTATAGGAGGAGAAGTCGTTTCAGCACAAACCTTCAGGCGTATAAAGAATGTTCGTGAACTGGAGGACGGTGCGCATTATGTATTGGCCGGATATTGTGCAGCACATCCAGACTCGTTGTACGTGATGGCATCGCAGGATAAAACCGGTACGGGGAAGAAAAACCGCGCTGCACGCAAGCTTGCATTGGACAGAAACGGTAGAATCTGCATAGCAGACGGGAAGACTGCCGTTTTTGAATTATCGGTAGATGGGAAGATTTATGCGTTTCGTGATATAGCTTTGGATGCATGGTTGGCGTACTCGACTGGAAGTGTAAGCGGCTCTTCATCGGCTGGTTTGTACACATTGACGGATAAAGAACTAAAGGACGCTTCGACATCTACGAAGAAATGGTATAAGACTTTCGAAGTGGGTGATTATTTCGTATCCGGAGGTAAAACGGCTTTATTGACGAAGCAGGCAATCAATACTTCAACAAAGGCTGCGCAGTTCCATTTGGCATTGGATGGATATGGGCCGAATTTTAAATTGTATTGGCGAGTGGATTATGGTGATTCCTTATTTATCTATAAGGAGGTGCAATCACCAACATTGGAAAGAAGGGAAGACGGCGACTGGACTTTCAAAGGAGACTGGCTGGCTGATTCTTTATTTGCATTGGATTATGCTCAAGCCCGACGGATTGATTTTACCGAAATAGCCCTACCACAAGGGAAAAGTATGGTGGGCGACGGGAAGATGCCCAAAGGATATGTCTGGACCTACGTGCGTAAGGGAGAGGCCGGACGTTTGCCGGAAGGATGGCCCAACGTGGTTGAAATCGACCGGAAAGACGAGGACATACAAGGAAATGCTGTGACCCGGATGGTGGGGTGTGACAGTTGTACCTTAGGACCTAAATATTCCTTCACGGTACCGGAAGAAACGGGAATCGTGTGGTACAGGAAGGCGGAGAATGATGGAGGGTGGCTGACTGTAGGTTTGCCGTATGCCGTGAAGAAAGTGGCCTGGGAAGATGCGGATGGAGAAACCATAGCGTCGGAACGCCTTTGTTTTGAAGAGATAACCGGTGACGGAGCCGTATTCCGGGAAATGGAAGCCGATGAGGCTTGGCAAGCCGGAATGCCGTATCTTTGGAGACCTTCGGAACCTCGTGAATCCGTAGTCTGCTTTTATGGAGAGGACACGGTCGTGCAACCTCAGGAGAGTGACGTGGAAACAACGGACGGTTTTTATGCCGTGTTCGGTCGGTATGATATTAAAGATGACGGGAAGACCGTATTTCTGTTGGATGACAGCGGTACACGTTTTGTGCGGGCGGCTGCTGGAAGCTGGGTGGCACCCGGTAGAGGGTATTTGGTGTATACCGGAACCACTTTTCACTCTGTGCGTTTGATTGAAAATGAGTTGCCTGCCGGGGCGGAGGGGATAGAGACTCGGATGGGCGGCTGCCTTTTGCCGGTTTATGGAACGGATGGCATAAAGAGGGGAGAGATTTGTCCCGGTGGACATATTCCGGAGGAATGGCCTGAAGGCATGTATATCACTCCGTTCGGGAAAATGATAAAGAAGTAGGGACTTCCGGTTATTATTTACTGAACAGTTCGAAGGTAATTTTATATCCGAAGCCTATTTGTTTGAAGTTTTCCAGAGAGAGGAACAGTCCCATGTCGAACACGAAGGTTCCGATACCGTAACCCAATTCGAAGTAAGGCCCTAAATGGTCCATGGTGAGCATGTTGAGGTATAAACGTTCGTTCTGTACATGGTTGGTGTATTTGATAAGATGGCGTAGCACAAGAAACGGGGCTTCGTAAGAGATGTGTCCTCTGACGTAGTAGGGAGATGCGTTATACCATCGGCCGTTTAAAGCTTGGAATACTCCTCCGATTTCGTCGTTCCATCCTTCGGGGAGGTTGCTTTTGCGGAAGTTGACGAAATCTACGAAATAAGTTTCTTCCTGATTGGTGAACAGTCCCATTCCGATACGGTAATACAGGTTGGAGAGGAGACCCGTACGGATGTGGTGTTGCATGTCGAATTCAATGCGTTCATAAACGCCTGTACTTTTGAATATGTTCCTGAGTCCACGCTCGTAGTCCACGATGAAAGTCGGGAAACGGGACTTCAGGTTGATTTTCTGCCGGCCGTTCATGTAATAGTATTGGCCGGGAGTCCATTCCACCCGAATGCGCGGTGCGAAACTGTTATACTGCGGCCGTATGTTGGCCTGTAAGCCTTCTGCCACGTTTTCCGGAAGTTCCACCTGTCGGAAACTTTCTTCAGGATGCTCGGCCGGTGTACGGCGATGGAACATGAATCCCAGTCCTACGGACAGGCCGTTGGTGATTTCGAGGTGGTTGCTGATTTCAAAATTCAAGTCTTTGAAAAGGTCCAGGTTCAGTTTGTCGAAGTCGATGATGCTGTCCGACGGAATCTTTTTGAGTTCATCGATAATGCGGCTGTTCCCGATGCGGTTGCCGTTTCCGACGTTGATTTTTACCGTTCCCGTATGTTCCGGCCAATATTGGTATTCGGCACCTACATTCCAATAAAATTCGTTGTGAGTGAAGTTATATCCTAAGCGTGTCCCGACGTGAAGGGATTGGCTGTTTCGGAATGTGGTGTTGAACTTCAAATCTTGCCGGTAGGCGATGCCGGTCGTTTTGCTGTAACTGAACATCAGCGGATTGATGAAGGGAGAGTTCTGCAACGTGGCATTGTTGCTTAGTTTCCAGTCACTGTCGGTCAGGAAGAAGTCGCCCACCGAGCCCCAGATGTTTTTCTTGAAAGGCTGGGTCGTTTCTTTCTGTATGTATTTCATGGAATCCATCCGTGCCTTGTACCTTTTATATATATACAGTTCGGAGTTGTCCAAAGGAGTAGGCCGCAGAGAGTCGAAACGGGCAAAGTCCTTTGTATAGGCCTGACGGTCGCATTGTAGGGAAAAAGATGCGGTGAGGTTGTAGTTCGGTTTGGAAATGCTGTCTTCCGGTGTGTTGCGACGGTGATGTATTTCCTTATAAGTCAGACTGGATTCGTAATATCCTTCCATGATATTGAAAGCAAAGGCAAACGATGCGTTGATGTCGTTTTTCACCGGCAGATATTCCGTGTCGGTACCGATGTCTCCCATGGTGATGCGGCAATCGAAAAGCAACAAATCGGCTTGTCCTTTGAATGAAATCTCGCGTACGCTCCATACCCCCTCCGTAATCGTCATTCTTCCGTCCAATAACTGGAAGCTTTTGTTACGGGGGATAAAACGAATGTGGTATTCGATGCGTTGTTGCCGGTCGCACGACACGGAGTCGATGGCGTAGCGGTAGTATTTATTGCTGTTGGGAGCCAAAGGGGAGAGCAGACGTTGTCCCATCAGGTAAGGGGCATAGATATTGACGTTGAAATAATCCGTAATGCCCGGTATTTCACGAGCTTCGCCCAACGTGCCGGTATAAGCCTTGATTTTCTGGTCGTATATGTTGGGAGCGGTGTAGTGCAGGTCACTGTATGTCTCTACGATAAAACGGTTGGCGTCTTTCGGAGTTCTGAACAATCCCGGAATGAAACGGAATCCCCGGTTTTTCTTGATGATATCGAGTTGGGCTTTGATGTATAACTCTGCGCGGTATTCACGGACGAAGTCCATATATTGCGCGGCGGCATGGTGCATCCGGCTGATGATGGAGTCGGCGGCTTCCAAGCGCGCTTGCGTCACCAGAGGAAAGGACAGCAGGCATCCCCACAATATATACCGTATGAAACTCACGTAATTTGCTTTTCTTGGTAATAGTGACAAAGATAATAATAAAAATGGATATTGTGTATCGCTGTTTTTTCTTAATTTTGTGCCCAAATTCACATACACGATATTTATGGGCGGTTTTTTCGGCGTCATCTCAAAGACGCAGTGCGTGGCCGATTTGTTTTACGGCACAGATTATAATTCTCATTTAGGTACGCGGCGTGGCGGATTGGCCACTTATAGTAAAGAGCATGGTTTCATCCGCTCGATACATAATTTGGAGAGTACTTATTTCCGGACGAAGTTTGAGGACGAGTTAGGGCAGTTTAAAGGGAATGCCGGTGTCGGTATCATCAGTGATACGGATGCACAGCCTTTGTTGATGAATTCGCATTTGGGGCGTTTTGCGATCGTGACGGTAGCGAAAATCAATAATGCGGAAGACCTGGCCGCAAAGCTTCTGGAGCAGGGCATGCATTTCTCGGAGTTCAGTTCGGGTAAGATTAATCCTACGGAACTGATAGCTTTGCTTATCAACCAAGGACAGACTTTCGTGGAAGGCATCGAACACATGTATAAGGAAATCAAAGGGTCTTGTTCCTTGTTGTTGCTGACGGAAGATGGCATTATAGCTGCAAGAGACAGTTGGGGGCGCACGCCGGTCGTAGTCGGTAAGAAAGAAGGAGCGTATGCCGTAACCGGGGAGTCTACGGCATTTCCCAATCTGGATTACGAGACCGTGTATTACCTTGGTCCCGGCGAGATTGTCCGGTTGCAGGCCGAGGGGATGGAGTGTTTGCGCCGTCCGCACAAGCGCATGCAAGTCTGTTCCTTCCTTTGGGTGTATTACGGTTTCCCCACTTCCTGCTATGAGGGTAAGAACGTGGAAGAGTTCCGTTTTGCCTGCGGCAAGAAGATGGGAGAGCGAGACCGGGCGGAAGTGGATTGTGCCTGTGGTATACCGGATTCCGGTATCGGTATGGCTTTGGGGTATGCGGCAGGAAAGGGAGTGCCCTATCAGCGTGCCATCTCCAAGTACACTCCCACATGGCCCCGGAGCTTCACGCCGAGCAATCAGGAGATGCGTTCCTTGGTGGCCAAGATGAAACTGATAGCCAACCGCGACATGCTGAAAGACAAGCGCGTGCTTTTCTGCGATGATTCCATCGTGAGGGGGACGCAACTGCGCGACAATACGAAAATCTTATTCGACTATGGAGCCAAAGAGGTGCACATGCGTATCGCTTGCCCTCCGTTGATTTACGGTTGCCCGTTTATCAATTTCACTTCGTCGAAAAGCGATATGGAGTTGATTACGCGTCGGCTGATCAAGGAGTTCGAGGGGGATGAGAACAAGAACTTGGAGAAATACGCGCAGACGGGGTCGCCGGAATACCAACGTATGGTGGATACGATAGCCGAACGCCTGAACCTCTCCTCCTTGAAGTTCAACACGCTGGAAGACCTTATAGAAGCCATCGGCTTGCCTAAATGTCAGGTGTGTACGCATTGTTTCGACGGGAGCAGCCGCTTTACCTTGGAAGAGGATAATACGGATGAATAGCGCTTGTCCTCCGGGGACGACGGATGAACGTGGTACCGTAAGAAGAGCCGTATGAGTGCATTTTATATCATACTGACAACGGCTCTTTATTTCCTTCTGCTGTTTGTCGTCTCCCGTAAGGCCGGTGGGGCGGGGGACAACGATACGTTTTTCCGGGGCAACAGACGGTCGCCTTGGTGGGCCGTGGCGTTCGGCATGATAGGAGCTTCGTTGTCGGGCGTGAGTTTCGTGTCGGTACCGGGAATGGTACGGGACGTGGATATGACCTACATGCAGATGTGTGTAGGTTTCTTTTTTGGGTATCTCGTAGTGGCTTTCGTATTGTTGCCTTTGTATTATAAGCTGAACCTGACCTCTATTTATACTTATCTGGATGTCCGGTTCGGCAAGACGGCCTATCGCACCGGAGCTTCTTTTTTCTTGTTGTCTAAAATGTTGGGAGCCGCTGCCCGGCTGTATTTAGTGTGCCTGATTTTGCAAAATTATGTGTTCGGAAGCATGGGCGTTCCGTTCGAGATTACGGCGGCCGGAACGGTTTTCCTGATTTGGCTGTACACTTTCAGGGGAGGCATAAAGTCGTTGGTGTGGACCGACGCTTTGCAGACTTTGTGTCTGATAACGGCATTGGTATTGATTTTGTACCAACTGTGCCGCTTGAATGATTTTACGGTAACTGAGGCGATATGGCATGTAACGGAAAGCCCTTACGGCCGTTGGATAGAGTGGGACGATTGGACTTCACGGCAACATTTCGCGAAACAGTTCTTCAGCGGTGTTTTCATTGTGATTGTCATGACGGGATTGGATCAGGACATGATGCAGAAGAACCTCACGTGCAAGAACCTGCGTGATGCGCAGAAAGACATGTGTTCGTACGGTTTTTCGTTCATTCCTTTGAATATGCTGTTTCTGGGGATGGGCATCTTGCTGTTGGCTTTGGCATCGCGCGAGGGCATAGCCTTGCCCGTGAAGGGAGACGACATTCTGCCCTTGTTTTGTGCAGAAGGCTATTTAGGGAATGAAGTGTTGGTGTTGTTTACTATCGGTATTATTGCGGCGGCGTTCAGCAGTGCGGATTCCGCACTGACGGCTTTGACTACCAGTTTTTGTGTGGACATTCTGGACGTGGAGCGGAGGTTTGCCCGTTCGGAGGCGGTAAGAAAGAGGGTACACGGAGTGATAGCTTTGCTCTTTGTCGGCTTTATCCTGTGTTTTGAAGCCGTAAACGATTCCAGCGTCATCGATGCCATTTATGTGGTGGCTTCTTACACTTACGGGCCGTTGTTGGGCTTGTTTGCTTTCGGTATGTTTACCCGGCGCAAACCGTGGTCTGCGGCTGTCCCGTGGATTTGTGTTACGGCACCCGTGTGTTGCTACTTGTTGGACGTTTGGACCGTTTCAATTTACGGCTATCGTTTCGGATATGAGTTGCTGATGTTGAACGGATTGTTCACGTTCATGGGGTTGTATGCTTTTTCCAAGGCTTATTCTCCGGGTATGGACAAACGGTAGTAAAATTTTCTCTGCATTCTGTTTTACGGATGTTCGCATGTCGGTGAGATTTTGTCCTGAAAATAATGCTCCGGCGGGCACAAAACAACTTTTTTTGTGCCAACCGGAGCAAAATCGTATGCCCAACCAAGATGCCTTTTTGTAAGATCTATTTCAGTTTGGCATATTCTTTTTCGTCCACGGGTTCCAACCATTCGTTGCTGCTATCCTCGCCGGGAACTTCGATGGCAAGATGGGAGAACCAACTGTCGGGTGCAGCCCCGTGCCAATGTTTTACGCCGGCAGGGATGTGGACGGCATCGCCGGGCAGGAGTTCCACCGGGGCCTTGCCCCATTCCTGATAATAACCGCGTCCTCCCACACAGATGAGGGTTTGTCCGCCGCCTTTGGAGGCCTTATGTATGTGCCAGTTGTTACGGCAGCCCGGTTCGAAGGTCACATTGGCCACGGGAACACCTTCCTTCACGATAGGGGCAAGGTAGCTTTGGCCCGTGAAATACCGGGCGTATGCATCGTTGGGTTGTCCCACTGGGAAGAAGATGGTTTGTGCATAGGCTTCGACCGAACCTGCGGCCACGCTTTCGGCATTCCCGTCCCATACCTCTTTTGCCATGCGGAACGCAGCCCATGCCTTGGGCCATCCGGCGTAGAATGCGGCATGGGTGAGGATTTCGGCCATCTCTGTCCGCGTCACTCCGTTCTTTTTGGCCGATTCGAGATGGTACTTGAAAGAGGAATCGGTCAGCCCCTGAGACATGAGGGACACCACCGTGACGATGGAACGGTCGCGGAGCGAAAGCAAGTCGTTGCGGCTCCATACTTCCCCGAAGAGGATGTCGTCGTTCAGGTGTGCGAACTCGGGCGCGAACTCCCCGAGCGCGTCGCGTCCGGCGGTCTGTTGGATTTTTACTTGTGATTTTGCCATGATGGGAAAAATTAAAGTCAGTGATAGGATGAATAAAGTCTTTCTGGTGCTCATGATGATATGTTTTTTGGGTTCGACATTTTACGTTCATCTCCACGACGGGGCTACGCCGTATGCCTCCTTATATATTTTAGAGAAGTGCGACAGGTTTTTGAATCCCACATCGAAACAAGCTTCCGTCACTTTTTTCTTTCCGGATAGTATCAAGTCGCGGGCGGCTTCCAAACGGCGTTTGATAATCCACTTTTGCGGGGTCAGGTCGCTGACCTTGGCAAAGTCCCGTTTGAAAGTGGCCAGGCTGCGCCCCGTGTAGCTTGCGATTTCGTTCATGGAGAGGTCGAGCATGTAGTTTTCGTTCAGGTAATCGAGGATGTCTATCTTCCACGGTTCCACGAAATCGAACAGGGACGCATAAAGGTTCCGGTCGGTGCGGAGCAATACGTATACCCCCTCGGTCATTTTCAGTTTCAGCATGTCTTCGGAGGGTTTCTCTCCGGCTTCGAAATAAGGAATGACCGATTCGAACAGTGAACGGATGTCCGGGCGGTCGGAGGGGAGGACGCGAAGGCTTGTCTTGTCGCGCTTGGCATCTCCCGGTATGAACCGGTTGTCGAGCGACCGGTAAAAATCCCTTAGGAAAGGCCGGGAGAACTTCAGCACGATGGAGCGGTACGGTTTTCCGTTTTCCACCTTCTTGTGCAGCCACATCCGGTTGTCGCGCCGCATGAAAGCACATTCGCCCGGATGCAAGACGGCTTTCTTCCTCCGTTCCTCTATTTCCAGTTCGCCGGAACATAGATAAATGAGCGTGTGTTCCTTGTTCTCGTGGGCGCATCCCCGGTCGTCGTTGAAGTAACATGCGATAAGTATGTTCGAGCAGTCAAAAACTTCCAAATGTTCCATATCGTCAGCCTTTTGTTGGTGCAAATATAGTGCATTGTACGGGGATGGCGTTTGTTGTAAGGCTCAAATTTTCAAAAATACTTTCTTATAGCGCAATCATGAACGACGAACCCAGTGTGAGCATGTTCATGTATTCCCCGCTGTTTTTACTATGCGACGGAAGTAAATCATAGTCGAGGAAAAAGCGGATTCCATAATGTGCCTTGGCCTTGAACGTCAGCGAAACCCCGCTTCCGAAACTGAAACCGTTTCTTGCGGTGACCGGACGGTCGGCCAGTTGCAATAACGGATAATGCACATAACCTCCCAAAAGTTTGCTGCCAATCATCCATCGTGAAGAAAAGGGATAGGAAAAATAACTTCCTCCGTAGAAAGAAATTACGTCGAACGTATTATTCTCAGCCCGGTCGGTGTTGACTATTATCGACGTGTTGGACACGGTGAACCGTCCGCCGGCACCTATGTACGGATTGAAGAAATAGGCTCCTTCCACGCCGGCCGTACTGCCGGATGACGTGCTGAACTCCGTTTGTTCGTCGATGTCGTAACCGCTCAACGGGATGTTTAATCCGAGGTACAGGCTCAGGAATGAAGGTTTGTCCATCCGGCTGAAAACCTCTTCGTTGGCCAAACGGTTGATTCCCCTTTCCTTGAAAATCAAGTCTGCCAGATAATAACCCAGTTCGGTGGAGAGTATGCCGATGCCTGCGCCGGTCACGACATCACTCAGCCAATGCTTGTTGTTGGCCATTCGCATGAGTCCCGTCGCGGTGGCCACGCTGTATGCTCCGATGCCGATCCACGGGCTTTTATGTCCGTATTCTTTATTGAGCATGGTGGCAGTCATAAATGCCGTGGCGGTATGTCCGGAAGGAAACGAATGCCGGTTCGAACCATCCGGACGCTCTACGTTTGTGGTCTGTTTCAAGGTGTTTACCGTAGCTTCCA
>ERZ839823.2524-NODE-2524-length-13791-cov-2.433241_pt1 | contig 13791 bp, 12 predicted proteins | sample MGYA00519862_ERZ839823 | MGnify/ENA primary metagenome ERZ839823 (study PRJEB31850, sample SAMEA3708853) | human gut metagenome | biome: human gut; feature: human-associated habitat; material: faeces | place: China | collected 2014 ...
AAGCCGACAGGCACAGCATGATCGGCACCTGCACGCACGTGAACAAAGCCACACGACCAACACTGCTCCAGAACTGGCCATCGCCCAACAGGCGCACGTAGTTCTCGAAGCCCACGAACTTGGTGCCGCCGATCATCTGCTTCTTGAAGAACGAAATATAGACGGCATACACGATCGGCACGATGAACACGAACACGAACACCACCGCAAAAGGCCACATGAACTTCCATCCACGCCAATCGGCCTTGTGCTTATTCACACGAGCCTTGCCCGAATGCACGGGCGCAGCTGCGATATCGGCTGAAGCCATTTCCAACCCCTCTCCTTCGAAGGTTGACCAAAATGTTTGCGTTATCATCATAACACTATCTGTAACATTGTCCAATCGTGTTGAGTACCGTGTTGAATTAAGGGTTCCTCAGTCACTCTGCTACAATGGTCACGAAAACAACGATGTTATCGTTAACGTAAGCGGCCTAAGATAAGCGCTGCAAACGAAACACCGACATTAATGAGTCAAGCGAGGGTGAAATGTCGAGGCCAACACAGGTGTCCATGCAAGACGTAGCGAAAGCCGCCGACGTTTCGCCACAGACAGTGTCCCGCGTGGCGAATGGCAGCGATGCGGTGAAACCCGAAACACGCCAGCGTGTCGAAGCTGCAATGGAGCGCCTTGGATATCGTCCGAATTATGCGGCCCGAGCCCTAAAGCACGGCCGCTTCCAGGATATCGGCGTGGTGATGTTCAACACCGCCACGTTCGGCAACGCCCGCATCCTTGATTCTATTGTGGCCAACGCGGCCGATGACGATTATTCAGTCACTATCCAGACCATGCGTCACGGTGCGGAACGCACGCTTTCCGCCGCCATCGATCACATGCAGCGTCAGCCGGTGGATGGTGTCATCGTAGTGCTGGAGGAACGCATCTCCGATTTCGTCGGATACAAGCCTCCGCGAGAACTTCCAGTCGTGCTCATCTGCGAATCCGCCGCCGACCACTGCCCCACTGTTGACGCCGACCAGTATGGCTGCTCGACCGCTATCGTCGATTACCTGATGAGCAAGGGACACAAGACCGTCTACCACATTGCCGGACCGTCCACCTCGCGTGCCGCCGAAAGCCGCGCCCGCGGTTGGCGAGAAGCGTTGGAACAAATGGGAGCACGCGTACCGAGCATGTATATCGGCGATTGGTGCGCGGATTCAGGCTACCAGGCCGGCGTGGCGTTGGCCCACGACCCCGACTGCACGGCCATCTACGCCGCCAACGACCAGATGGCGTACGGCGCAATGCTCGGGTTGCAGTCAGTGGGCAAGCGTGTGCCCGAGGATGTCAGCATCGTGGGCGTCGATGATTCGCTGGTCGATATGGTCCCGCGCTTGAACCTGACGACCATGAAGCTGCGCTTTGACGACATTGGCGCCACCGCCTTCTCCATGGTCCGCCGTCAATGCGAAGGCGAGAAGATACCGGTCGGCGTCAAAACCGTAATCCCGCCGGAACTGATTGAACGCGGTTCCGTGCTCGACATCAGCTGACGAGCGGCATGCGCTGGCATCCACTGGGACCTGCCAGTGATTCATAGGCAACGCCAGGGCATTAGTCAGACCGACATGGCCCAACGGCTGGGCGTGTCACGTCGCTGGCTGATCGAATTTGAACACGCCCGAGTCCCCAATCCCGAATTCTCCACCATTCTCAGCGCCCTGACTGAGCTTGGCTTGTCGCTGGATGTCCGCAAAACCCCGCAGCCCGCCGAACTCTATGAATGGTGACACCATGAGCGAAAACACTCTCAATGCATAAGAAATCAGATCTTAAGCGGCACACGGGAAACGAATTCGCGCTTCTCGCCTGTTATTGGATCGGTGAATCGCAGCATGCGTGCTACCAACTGCAATGGTTGGCTGAAATCGTCGTAGGGGCGCGTCTGGATGCGCGGGTAGAAGTCGTCGCCCACGATGGGCAGGCCGAGCGAATTCATGTGGACGCGCAATTGGTGGGTTTTGCCGGTGCGCGGGTGGAGTGTGTAGCGGCAGATGGGGTGATTCCCCGGATGGGGACCACCCTCCGGCGCTTCGCGCCACCTCCCGTCAGCGGGAGGGAAACAGAGGTCGCCGCGCTCGATGAGGGTTTCGGCGTTGGCCAAACCCGGTTCCTCGAATGCGGCCATCGTGCCGTGTTCCTTGGTGATGTGCGATCGGCGCAGCAATGGGAACGGGCGTGGCGGCTCGACCTGCATGATCGTGCCGAATCGCGGGCGGCTGATCGGCCGGCAGGGCGCCAGGCATTCATAGACCTTGACGGTCTGCCGGTTCTGGAACAGCATCTGATACGCGCCGCGGCAGGCCGGATCCCGCACGAACACCAATACGCCGGCGGTCATGCGGTCCAATCGGTGCGCTGGCGTGATGTCCGGCTCCCCCAGCCGCTCACGCAATCGGATCAGCGCGGTCTGCCGATACCACATGCCGCGCGGCATGGTGGCCAGAAAATGCGGCTTGTCCACCACGATGATCCGCTCGTCCTCATACAGCACGTCCATCTCAAACGGAATATGAGGCTCGTCAATCACATACCGATGTGGCTTACTCAACGGTCACGGACTTGGCGAGGTTGCGGGGCTTGTCCACGTCGTAGCCCTTGAGCTTTGCCATGTCCATGGCGAACAGCTGCAGCGGCACCACGTCAACCAGCGGGCTCATCAGCGTTGGGCAGGCGGGGCGCCAGAACACCACGTCAGCGTACCGTTCCACATCCGGGTCGCCCTGCTCGGCCACGGCGATGATGTACGCGCCACGAGCCTTGACCTCCTCGATACCAGAGATCACCTTGGCGTGCAACACATTGCGGCCGCGCTGCGGCGGCACGATGAACACCACGGGCTCACCCTCGTCCACCAGCGCGATCGGTCCATGCTTGAGCTCGCCGGCCGCGAAGCCCTCGGTGAACGTGTAGGCGATCTCCTTGAGCTTCAGTGCACCCTCAAGCGCCACCGGGTAGCCCACGTGACGGCCGAGGAACAAGAAGGAGTTGGCGTTCACCATGCGCTCGGCGGCCGCCTGGATGGTCTTGGGCTGGGTGTCGAGCACCCACTGAATCTTGCGCGGCATGTCTTTCAGGGAGTCAAGCACCTGATGAATCTCATCGCGGAACATCGCGCCCTTGACCTGCGCCAGATACAGGCCCAGCAGGTAGGCGGCGGTGATCTGCGCCACAAACGCCTTGGTGGATGCCACGGCAACTTCCGGGCCGGCGTGTGTGTAGAGCACGGCGTCGGATTCGCGCGGAATGGAGGCACCCTGCGTGTTGCAGATGGCCAGCACCTTGGACCCCTGTTCGCGCGCGTGGCGCAGGGCCATCAGAGTATCCATGGTTTCGCCGGACTGAGAAATGGCCACCACGAGCGTACGCGGGGTCAGAATCGGGTCACGGTAACGGAATTCGTGCGCGAGTTCGATTTCCACGGGGATACGCACCCAGTGTTCGATGGCGTACTTGGCTACCTGGCCGGCGTAGCTGGCGGTGCCGCAGGCCACGACGATGATTTTGTCGATGGCCTTGAAGTCGTGTTCGTCGATACGCACTTCATCAAGGGTGATGCCGCCATTCGCATCGAAGCGGCCAAGCAGGGTGCGCTGCACTGCGGCAGGGTCTTCGTGGATCTCCTTGTCCATAAAGGAATCCCAGCCGCCCTTTTCGGCGGCCGAAGCATCCCAATCCACGGTGTAGGTCTTCGGGTTTTCGACCACGTTGCCGTCGAAATCGGTGACGATGACCTTGTCGGCGGACACGCATACGGCCTGATCCTGGTCGACTTCCATGGCGCGCTTGGTGTAGGCCACGAATGCGGCGACGTCGGAACCGAGGAAGCTCTCCCCCTCGCCAAGGCCCACGACCAGCGGCGAATCATGGCGGGCTCCGACCACGATGTCCGGCTGGCGGCAGTCGGTGGCCAGAATGGTGAACGCGCCTTCAAGCATGCGGGCCATGCGGCGCACAGCCTTGAACAGGTCTGGCTTGCCTTCGTCCGCGATAATCTTGTCCACGATCTTGCCGAGCAGCTTAGCGGCCACCTCAGTGTCGGTGGCAGAGGCGAATCGGTAGCCTTCGGCTTGCAGGTCGAGACGCAGCTGAGAGGCGTTTTCGATGATGCCGTTATGGATGATGGCCACCTTGCCGTCCATGCTGGTGTGCGGGTGGGCGTTCACGTCGCTCGGCTCGCCATTGGTGGCCCAGCGCGTGTGGCCGATGCCCACCGTGGCAAGCGGCATCGGCTTACGCTCGATGTCTTCGACCAGATTCTTCAAACGGCCGGCCTTCTTGCGCACGACCACCTTATCCATGCCGGGCGCGGTCAGCGCCACACCGGCCGAGTCATAGCCTCGGTATTCCAGACGTTCCAGGCCTTGCAGGCAGACCTCCAAAGGCTTGCCGCATGCCGTTTCAATATTTCCCGCGTATCCAACGATTCCACACATGGTTCACCAGCCTAGCGGACGATTATTGCGCAAAGCGAATCCAACCCGCCGCCTTTGCAGGATTGGAACATGCCCCTTCGTGAAAACCGTACACTGACTACCACTCAGCGTACGTTCTTCACGAGATGGGGGTGCGATTAGGCGTCGCAAAAAAACGTACGCTGAGTTCATCAGCGTACGTTTTTGGAGCTGCAACAACGAGCCTTCCTACAGCACGTGCTGCAAGAAGTCCTTAAACCTAGGCTCGGTGGGGTGGTCGATGATGTCGGGGCCGCCCTTTTCTACGACTACGCCGCCGTCCATGAACACGATCTGGTCGGCGACTTCGCGGGCGAAGCCGATTTCGTGGGTCACGCACACCATGGTCATGCCTTCCTTGGCCAAGGAACGCATGACGTTGAGCACTTCACCCACCAGTTCGGGGTCAAGGGCGGAGGTCGGCTCATCGAAAAGCATGATCTCCGGCTTCATGGCCAGAGCACGGGCAATGGCCACACGCTGCTGCTGACCACCTGACAGCTGGGAGGGGTAATAGTCCATGCGATCGCCCAAACCGACGCGCTGAAGCTCGGCCACGGCCAGGTCACGGGCGGCTTTCTTGGACTGGTGCTGCACGTGAATCGGGGCTTCCATCACGTTTTCCAGCGCGGTCATGTGCGGGAACAGGTTGAAGCGCTGGAACACCATGCCGAGGCGAGAACGCTGTGCGGCGATCTCCTTATCGTCCAGGGTCTGCAGCATGTCCTGGCCGTTTTTGGTCACGTGCTTGTAGCCGATGAGTTCGCCGTCCACCTCGATGGAACCGCCGGTCAGGGTTTCCAGCTGGTTGATCAGACGCAGGAACGTGGACTTGCCGGAACCGGAGGGCCCCAGAATCACGGTCACAGTGCCGGGCATAACGGTTAGATCGATGCCCTTGAGCACATGCAGCGGCCCAAACGCCTTGTGCACCTGCACGGCCTTGACAGCAGGAATCACGGAACCGTCAACCGCCTTGCGCACGACCGGAGCGGAGTTGGTGATGTCGTTCGTAGTCATAATTCTCGCTCCCGCCTTACGCATTCAGCCCAGCGAAGGTGGTCTGATTGATTTTGTTCACATCGTCCTTCGGCTCGCCGTCAGACTTGCCGGGGTACGGCGGATCGTATGGCGGCTGCTTGCCCTTGGTGCCCACCGGGCGGGCGTTGAAGCCCTTGCCGAAGTGCGCCTCAAGGCGGGACTGCACAACCATCAGAATGGAGGTGATCAGCAGGTACCAGAAGCAGGCCACGAGAAGCAGCGGAATCGGCTTGGAGATACGGTTGGCGATGGCGTTGGTGGCGAACTGCAGTTCGAGGGTGAACGGCACGGCGGTGACCAGCGAGGTGGTCTTCAGCATGCCGATGGTCTCGTTGCCGGTGGGCGGGATGATGATGCGCATAGCCTGCGGCAGCACGATGCGGCGCATGATGAGCGTGCGGTTCATGCCCAATGCCTTGGCCGCCTCGGTCTGGCCGGGGTCCACGGCTTCAAGGCCGGCACGCACGATTTCGGACAGGTAGGCGGCCTCGTTCAGAGCCAAACCAATCCATGCGGCGTTGAATGCGGTGACCACCACGTTGGAGTCGATGCTCCAGAACTCCACCGAGGTGAACGGAATGCCGAGGCTAATCTTGGGAATCAGCACGGCGAACAGACCCCAGAAAATGAGCTGCGTGTACACAGGCGTGCCGCGGAAGAACCAGATGAAGAACCAGCTGACGCCGCGCAGCACCGGATTGATGGATTTGCGCATGATGGCGAGAATCACCGACAGGATGATCGCCACGACCATGGAGATCACGGTGAGCTCCAAGGTATAGCGAATGCCTTCAAGCACGTTCTCGTTGAACAGGTACTTCCAGACGGTGGGCCAATCCAGTCGCGGATTGGTAATCAAGCCTTGAATGAGCATCGCGGCGAGCAGCACCACGATCACTGCGGCCACAATCGGGCCGGGGCGCTTGACCGGCAGCGCCTTGATGCGGTTGGGGATGTTCACTCCCTCACCGTCGACTTCTTTCTTCGCCATAATTTGGTTCCTTGGACGTGTTGGGCAGCCTGAACTGCAAGTTGCAACTAGCGTTGAACCTTAGTGTACGAATGGGGCGACTGTGTTACAAACAGTGCGCCCCATTCGAATTTTCGCGACAGCTTGTCGGCTATTCGACGGCCGGGTTGATTTCGGCCTTGTCCAGTGCGCCGGATTCGACGCCCCAGTGCTGGAGGATCTTGGTGTAGGTGCCGTCGTCCATAAGCTTTTGCATGGCCTTCTGCACGGCTTCGGTGGTCTGGGAATCGCCCTTTTTGATGGCGATGGCGTTCGGCACTTCATCGAAGTCCTTGCCGAGCTGTTCCAGCTGACCATCGGTCTGGGCAATGGCGTAGCCGACAACCGGGGAATCGGCGAAGAAGACGTCGGCCTTGCCGGTCACCACAGCGGTGGTGGCGTCGGTCTGCTGCTTGGAGGACTGGATGGTGATGTCTTTCTTGCCGTCCGCCTTGCACTGCTTGGCGGTCTTGTTGATGGCCTCTTCCTCGACGGTGCCGGTCTCGACGGCAACGTTCAGACCGCACAGGTCGTTCTCATCGACGTTCTTGGGGTTGCCTGCGGCCACTGCATAGCCCATGCCTGCGGTGAAGTAGGAGACGAAGTCGACGGATTCCATGCGCTCCTTGGTGATGGTGAAGGCGGCGATGCCCAGATCGTACTTGGAGCCGATGGCCGGAATGATCGTATCGAAGTTGGAGGAGACGATTTCGGTATCGAGACCGAAGATGTTGCCCATGGCGCGGGCAAGATCCATGTCGTAGCCGATCTGGGTCTTGCCGTCGGCGTCGAGGAATTCGGCCGGGGCGTAGGAGGGGTTGGTGCCGATGGTGAGCTTGCCGTCCTTGGTCACGGATTCAGGCAGCAGTGCGGCGATTGCATCGTCCTTCTTCACGGAGCTCACGTCGTAGCTGGTGATGGTGACCGACTTGGAGGAACCGCCCTTACCGGAACCGGAGTCACCCGCCTTGTCGGAGGTGCCGCAAGCCGCGGCGGAGAACAGCATGGCCACGCTCAAGGCGGCGGCCGCAATGGTCTTCAGCTTGTTGAACTGCATGATCTCTCTCTTCTTCTCTGTGGAGCCGCCCTATAGCGACTATCAACAATCAGGTATAAATATACATTATAGCGTATACATATACAAATGCTCCCGCTGGGAGGCCGCCGCATAAGAATACAACTGCTGGTGGCTGTTATGCTACAGACCACCCTCAGTCGCCTTCGGCGACAGCTCCCGCCAGCGGGAACGAACAGTGACACCTGGCAATCAGGCGGCGTCGGCCGGGTTGATCTCAGCCTTGTCGATGGCACCGGAACCAACACCCCAAGTGTCGAGGATCTTCTTGTAGGTGCCGTCGTCCATCAGCTTCTGGATGGCCTTCTGCACGGCTTCGGCGGTCTTGGTATCGCCCTTCTTGATGGCCACGGCCTCGGGCACCCCGCCGGCGTCTTCACCGAGCGTCTCCAAGGTGTCGCCGGTCTGCTTGATGGCGTAGGCGGACACCGTGGAATCGGCGTAGAAGATGGAGGCCTTGCCGGAAGCCACGGCGGTGGTCACATCGGTCTGCAGCTTGGAGGACTGGATGTCGATGGCATCCTTGCCGTCCGCCTTGCACTGCTCGTTATCCTTGTTGACTTCCTCTTCCTGGGTGGTACCGGTCTGCACAGCCACCTTCACGCCGCACAGGTTCGAGGAGTCGACCTTGTTCGGGTTGCCCTTCTGCACCACGAACGTGGAACCGGCCTTGAAGTAGGTCACGAAGTCCACAGCCTCCATGCGTTCCTTGGTCACGGTGAAGGAGGAGATGCCGATGTCGTACTTGGAGCCGACGGACGGGATAATCGAATCGAACGTGGAGGAGACGGTGTTTTCCTTCAGTCCGAACACTGCGGCCAGCGCCTTGGACAGGTCGACATCAAAGCCGACCGGGGTCTTGCCGTCCTCGGCCAGGAACTCGGCCGGGGCATAGGAAGTATCGGTGCCGACGGTCAGCGTACCGTCGCCGGCCACGGAATCGGGCAGCAGTGCGGCAATCTCGTCGTCCTTCTGGATGCTGCTGGTGTCGAAGCCTTGAATCGAAGTGCTGGACGAGTCCTTGGATGAATCGCCGCTCTTGGATACGGTGTCGGTGCTGTCAGTCGTGCCACAGGCCGCCACGGCGATCAGCATGGCCGCGCTCAGGGCGGCGGCCGCAGCGGATTGTATTCCCTTGCTTAGAGACATTGGATTTCCTCTCTCCGGATAGTCAGCTGGGCGGGTATGTTTCCCAGATGGTTCCAGAGCGTAGGAGTGCAATGCTACGGAAGCGTTAATCGTGGGCGAAATGACCCACAACGCGGACATCCTACTCTTGGCTCCCCTCCGGAGGGGAGCCAAGGGGCGGGACTAGTGGCGCATGTTGGCGTAGCGCATGGCGCGTAGGGCTTCGCGCTTGTCCTGCTCTTCGCGCAGGGCCTGGCGCTTGTCGAATTCCTTCTTGCCTCGGGCCAGCGCGATCTCCGCCTTGACGCGACCGTCCTTGAAGTACAGGCTCAGCGGCACAATCGTGTATCCCTTGGCTTCGATGCCGCGGGCGAGCTTGGTGATCTGCAGTCGGTGCAGCAGCAGCTTGCGCTTGCGCTTGGGCGCATGGTTGTTCCATGTGCCGTTCAGGTATTCGGGGATGTTCGCGCCCTCCAGCCACATCTCACCACGGCGGTCGATGGAGATGAACGCCTCGGACAGCGATGCGCGGCCTTCGCGCAACGACTTGACCTCGGTGCCGGTCAGGGCCAGCCCTGCCTCGTACTTGTCTTCGATGGCATAGTCATGCCGGGCCTTCTTGTTCTGGACGATGAGTTTCTCACCGGTTTCCTTGGGCATGTCTCCTCCTTTCGTGGGCAATAACTCGTGAGTAGCAACTCGTGGGTAGCAACTCGTGGGTAGCAACTCGTGGGTAGCAACGCAACATCCGACGATATCACGGACCGGCCTCGAATACGAAAAAGGGTTCCTCTTCAAGAGGAACCCTTCAACCGTATATATCGGCCGAACCAACCGGTCAGTGGACGAACCAGTACTGACCCAAATTGGTCAAGGTGCGGTAGTGCATGTTCCACGGACCACCCCAGTTCATTTCGGAGATCTGGAATGTGCCGTCGCCATACACGGCTTCGACTACGGCAACATGGCCATAGGTACCGTCGGCACCATCCTGACCAGGCAGGAAGGAGAGCGCCGCACCGACCTGAGGGTTGTGGTCCACGCGCAAGCCGTACGAGGGGGCGTTGCGCCACCAGTCGCCGCCATTGCCGAGATAGGACGGCGTGCCAATGCCCATCTGCCTACGGCGTTCATACGCCCAGTACGTGCACTGGCCGGCGGCGTAGGCGTTGCCGTAATCACCGTTCGACGTGCCTTGGCCGCCGCTGCTACTGCCGCCACCGCCGGGAACCGTCGGAGTGGGGGTCGGCGTCGGTGTGGGAGCGGGAGTAGGAGTCACCGGAGTAGACGGCGTACCGCCCTGGTTACCGGTATCCACCCGGTTGGCGGCGTCCTGCTGTTCCTTCTGGTACTGACGATTGTAGGAATCGACCTGGGAAGCGATCAGTACGGTCTGGGCCGCCTGCTTGGCGGATTGGGAATCCAGACTGTCGATCATGGAAGACAGTTCGTCACGCCTTGCTTCGCCTTCCTGGCGCAGCTTATCCAAAGCGTCACGTTCGCTTTGCGCGGTTTCGGCGGCGGTCTGTGCGGAAGCGGCCTTCTCATCGGCCTGGGTCTTGAGCACAGCGATCTGCTTTTCGATGGCCGCCAAGCGCTCGCCACGATTCTTCGACGTGCTCAGTGAGGTCGCGGCGGAGGAAGCCGCATTCGCCTCGTTGCGGGACAACGCGTCCCGGGACTGCATGGAATTGACGAAGTCCTGTGTGCTGGTGGCACCCGTCACCACGCTCATCACGTCGGAAGCATTCGAGCCGTGCATCTCGTCACGGGCCAGCTGGGCCACGGCGGCGTGCGCGTCATCGTAGTCCTTGCCGGTCTGCTTGATCTGCTCCTCGAGCGTCTCCTTGTCTTTCTGCGCGGCGGAAAGACGTCTGGATGCGGCATCGGCCTCGTCCTGAGCGGTGGCGGCATCCTCGTTGGCCTGTGTGACCTTGGCCTGCGCGGCGACAATCTTGTTGTTGGTCAGATCGTCCAGCTCAAGTACCTTATTCGCCAGATCCTGGCTGGCACCGGCCAGCTGCTGCTTGAGTTCGGCCTCGCGCTGTACCGACGCGGCGTGCTGGTTCTGCGCATTGATCAGGTCGGAATAGGTGTCTGCCTGGGCAGGCTGTGCCGAGCTGAACGCCAGACCTCCCACACAGGCTGCGGCGGCCACCAGTGCCGCCAGTGCGGGCTTGATCACACGTACGTTCGTCATATGTGAATGGTCCTTTCGCTCACTTAAGCCAATACCATAACATGCGAACCTGAGAGGCTTGCACACGATGTCATCACATTTCTCGCGGGTAAGCCGGTCGCGTTACGCCCTCAAATAACGCCGCAACGAAATGGTTGAAGCGATGATGGACAGCAGTATCGCGCCCACAACCAGGAACGGCGATATCACCAGTACCGTGAGCTGATTCACATAAGGAATCCATGTAATGGATTTCGCCAGCCAGCCGGTGATGAACACGTTCACAATGGTCGAAAGCATCAGGCACGAGAGCACCGAGCCGATCAGTGAGGCGATGGCGCCCTCCAGAATGAACGGCAGACGAATCGTCCAGTTCGAGGCACCCACGTATCTCATGATTTCGGTTTCGGTTCGTCTGGACGCGGCGGACATGCGAATGGTGGTTCCGGTCAGCAGGATGGCGACCACCACCATCACGCCGGCGAGCACGGCCGTAACCGCCGTGGCTCGGTTGAGCACGGCGAACACCGGGTCGAAGATCTGGCGCTGGTCGGTGACGTCTTCCACGCCCTCCTTGCCGGAGAGCACTTCGGAGACCACCTGAGATTTGGTCGGATCCTTCAGCTTGAGCCAGAGAGAGTCCTGCATATCGTCCGCGGTCAGCGTACGGCCTTGGAATTCGCCATTCGGGTACTGCTTGGTGAATGTGCTGTCGTAGAAGTCCTGCTTGCTGACGTAGTCAATGTTGGAGACCACGTCGTTGAGTTCGTCGCGAATGGTTTTCTGCAGTGCCGTGATCTCATTGGCTGAGGGCGATTTGCCGGAAGCGCAGTTCGCGGATTGGCTGGTGCCGTCGGGGCATAGCCACACCACGACCTCGACCTTGTCGTACCAGTCGCCCTTGGCTTTGGTGATCTGCGCCTGGGTAAGCACCGAAGCGCCGATGAACAGGAACGAGATGAAGGTGACCAGCGTCAGCGACAGCAGCATCGACAGGTTACGGGTGAGGTTGGCCCACGTTTCGGACAGAATGAATCGTGCTCGCATGATGATCCCCCTTACTCCTTCGCGCCCTCAGCGGGTTGATCGTCGGATGTTTGGTCTGCGGCGGACTGCTCGTCGGCGGACTGCTCGTCAGCAGGCTGCTCGGCGGCGGACTGCTCGTTGGCCGGCGGTGCGGGCGGTTCCGGCGGTGCGGGCGGCTCCGGCGGGGCCGGCGGCTCGGCGGTGGATGACACGGACGTATCGGCAACCGCGGCGGTCGCGGCGGACTCGTCCTTGAACGGGTCGAACGCCTGGGTGCTTTCCAGGGCGGCGGCCTGCTCGTCCAGCGGAATGCCCTTGCCCCAGGTCAGCGTGTCTTCCAGCGGCGCAAACGTCTCGCCATAGCGGCCGGTGCGGCCGGAATGCACGGAATTGGCCAAACGGGCGATGCCTTCAGACGGCTCGTCACTGCCCTCGATGGCCTTGGTCGCCGCCGCCAGCACATGATGGGCGGTGTCGGACTTGGCTTCGACATCCGGGAAGAACAGGGCGGAATCGTAGGAGCCATGAGCCTCGTCACGCATGATCTTGCCGTTGTGCAGTTCGACCACGCGCTTGCGCATCGAGTTGACGATCTCTTCGTTATGCGTGGCCATGACGATGGTGGTGCCGGTGCGGTTGATGGCGTCCAGCACTTCCATGATGCCCAGCGAAGTGGTCGGGTCGAGGTTGCCGGTGGGCTCGTCGGCCAGCAGAATCTGCGGGTGGTTCACGTAGGCGCGGGCGATGGCCACACGCTGCTGCTCGCCACCGGAGAGCTCATGCGGATAGTTCTTTTCCTTGCCGGTGAGTCCCACGGTATTCAGCACCTTGGGCACCAACGATTTGATGGTGGACCGCCGCGTGCCGATCACCTCAAGGGCGAACGCCACGTTCTCCCATACGGTTTTGTTATTGAGCAGCTTGTAATCCTGGAACACGAAGCCCAGCGAACGGCGGTACTGCGGCACTTGACGGTTGGTGATGCGCCGCAGATCGTTGCCGGCCACGCGAATCTCGCCGCTGGTGGCCTCTTCCTCACGCAACAGCAGGCTCAAGAGCGTGGTCTTGCCGGAGCCGGACGCACCCACAAGGAACACGAAATCACCGCGTTCGATATCGAGGTTGATGTCGTCAAGCGCCGGTCGGGTGCCTTTGGGATAGATCTTGGACACATTGTCCAGTGAGATCAGCGCCATAATGCTGCTTACTCCTCGGTTTCGGCGGCGCGGCGCTGTTCGTGGCGCCAGCGGATGCCGGCCTCGATGAACGCGTTGATGTCGCCGTCGAACACGGCCTGGGTCTGGCTGGTTTCGTAGCCGGTGCGCAAATCCTTGACCATCTGGTAGGGGTGCAGCACGTAGGAGCGCATCTGATCGCCCCAGCTGGCCTTGATATCGCCGGCGAGCTCCTTCTTCTTCTTGGCCTCCTCCTCGTGGCGCAGCACGAGCAGTCGGGACTGGAGCACGGCCATGGCGGAGGCGCGGTTCTGAATCTGCGAACGCTCATCCTGCATGGTCACCACGATGCCGGTGGGAAGGTGGGTGATGCGCACGGCCGAGTACGTGGTGTTCACGCCCTGGCCGCCGGGGCCGGAGGAGCAGTAGGTGTCCACGCGGATGTCCGTATCCGGAATGTCGATGTGATCGGTGGCCTCGACCAGCGGCACCACTTCCACGGCGGCGAAGCTGGTCTGGCGGCGACCCTGGTTGTCGAACGGGGAGATGCGCACCAGACGGTGGGTGCCGCCTTCCACGGACAGTCGGCCGTAAGCGTAGGGGGCGTCCACCTGGAAGGTGGCGGACTTGATGCCCGCCTCTTCGGCGTAGGAGG
>ERZ839823.2532-NODE-2532-length-13745-cov-9.225712_pt1 | contig 13745 bp, 10 predicted proteins | sample MGYA00519862_ERZ839823 | MGnify/ENA primary metagenome ERZ839823 (study PRJEB31850, sample SAMEA3708853) | human gut metagenome | biome: human gut; feature: human-associated habitat; material: faeces | place: China | collected 2014 ...
CTCTTACGCTTCCGCGCACTTTTTGATCTCGTCCAGCCAGAACCGTGCGGTTTTCTCCCAGCTGTACTTGGCCAGCACCCTGTCCGGCGGGGCCGCAGGCTTGGCAAACAGCGCGTCAAGGTCCACATCATAGTCATAGGGGTCAAAGTAGCGGGCGGTATCGCCATACAGCTCCGGCAGGCAGCTGGCACGGGCCAGGGCGATGGGTGCCCCCAGGCTGAGCGCTTCCAGCGGCGGAATGCCGAACCCTTCAAACACGGCGGGGTGCAAAAAGCCTTTGCAATTCTGCATCAGCGCTTTGTTCTGGCCGTCCGTCACATAGCCGGGGTAAAAGATATTGCTGGTGTTTTGGGCAGCATCTGCTTCGGCGCTGCCAAAGGCAGCAAGGTCCTTGCCGCCGGCCACAACAAAGGTTTTATCCGGGTTGCGGGCGGCAACCTCGCGCACCCACTTAAAGTTTTTGTGCCCGGCCAGGCTTCCCAGTGCGTAATAGTATTCTTTTTTCTTCACGCCGGGCAGCTTGTCAAACACCGTCATATCCGGCTGGACGTTCTGCAGATGCTCCCAGCCGTTATAGGTCACACCGATCTTATCCAGTGGGATGCCCAACCGCTCGCTGATCAGGTGGCGCTGGTTATCACTGACGGTGAACACCCGCTGGGCAAACCATTTGGTGGAAAGGCAGTGGAACCAGAACTTGAAGCGGAAAAACGCACGGTCGGTTTTCATTACCAGGGGGCGGATATCATGCAGCACCACCACGCTGCGGCGGGTCATGAGCATATCGCTGGCAAGGCCAACGTAAAAGGCGTGGTGTTTGCACAGGTAGCGCGGCAGCACCACCAGATTGTAACTATACTTAATGGCCTTGAGCGGAACAATTTTGATGTTTTTCAGTTCGGGCAGGTGCAGCGGGCGGCCATCGTCCCGGTAGCACAGCCGCACATCCAGGCCGGTGCCCTCCAGCAGGGGGTCCAGCCGGGTCACAACTTCATACACAAAGCGCGGAATGCCCGTGATGGGGTCACACAGCACTGTGCCATTGATCACAATGGGGTTCACTCTTCGGCCTCCTTGGCGGTTTCGTGGTGAGAGCAGGCTTCCAGCTCACGCTGCCAGTCCGCATAGCGGCGGGTGCAGTAATCCCGCAGCTCGTCCTCAAAGCGCTGCTCGCTGAAGCTGCGGCTGTGTTCCCGGATCTGCTGTGGGGGATAATCCACGCCTTCGGTCTCAAACTTCTGGATGCAGGCTTCCAGGCTTTCGGGTGTCTGCTCGTCAAACAGCAGGCCGGTTTTGCCGTCCAGCACAGTCTCACAGGCGCCGCCGCGGCCAAAGGCCAGCACCGGGGTGCCTGCGCTCTGGGCTTCCACAGGGGTAATGCCAAAATCCTCCTCGCCGGGGAACAGGAACGCCTTGGCGCGCAGATAATAGCCGCGCACCTCTTCGTCGCTCAGGCCGCCGCCCAAAAAGCGGATGGTCGGGCCAGCCATGGCGCGCAGCTTGTCGCCCTCGCCGCCGCCGCCGATCACGATCAGCGGCTTATTCAGCTTGGTGCAGGCTACCACAGCCAGGTCAATCCGCTTGTACCAGGTAAAGCGGCCCACCACAAGGTAAAAATCCTCTTTGGGCACAAAGGGTTCTTCGTTGATATGCACGCAGGGGTAGATCACATCACTGTCGCGCCGGTAATATTTTTTGATGCGCCTGGCAATATAATGCGAGTTGGCGATAAAATAGTCCACCCGGTCCGCGGCGCACTTATCCCACTGGCGCAGCTTGAGCATCTGGCCGGGCATGACCGCCCGCACCAGCGCGTTGGCATTGTTGCGGTAGGTATAATAAAAATCCCAGACATAGCGGGTGGGCGTATGGCAGTAGCAGATATGCACGGCGTCCGGCCGGGTGATCACGCCCTTGCTGCAGGAAGAGCAGGACGAAATGACCATATCGTATTCCGAAAGATCCAGTGCTTCAAACGCACGGGGCATCCACGGCAGCATGGCACGGTACAGCTTGGTGGCAAAAGGCAGCTTTTGGAGATAGGTGGTGCGGATATCATAATCCTTGAACCACGCAGGCATGTTGTTTTCGTCATAGACGAGGGTATAGATGGGTGCATCAGGGAAAACATGGTGCATACAGTCCACCACGCGGTCTGCACCGGCGTATGCCACCAGCCAGTCATGCACAATGGCTACCTTCGGCTTGCCGTTTTTCATCCTCAGCCCTCCTTTGGTTGGTTACTGGATCTTTTCATCGTTGACCATTTTGCCGCCAAACACGGTGCGGAACAAAATTTTGATATCCAGTGCAACGGTCCAGTTTTCGATGTACCAGATATCATAACGGATACGCTCCGCAATATCAGTGTCACCGCGCAGGCCGTTGATCTGCGCCCAGCCGGTCAGGCCGGGGCGCACCTGCTGGCGCACCAGGTAACGGGGAATTTCTTCCTTAAAATGCTCTACATGGAACGGGATCTCTGGCCGCGGGCCAACCAGGCTCATATCCCCTTTTAATACATTGAAAAACTGCGGCAGTTCATCCAGGCTGAATTTGCGGATAATGCTGCCGAACCGCGTTTTGCGCGGGTCGCTGTTGGTGCTCCAGGCCGAATCCTCGGCGGCGTTCACCCGCATGGAGCGGAACTTATACATCATAAAGGGGCGTTTGTTCAGCCCCACGCGCTCCTGCTTAAAGATGATCGGCCCAGGGCTGGACAGCTTGACGCCGATGGCTACCCCCAGCATGATGGGGCTGGTGAGAACGATCAGCACCAGGCTGCCCACCACATCCATGGCGCGCTTGATAAAGGCGTTCAGGATATTATCAAACGGCGTCTGCCGGATGTTGATGAGCTTACAATCGCCCAGCACATCAATGGTGGGGCGGGCGGGCAGGTAATCGTTATAAAACGGCACCATGGTAATGCGGGTGCCGTGCTTATCGCAGGCGGCAAAGGCGCGGGTCAGCATGTGCATCTCGGCGGCATCCAGGGCCACCACCACCTCGTCAATGCCGGGTTCATCCAGCGTGACTTCCATTTTGTCATATCCGCCCAGGTAGCGCACATCCAGGTCCGGGTTGGCATAAGGCGCCAGGTAGCCATCCACATGGAAGCCATAATACGGGTTATGTTCGAGTGCCAGCAGGTACTCGGCAGCCATATCGCCGCCGCCGACCAGCAAGATATGGCGCAGGTCCTCCCCTTTCCGGTTGCGGGCACGGTCATACCAGCGCTTGATCATCCGCTTGAAGATCAAAAAGCCGGTGCTGAACCCGTACAGCAGCAGCATGACCCCGCGGGAGAAGTTTTGCAGGCGGAAAACGAAGAGCAGCGCCATAAAGCCCACCACGCCCAGCGCGTTGCCGAACGCAATGGTGGTGCTGCGCTGCCACAGCCCCCGCAGGCGGGAGGGGTTATACAGCCCGCGGCTCCAATAGAGCAGCACCATCACCACGGCGTAGCCCGCCCACCCCAGGGCAACCATAGGGCTGCGGGCAATATCCAGTGCCGGGCCGGCGCCGCCCTCCTCAAAAAAAGGCAGCCAGTTAAAGCGCAGGAAATTGGCCAGCAGGTATGCGGCAATCAGCAGCACAATATCAATCACACTGCTGATCAAGCCCCTGATACGCTGATTTTCACTGAGCAATCCTGCTGCCCCCTCTCTGTACGCCATATTTCAATCATTTTAGTATATCATAAAATCCATCCGGTTTCAACCAACGGCGGTTTTGCTGCGGCGCTGAAGCAGATTTTACAACTTTCCACTCCCGCTGCCGGACCTGCAGTTTTTTCCGCGTTACTCGAAGAAGTACTCCCAATCCTGATACGTCGCATTCACTTCAACTGCGTTTACCTGCGGGTACACGGTGCCGCTGCCGGATTTTGCCGTCAGCAGAATTTGCCCCACACCGTTGGAAATGGTGATAGGCACCTCGTAACTGTCGCGGTCGGTGGGCAGGTAGAAATCGCCCTGGTTGGTGTCGCGTTCCGCGGCGGCGCAGAGTTCGTTTTCCGTCACACAGGTCACATGCAGGAACTGCCGGTCAAACGGGTGGTCCATGCTGTCAGAGCTGACCAGCCCATAGTGCAGCGTTACATCCGCCACACCGCAAAAATCCGCGTCCGCCGCCGTTACGGTCACCAGCACAGTGCCATCTCCCTGCAGGGTGGCAGCGGTCGTGGTTTCCACGTTCAGATTGTTATCGGTTCCGGTGCGCTCCCAGAAAAGGTGCATGCCGCCGGACTGGAAGGTGTTTGCCACCGGCTGCCAGTAACGGTACAGCTCCCGGTAGAACCACCAGTTGGCGTTGCGGCTCCACCGCTCCGGCGGGGCCACCTTGGGGCTGGGGGTCACGACAATGTCAAAATTCCCCTGCTGGAAGGTTTGCAGGTACGCCAGGCGTTGGCGATCCCCCAGGGCATGGATGATGTAATCCGTGCCGGTAGGCTGCAGCTGGCCAGTCATGGCTTCCAGCGCGCTGGAATAGGTGCCAAACAGCCGCTTGCCCGCCGTCAGTTCCTTTTCGGTTGCCAGCTTTTCGGCCTGGTCGCCGATCCAGCCGCCCAGCTCCGGCACAAAGGTATAGCCCTCGTGCCCGCCAATGCGGGTCTGCACCTGCCCGGCCATGCCGACGGCCAGCACAGCGGCCCCCAGCACCGCACAGCCTGCGGGCACAATGCGCGCTGCAACCTGCGGAAAGCTTACCTTTTGGCAAACCAGCAGCACCGCTTTGATGATACACGCCGGAGCCAGTACGGCAGCCAATGCCGCCGCGCCGCCCGTGGGCCCATTGTTGGAGGCACTGACCATGCCGTACAGCAGGTTCCACAACACCATGCCCAGTGTCAGGGCAAAGCCCCCGGCCGCCAACACAGCAGAGCGTTTGCTGCGGCAGACAAAAATACCGATGGCAAACGCCAGTGCCGCCGCAAGGCAGAACACTGCCGCGCCCGGCCAGTGCAGGTCTGCCACGCTGCACACCCGGTCGCTGAGGGTATTGCCGTAATACCAAGTCTGGTAAGCGCTGGTTCCGCGGGTCTGGCGCAGCCAGGCCAGCGGGTGCCCCCAGCTGATGAGCAACACCGAAACGCCAAGCCCCACCACACTGGTAACGATGTAGCGCAGTGTCTGCACCACAATTTTACCGATGGAACTGCGATACAGCCGGATGAGATACAGCCCATACCCCAGCGCAATGGAAATATAGGCAGCGCCGCCCATGTCATTGCTCCAAGGCACAAAAAAGCCTGCGGCAAAGGGCACCAGCACCGCCGGGGCCAACAGCCGCCTGCTTGTATCCTGCTGCCAGAAATGCAGTCCCAGCAGGATGACCAGTACCGCCAGTGTTAAAGCGGCGGAGCGCATCATGCGGGCGCTGTTGCCGTTGGCGGCGGCATAGCTCAGCAGGGTGTTCACCTGACCGGCAAACGGCAGGTTTGCCCCCTGCACATAGGCAAAAAACACGCCGCACAGCGCCAGCGCTGCCGCGCGGGCCGCACGGGCAGTGCCGATGACCACCAGGCAGACCGCCAGCACCAGCAGCTCAAAATAGAACCAGGTGCAAAAGTTTGTGGCAAACATGCTGCGGCCAAAGCTGTTGCCCAGCACCAGCAGCAGACCGCCCACGCTGTACAGCTCGCCCGCACCAAGGTAGACGGTAAAATCACGATAAGGTACCTGCCCGGCCAGCAGGTGGCGCACCGGGTTATAATTCTGGAAGTCGCCGTTCATGATCTCGTACCCGATCTCATAATTGGCGGCAAGACCGCGCACTGCGGCAAGCCCGGCCAGCACCAGCAGCAAAAACAGCCACGGTGCTGCGCGTTTGAGCTTTTGTTTTGCTGTCTGCATCAGCGGTAAAGGCCCTCCAGCTCATCCAGCTTTTTCTTCATTTCTGCACGCACGCTGGGTGGGTCCAGAATTTCGATCCCTGTGCCAAAGCCGGCCACCCAGCCGTAAAACCGGGGGCTGACCTGCACATTTACCACCACATTAAAGTGGTCGCCATCCGGGTTGCGCACCAGGGTAACCCCCGTGCCAAACCGGTCGATCATCGCCCCGGCCAGGCGGTTTTCGCACCGCATGGTCACTTTGCGCACCGGGCCGTTGAACATATCAAACATCTGCTGCATATACTGGTTTACGTCAAATTCGGCGTATTCCTCAGCGCCTTCACGTTCGGTATCCGGCAGCAGCTCCACCTTGCGCATTTTATCCACGCGGTAATGCTTCAGACGGCCTTCGGTATAGGCGATCATATAATAGTTTCCGTTTTCCCACACCATCACCCAGGGGCTGACGGTGTACAGCTGGCCTTCATGACGGGGCACCATCTGCTTTTGCAGGTCCCAGTCACAGTATTTGAACCGCACCTGGTTGCCCGCGGTGATGGCGCTGTGCAGGGTATCCACGCTGTAAAGGATCTTTTCCTCCTGGCTTTTCACCCGGCCGGAAACCAGCACCTTGCGGTCCAGCTCCTCCTGGCGGTAGCGGGAGGTGAACCGTCCCAGCTTTTCGATCAGCACCTTGCTTTTGCGCGCGGTGATGAACTTGCTGGCATACACAGCGTCCACCAGCAGTTTCAGCTCCGCCAGTTCAAACGGGGTATCCACCATATAATACCCGCCCCCGCGGCCGCGCTGCTGCACGATCTCAAAGGGGGTATCCGGCATTTCGTTCAGGGTCTGGATATCGTCATACACGCTTTTGCGCTCTGCCACAATGCCGCGCTCTTTCAGCAGTTCTACCATGCGCGGCACACTGATGGGGTGCTTTTCGTCGGTTTCCCGCACAAAAATTTCCAACAACGTAAGCAGCTTTAATTTTTGTCCTTCTTTACGGGGCATAAAGGCCGCCTCCCTTCCGGCAAAACAGACCGGCTTCCCGGTTATTTTTTATCAAATGCCTTGCGGCGCTCGGTGGAAAGGCGGAACATTTTTTCCAGCCCTTCGCGGTCGTCATCCACCAGTTTCTGGCGCATGGTGGCAAGTGCATCACTGAACATATCGATTTCACTAATCAGGTTATCCTTGTTCCACAAGAACAGCTCCGCCCACATTTTATCGTTGATGCGCGCAATGCGGGTCAGGTCGCGGAAAGAGTCCCCGGTATACTTGGCAAGCTCGGTGTTATCGCTGGCGCACATCAGGCTGACGGCAATGGCATGGCACAGCTGGCTGACATAGCCGATCATGTGGTCATGCTCTGCCGGGCTGAGCACGCTAATGCGGGCAAACCCCAGTGTGCGGGCCAGGGTGCGGCACCATTCAATGGCTTCCGGGGTGTTTTTTTCGGTGGGGGTAATGATAAAGTTTGCCGGGGCAAAGTTTACCTCGGCACTGTGGGCCACGCCGCTGGTCTCACGGCCGGCCATGGGGTGGCTGGCAATGAACTCCACGCCCTCCGGCAGCATCTGCTGCACCGGCTCCACCACGCCGCGCTTTACGCCGGAAACATCGGTTACCAGCGTGCCGGGGCGGACCAGGTGGCCGTACTGCTTGACCCATTCCAGCAGCACAGTGGGGTACAGGCCAAAGATGATGTAATCCGCGTTCTGCACCAGGTTGTCAAAGTTTTCGTTGCGGCCCTCGCAGATATAGGCGTGTTCCAGCGCATAATCCAGCGTGCTCTGGCTGTGGGTAATGCCGGTCACGCGGTAGCCTTTCTGGCTGAGCACCTGGGCATATTTGCCGCCCAGCAGGCCAAGGCCCACAATTAAAAACGTTTTGTTTTTATCCATCCCGTCCATTTTGCTTTCACCCCTGATTTGTTACATGGGCTCCCAGGCCCTTGATGACCTCAAAGAAATCCGGCCAGCTTTTGTTGACCGCGTTGGCCCCCTCGATGACCGCCGGCTGGCCTGCGGCCAGGGCAGCAACGGCCATTGCCATTACAATGCGGTGGTCGTTATGGCCGTTCAGCGGCGCCGTGGGCTTGTGCAGGGCGCAGCCCTCAATTGTCAGGGTATCGCCATCCACTTTTACCGTGCCGCCCATCTTGGCAAGCTCTTCCTGCATAGCGGCAATGCGGTCACACTCTTTAATGCGCAGCCGCCCGGCGTTGCGGATGATGGTGGTGCCGCTGCAGAAGCACCCCAGTGCGATGAGCACCGGGCCAAGGTCTGGGCAATCGGCCAGGTCGATTTCCACCGCCTTCAGCAGGCTGCGATGGAAGGTCACATGGCTGCCGCTGCGCTCAAACTTTGCGCCGCACTGCTTTAAGATATCCAGGATCACCCGGTCTCCCTGGTGGGAACCGGAGGGCAGACCCGTTATCGTAATGCCGCCCACAGTGCTGCCCAGCACGGCCAAAAACGCCGCCTGGCTGTAATCGCCTTCAACATCCATGTCTGCTGCCGCATAATGCTGCGGCGCTGCTACTTTGTAGGTGGCGGAGCCATCCTTGCGGGCGCGGACCGAAACTTTAACGCCAAATTTCTGCATCGCGTCTGTGGTCAGGTCCACATAGCTGCGGCTTTCAAAGGGAGCGCGCACCTCAATGGTGCTGGGGGCTTCCATCAACGGGGTAGCAAACAGCAGCCCGCTGATGAACTGGCTGGACACATTGCCCGGCAGCGTAAAGGTACCGGGGCACAGGCGGCCAAAAATCGTAATGCCCTGTTCGTTCTGTTCAAAACGCAGCCCCTGGCGCTCAAACAGCTGGGCATAAATTTCCTGCGGGCGCTGCATCAGGCGGCCTGCGCCGGTAAAGCGCACTTTTTGGGCCGTCAGGCTGAACAGCGGCAGGATAAACCGCAGTGTGCTGCCGCTTTCGTTGCAGAACACCGGGCGGGTAATGGTGGCAAAACCGTCCGCATTGCCGCGGCCGGTAATGGTCAGCTCATGCTCGCCCCGCTCCACCTTGGCCCCCAGCTGCTGGGCAGCCCCCAACGTGGCCAGAATATCCTGCGAAAATTCCACATTGCCAATGTGGCTGGTACCGGCGGCCAGGGCCGCGCACACCACAGCGCGGTGTGCCGCGCTTTTGCTGGGCGGCACGGCAGCGGTTCCGGCCAGGCGGCCCGGTTCAATGGCTGCAACGGTTGCTTCCACGGTGTTCCCCTCTTTCGTGCCGTTCAGGCATCAAATGTTGTTTCAAACGCCTGCACGGCGGTTTCTACTGTGTTTTCCAGGCGGCCGGTGTTATCCACCGCGGCATCGGACGCTGCGCGGTAAAGCGGCATCCGCTCGGCTTCCATCTTGCGCAGGGCGTCCAGCCCGGTGGAAAGCGGCCGCCCGCCGGTTGCCAGCCGTTCGACCGGGCGTTGCACCCACAGCACAGGGCCGTTCTGGCGCAGGGCGCGGGCGTTGCCCGGTGTTTTGATCACCCCGCCGCCGCAGGAGATGACCTGCCGTGTCTGCTTGCTGATCTCTGCCACAGCCTGAGATTCGTACTTGCGGAACGATGCCTCACCTTCACGCGCAAAGATATCCGGGATGGGCATTCCGGTGTTTTTCTCGATCACTTCATCCAGATCCACATAGGTTTTGCCCAGCGTTTTGGCCAGGGCACGCCCGATGGTGGACTTGCCGCAGCCCGGCATTCCGATGATGGCCACGTTGGAAAGATCTCGCTTGAGCTTGCGGTGGGTGTCAGCGATCACAGCTTCCGGCAGCTTTTGGCCGGTAAAGTGCTCCGCCGCGTACACTGCCTGCGCCACCAGCATCTCGAACCCACAGTAGGCGGGCACGCCAAGTTCCTCCGCACGGAGCAAAAGTTCGGTGCGGAACGGGTTATAAACGCAGTCCAGCACGGCTTCCAGCTTGGGGAAGGTATGCAGGTCCAGCAGGCAGCTGCCGTTGTTGGGGTACATGCCCGCCGGGGTAGTGTTGATAATGATATTGATTTCCGGGTGCTGCTGGGCTTCCTCATAGGTCAGGGCACCGTCCTTGCCAGTGCGGCTGGCGGTCAGCACCTGTTTGGCTCCGGCGTCCTGGCAGACAGCCGTGACGGTGTTGTGGGTGCCGCCGGTGCCCAGCACCAGCACCACAGCCCCGGCAAACTTCACGCCGTGGCAGCGGGCCAGGTAGGCAAAGCCGGTATAATCCGTATTATAGCCATACAGCTTGCCATCCCGGTTGACCACGGTGTTCACTGCGCCGATGGCCGCCGCACGTGGTTCCACCTCATCACAATATGGGATGACCAGCTTTTTGTACGGGATGGTAACATTGATGGCTTTGAACGCCTTTGCCTGCATAAAGGCATGGGCTTCTTCCTCCGTGGGCAGCGGATGCAGCTCATAGGAATAGCCGCACACGGCCTCATGGATGATTTTGGAATAGCTGTGGCCCAGTTTGGCTCCGATCAGACCGTATTCCATGTTGCGCTTCCTTTCTGTTTGCTTCGGCTGTATTACTTTTGCCCCAGCGTACCGTAACGCACGGTCAGCAGGTCCAGCACGGCAAATGCTGCCAGAGTGTTCTGCACCACAGCAGCACGGGGCACAATGCAGGGGTCGTGCCGGCCCTTGATCTGCAGTTTTGCATCTGCCTTGGCGATATAATCCACGGTATCCTGTTCTTTATAAATGCTGGGGGTGGGCTTTACCGCCGTGCGGAACACAATGGGCATGCCGTTGGCAATGCCGCCGTTGATGCCGCCGTTTTTGTTGGTGGCCGTTACCACTTTGCCGTCCCGCATGGTAAACGGGTCGTTTGCCTGGGAGCCGCGCAGGTCCGCAAAGGCAAAGCCCGCGCCAAACTCAATGCCTTTGACAGCGGGGATGGCAAACGCCAGGTGGGCGATTTCACTTTCCACACTGTCAAAGAACGGTTCGCCGATGCCCGCGGGCACCCCGGTGATAACAGTTTCCAGAATACCGCCCACGCTGTCGCCCTCGGCCCCGGCTGCGCGGATGGCTGCCTGCATGGGGGCTTCTTTTTCGGGGTCCAACAGGGCAAAATGGCCCGGCTGTGGTTCCGCCATAATCAAACCGGCAGAGCTGGAAAGCGGAGCATCCTCCACCCCGGCACAGCGGGCAATGTGGGTATACACCTTAATACCGCGCTGTGCCAGAATGTGCTCACAGATCGAACCCGCAGCCACGCTGGCTGCGGTGATGCGGCCGGAAAAGTGGCCGCCGCCGCGGGCATCCTGCCAGCCTTCATATTTGGCATATGCCGTGTAATCCGCGTGGCCGGGGCGCAGCAGATCCGCCGTTTTTGCATAATCTCCGCTGCGGGTGTTGGTGTTGCGGATTATCATGGTGATGGGGGTGCCGGTGGTATGGCCGTTGACCACACCACTCAAAAACTCCACCACATCCGGCTCGGTGCGGGCGGTGGAAAGCCCATCTCCGCGGGCGCGGCGGCGGTCCATCCGCTCGGCGATGTACGCTTCATCCACCGGCAACCCCGCGGCCAGGCCGTCCAGCACAGCGCCGACGGCGGCACCGTGGCTTTCGCCAAAAATGGTCAGGCCCAATGCATTGCCAAAGGTATTTTTCATCGGCTCAGTCCTCGTTTTCCTTGATGCCAAGCAGGGCGGGCAGTTCGGTCATGGGAATCTTATCGGCGCGCCAGCAGCCCAGGCCGGGCACCTTGATGACGGTAATGGTGCTGCCCGCGCTCTTTTTGTCGTGCTGCATATAGCTCAGCACCTTATTTTTGTCCACACCCGTGCGGGTGGGCAGGCCCAAAGTGCGGTAGATGGCGCGGGTGCGGCGCACAAGGGATTTATCCTCGATCATAGGCAGCATGCCAAGCGCCACGCACTCGCCATGGAACAGGCCGTTGGTGCGGCGGCCGCGCACCCCCTTAACAGCCTCAATGCCATGGCCGATGGTATGGCCAAAGTTCAGGCAGGCGCGCTGGCCCTGCTCGTGCTCATCGTTTTCCACCACGTTCTTCTTCACGCGCAGGGAACGGTAGATGATGCGCTCAATGTTTTCTTCGGGGTGTTCACACTCAAACAGGGCAAACAGCTCCGGGTCAGCAATCAGACCCGCCTTGATGGCCTCCGCCAGGCCGTTGACAAAGTGGCGGCGGGGCAGCGTTGCCAGGGCATCAAAATCCACCAGCACCACCTTGGGCTGCCAGAAAGCGCCAACAATGTTTTTGGTTTCGCCCAGGTCAATGGCGGTTTTGCCGCCAATGGAGGAATCGATCTGGGAAAGGGTGGTGGTGGGGCAGTTGACAAAATCAATGCCGCGCATATAAGATGCCGCGCAGAACCCGCCCAAATCCCCCACAACGCCGCCGCCGACGGCCACCAGCAGGTCCTTGCGGGTCATGTTGAACTCCAGCATGGCCTGCAGCACCTGGCCATACACTTTCAGGCTTTTGCTGGCTTCGCCCTGGGGCACAGTGTACACCATTCCATTGGGGCACTGGGCCAGCACGGTCTGGGCATACTGCTCCGGTACGCCGGAATCCGTCAGGATAAACACCTTGCGGTTGGCAACATTGGCAAACTGGTACAGGTTGGCCAGGCACCCGCTTTTCAGGATGATATCATAGCTGCGGCTGCCAAGCTGCATGGTCAATTTCATAACAATTCCTCCCGTGTTTTTCCGTCATTTACAGGTCAAATACACCCAGTATCCGCACCGTGCGGCACACGTTTTCCAGCTCATGCACCAGCTTGGCGCAATCGTCCGTTGCGGCATTGGCCGGGCAGACAAGCTGAACATAAAAATAATATTCAAACTGAACATGGGGCAGCGGACGGCTTTTGATGGTTTCCATGTTAAAGCCGCGCTCGCCGATGATCTGGATCACCCGCGCCAGCCGCCCCGGCTTGTGGTCCACCGTAAACAGCATCGAAAGCCGCTGCCCCGGTGCGGCGGCGATCGGCTGCCGCTGGGTGCCCTCTTTTTCAATCACGATAAAGCGGGTGGTGTTGTCGCCGTCCTCGTTCACGCCCTCGGCCAAAATCTGCAGCCCGTACAGCTTGGCTGTTTCGGCGGAAGCGATAGCTGCCAGGGTTTGGTCGCCCTGTTCCGCCACATAGCGGGCGGCATCCGCTGTGTTGCCCCAGGCTTTGGTGGCAAAGTGGTGCAGTTTCAAGAATGGCCCACTCTGCGCCAGCGCCTGCTGGTGACTGATGACCGTTTTGATCTCGCTCAGCTGCGCGCCCGGCAGCGCCAGCAGGTCCTGCCGGATGGGCAGGTCGCACATGCGGGCTACTTTCAGGCCGGGGTGGGCATACAGCAGGTCCAGCACAGCAGAAACATCGCCCGCGTTGGAATTTTCAAACGGCAGAACGCCGCAGTAAGCATCGCCCCGCTCCACGGCTTCCACCACCTCGTTCCAGGTGGAGTACGCCTGTGCCTTGGCAAAGGGGAACAGCTGACGCAGCGCAATGTGGGACCACGCGCCCTCCACCCCCTGGTAGGCGGCAACATCCTGCCCAATCAGAACATGCTGGTACGCGCGGGAAACCGCCAGCGCTTTTTTCAAAAATTCGCGGTAATAGGGCTGAAGTTCCGGATTCTGCACGCGGGCGGTATTCTTTTCCAGCACAAGGGCTTCGCGTGCCGGGTCAAACACCTGTTTGCCGGTGCGCGCCTTGTACTGTGCCACCTGGCCCACTGCCTGCATACGCTGTTCAAACAATGCGGCCATCTTTGCATCAATCTCGTCAATCTGCGCACGGGCCTGCTGCAACTGATCCATAGACAGGTTCCTCACATTCCATGGTTATTCATATTTTACTATACTATAAAACGGTCTGTATCGCAATAGGGCACCATCAAAAAAAGCAAAAAAGCAGGGCCGAAGCCCTGCTACAAATTAG
>ERZ839823.2543-NODE-2543-length-13682-cov-3.955970_pt1 | contig 13682 bp, 9 predicted proteins | sample MGYA00519862_ERZ839823 | MGnify/ENA primary metagenome ERZ839823 (study PRJEB31850, sample SAMEA3708853) | human gut metagenome | biome: human gut; feature: human-associated habitat; material: faeces | place: China | collected 2014 ...
GACAGAGCGGAAAAGGCGCAAGCAGATGGCGCAGGTGAATTTGGAAATAGTATTAGTCCACCTTGATGCGCTTGATGCGTTCCGTCACGCGGGTGGTTTCCCCACGGTGGCAGCACGGGCAAGTATCGTCGATAATGCCATTATAGCCGCACAGCGGGTCACGGTCAACCGGGTGGTTAATCGAACCGTAGCCGATGCCGATGTCGTGCATATAGCGCACAATCTTCTCGAACGCGTCGAGGTTCTTCAGCGGGTCGCCGTCCATCTCCACATAGGAGATATGGCCGCCGTTGGTCAGCGCATGATACGGCGCTTCCACGCTCAGCTTATGGAACGCCGTGCAGTGGTAGTAAACCGGCACATGGAAGGAGTTCGTGTAGTATTCGCGGTCGGTCACGCCGGGGATGATGCCGAAACGCTGCTTGTCGAGGCGAATGAAGCGGCCGGACAGGCCTTCCGCAGGCGTAGCAATGACGGAGTAGTTCAGCCCCGTCTCCGCGGACACCTTGTCGGTGTATTCGCGCATCGTGCGGATGATTTTCAGGCCCAGCTTCTGGCTTTCCTCGTCCTCGCCGTGATGCTTGCCGCGCAAGGCCACCAGCGCTTCCGCCAAGCCGATGAATCCGATGGTCATCGTGCCATGCTTGAGCACTTCGCCCACCTTGTCGTTCCAGCTCAGCTTCTCGGAGTCAATCCATACGCCCTCGCCCATCAGGAACGGGAAGTTCTTCACGCGCTTGTTGCTGATGATGCGGAAGCGTTCGTTCAGCTGGTCAATCACCAGTTCCATGCGCTCCTGCAGCACCTTGAAGAACACATCGACGTTGCCGTTCGCCTCAATGGCGATGCGCGGCAGGTTGATGGACGTGAAGGACAGATTGCCGCGGCGCGGGGCGATTTCGCGATCGGGGTCGTAGACATTGCCCATCACGCGGGTGCGGCAGCCCATGTAGGCGATTTCGGTCTCCGGATGGCCGGGCTTGTAGTACTGGAGGTTGAACGGCGCGTCCACGAAGGAGAAGTTCGGGAACAGGCGCTTTGCGCTCGTGCGGATGGCGAGGCGGTAGAGGTCGTAGTTCGGGTCGCCGGGGTTGAAGTTGACGCCTTCCTTGACGCGGAAAATCTGAATCGGGAAAATCGGCGTTTCGCCGCCGCCCAGACCTGCTTCCGTCGCCAGCAGCACATTCTTCATCACCAAACGGCCTTCAGGCGACACGTCCATGCCGTAGTTGATGGACGAGAACGGCACCTGCGCGCCCGCGCGGCTGTTCATAGTGTTCAGGTTGTGGATGAGCGCCTCCATTGCCTGATAGGTCGCCTTGTCTGTCTCCTGCTCGGAGCGGCGCTGCGTGAAGTCGAGGATGCGAGCAATCATCTGCTCGTCCGCCACATACTTCGTCAGCAGTTCCGCCATGCGTGCGCGGTGGTCAGCGTTCTCTTCCAGCGTGGGTTCGAGGTTCTCCGCCTTCGTCTGCGCCACCAGTTCATTGGCGTGCGCGTCACACTCCGCGTCATTCAGCAGCAGCTCCAGCGCACGAGAGAGATTCATGCGGTAGCGCTTGATGAACGTCTTTTTCACGCCGGGCGCCATGCCGTAATCGAAGTCCACAATCGCCTGACCGCCGTGCTGATCGTTCTGGTTTGCCTGAATCGCAATGCACGCCAGCGCCGCGTAGGACGTGATGTCCTGCGGCTCACGCAAATAGCCGTGCCCCGTGGAGAAGCCGCCCTTGAACAGGCTCTTCAGTTCAATCTGACAGCACGTCGTCGTCAGCGTGTAGAAGTCCATGTCATGAATGTGGATATCGCCGTCCATGTGCGCCTGACCAAATCGCGGATCCATGACGTACTTCTCGTAATACTGCTTTGCGCCTTCGCTGCCGAACTTGAGCATTGCGCCCATGGCAGTATCGCCATTGATGTTGGCGTTCTCGCGCTTGATGTCGGATTCGCTGGCGTCCTTGAACACAATGTCCCCAAACGTGCGCATCAGACGGGAGTTCATCTCGCGGACGCGGCTGCGCTCGGCGCGGTAGAGGATGTAGGACTTCGCCGTGCGAGTGAAGCCGTTGCGCATCAGCACCTGCTCCACCGTGTCCTGCACTTGCTCCACGCTGGGGATGGCGCTGATGTTCTCGTTGTTCTCCAGCAGGCGGACGACTTCCTCCGTCAGCTTGCGGCTCGTCTCATGCCCGCGCGCACTGCCCGACGCCTGAAAAGACGCGAAAATGGCCTGCTCAATCTTGTCCTGATCAAAAGGAACTTCGCGTCCGTCGCGTTTGCGAATCATATCAATGCCCATGGTCGGTGCCTCCATCATTCTCTATTCTATCCGTATTATTTCCCATTTGAGAACCAATTGATAACCAGCCGTTCATTCGGCATAAGTTGTGGATGTTTTCTCCTGCCCATGCTACATATAGTGTCTGCAAGGCAGGAACGAATGCCATCATACACCACAGGAGCGGCTCTTGTCAATGCTGAATCTGGTCGAAATGGGCAGCCGAAAACCGCCCGAAGCGCCGCAAGCCCTGTAAACAGAACAGCTTCCACTGGCGGCGAAAATCGGGCGAAAAAACGTTTTTTCTGCGTTTCCGAACTTTCCCCGCTTGATACGGCAGATTTGTCCGTATTATGCGCTTGTCTGCGGGGAGTGCGCATATGAATTTGAAAATCGGATTACTCCTCCAGCAGCAGCCGCTGACCCCGGAAGCAGCATAATCCCCTTGATGAGCCGAAACGCAATCGTCCGCATGATTTTTCCTCAGAGCAAGAATGTGAACAGCTGTTTTTCCACCGGCAGCGCCCGGAACTCAAACCAGTCCGGATGTTCCTTCACAATGCCCGCCCAGAGCGCTTCCTCCGTCTCCGGAATCGTCCCTGCCGCCAGCAATGCCCGTAATTGCTCCCCTATGGCGCTCATCAGTGGCTTTATCTGCTTGTCCGGCACAACGACCATGGACAGGTCGAGGCGATTTCTGACGCTTGCCAGCACGATTTTCTCGCCGCACAGCCGCTTCCACGACAGCGCCATGCCGGTATAGATCGGATAGCGCACGCAGTCCGGCGCCATCCAGATATAGTGCGTGCTGGAGAGTACCCGGTCGCGCGCCGCGCTGAGCATCGCCGCGCGGCTGAACAGCGGCGGTTTACCCGACGGCATCGGCAGAGCATAGCGCGGCTTGTATTCCAGCACGTTCGGGTGGAACTCCGCCACTTCGCGCAGCTTCAGCCCCTCGGCATAGCACAGCAGCGCCAAATCCTGCATTTGCGTCAGCTGGCGCAGCCAGTGCATCCCCTCTTCGTCCAGCGATGCCGGGCAGACCGTCACGCACAGCGGCATCGGGTCGGTGCGCTTCCTGCGCCACCGCTGCACTGCCGACTTAATGCGCATCAGCGGCGTCACCGCCAGCGTCATGTCGAGGCTGTTTGACTTCAAGCCTCGCTTCGCCGCCGCGGACAGCGTACCCGCCGCGAAGTCAACGCCGTATTCTTCCTTCAGCTGCGCCAAGCCATCCTCCTGCGGGTCTATCCGCACAGGCGGCACGGGCAAATCGTGCGTCAGGGTGATGACGGGCTGATTCAGCGTGCAGCACTGCCAGCCCTGCACCATCGCGCGCAGGAACGCTGTACCGTTTCCCTGCGCCATCGCCCGGATGAAGCCCGCGCGCGCAAAGAAGAAGTCCGGATGAAGAAACGCGCCCGGCATCGGGTGCGCCGCGAGCGTCAGGGGCATTCCGTGCGCAAAGCACAGCGTACCATCCTGTTCAATACGCTCCGCCGCAACCGGACAGACCGCGCCAATCGGGTCATCCTGCGCCGGCAGATAGCCCGTCAGCACCGCCTGAGCGTTTTCCACCGGGCAGTCGTTCAGCGCGCGCAGGAGCTTCTTCTCCCAGTCGCGCTCAAAGCGCATCGCCGGATGCGCCAGCAGCGCATAGCGTTCGCCGTGCCAGATCGTTTCCATCGCAGCAAAAGTCATTTCCGGGCTGATAAGGTATCGCAGCACCCCGAACGCCGCCATATTGCATTCTTCGGGGGATGTCGGGGCTTCCGGCAGCACCAGCGCGTATGACAGCGCGTTGCGGTGCAGGGCGTTCTCCCGCGCGGAGGTCAGCGCCTCGGTCGCTTCCGCCCAGTTCGCCGCCTGCATCAGTATCAGGATTCGCTCCATATCGTTCCTCCGTTATACTATTTTTAGATGAACATGTGCCAAGATGGCGCAGGTGAATCTGAAAATAGTATCATTTTCTCAGCGCCCGAATGCCCAGCGAGATGGCGTAGCACACCGCCGCGAACAGCACAATTGCCGCACCCGCCGTCGTATCCAGATAATACGCGCAAATCAGCCCTGCCACGCCGCACGCCAGCGCAATCACCACGCTGTACACCGCGTGCTGACGGCTTGACCGCGCCAGATTGCGCCCCGCCGCCGCGGGCAGAATCAGCAGTGCGTTAATCAGCATCACGCCAACCCAGCGAATCGCCAGCATAACCGCGACCGCCACCAGCACCACGAACGCGCACTCCACCAGCCGATTATGGATGCCTCGGCTGCGCGCCAGGGACGGGCTGATGCCCGACAGCAGCAGCGAATTGTACATCACCGCCCATAGCGCAATGCCCGCCACAAGCGCAATCAACAGATAGAGCAGGTCGCTGTCCTGTACTGCCAGCACGTCGCCGACGAGCAGGGACGAATACTTCGCGAATCCACCGCCCATGGACAGCACCAGCACGCCCGCCGCCACTGACGTGGACGAAAAGACGCTGATGATTGTATCGGTGGATGCCGCCCCGGTCTGCTTGATTCGGCAAATCAGCAGCGCCCAGACGATGCCGAACACCAGCATCGCCAGCAAATCACTCGACACGCCGAGCAAAATGCCCAGCCCGATGCCCGTCAGCGCGCTGTGCCCCAGCGCATCGGAGAAGAACGCCATCTGCTGGTTGACCGCCATCGTGCCGAGCAGCCCCAGCAGCGGCGTCAGCAGCAGAATCGCCAGCAGCGCATTGACCATGAAGTCAAATTGCATAAACTCAAAGGGCAGCAGCGTTTGCACAAACGCGCGAATCGCATCCATCACGCCTGGCCTCCTTTCGTCTCGTCGTCCACCACGGCGGCGGCACGGGCGATTTCCTCCTCGGGCGTTTCCGCCTTGCGCCCCATCCAGCGTTCCGCGCCATGCAGCCGCTGGGCATTGAGCGTCTTTGCGCCCAGCCCGAACACCTTCTGGAATTCCGGCGATGCGAACACGTCATCCGGCTTGCCCTGCTTCAGCACCGTCTTATCCAGCAGCACCACATGGTCAGCGTACTGGCGGACAACATTCAGGTCATGGCTGACGAGCAGAATCGCCATATGGTGATGCTCCTTCAGGCGCACAACGGTATCCAGAAACATCTGTAAGCCGTTCTGATCAACGCCGGAGACGGGCTCGTCCAGCACAAGCAGGTCAGGTGCGGGATGCAGCGCCAGCGCGAGCAGCACGCGCTGCAGTTCACCGCCGGAGCAGCGGCCGAGCGGGCGGTGCAGCAGCTTTTCGCCCTCCACCATTTTCAGCGCCTCCATCACCTGCGCGCGGGTCTTTTTGCCGACCCCCGTCCACACCGGGCGGCGCGTCAGGCTGGCGGCGAGGAAGTCCTCCACCGTCACAGGCATCTCCTTGTCGAATTCCAGGTGCTGCGGCACATACCCCGTGCGCATGTGCGCCACGTCGCGCCCTTCGCCGTCCACATGGCGAATCGTACCGCCGTGAGCGTATTCCCCCAGCAGGGCGCGGATGAGCGTCGTTTTGCCCGCGCCGTTCTGGCCGATCAGCACCGTCAGCTGACCGCAGTGGATGTGCATCGACACATCCTGCAAAAGCGTCTGTCCGCCGCGCACCACGGAGACATTCTCCAGCGCAATGCGGCACAGTTTGCAATTATCTGCCATTTTATTCCCCTCCTTGGGAGATTCGTGCGATTCTTGCACCATGTTAGTATACCATGCTTTCCGCGCGGATTCTACCCTTTTCTTTTTCCATCGGCAGGAGTTTCGCATTTTTTCGCGTATTATCATAAAGAAGGGCGAATCGTCCGCTTGGACGTTTTCGGAGGATAAAGGAGGATTTTCTCATGATTGCTTTGGCTTGCGACCACACCGGCATTGAACTCAAAAAGGAAATGATGAAGCTGCTGGATTCGATGGGGCTGGAATGGAAGGATTTCGGCACGGACACGGCGGTTTCCTGCGATTATCCCGTATATGGCTACCGCGCGGCGAAGGCGGTTGCATCCGGCGAGTGCGACCGCGGCATCCTGATTTGCGGCACGGGCATCGGCATCGGCATTGCGGCAAGCAAGGTGAAGGGCACGCGCGTCTGCACCTGTTCGGACGTGTACAGCGCCGAGCTGAGCAAGCGCCACAACAACAGCAACATCCTGACGATGGGTGCGCGCGTCGTCGGCGTTGACTTAGCGAAGATGATTGCGACCCACTGGCTGACCGCCGAATTCGAGGGTGGCCGTCACCAGCGCCGCATCGACATGATTACAGCGATTGAGAACGGGGATGAGCTGTAAGGGAGACCCAAGGGGCTTTGCCCCTTGACCCCAGCAGGGCGCTGCCCTGCACCCGCGAAGGGTCTTCGACCCTCTCGACACCCTTCTCGCGATTCAGTTGGTGACTTCTGCATACTGTGTCCGCGTGTTTATGCAAGGTTTCGCGTCTGCGGACGCGACCAAAGGGCTTTCCGATCGCCCTTTGGAAACCTTCGGCGCGGACACTTCCATGTTTCTGGGCTTTTACCGCTGCTTCAATATTTTTGCGTTCTTGAATGTTTCTTATAAAGAGCAAAAAGGCACACTAACTATACAGTAGCTGCAATACCATTCAAGAAACATGGGTGTGCAATGCGAAGGGGTCAAGGGGGCGACCGCAGACTTCGTCTGTTTTCATTGCCCCCTCCTCGCCTCCGCAGAGGCGAAACCCCTGCAACACAAAAAAACAAGTTTCTAATCACAAAATCATCAGCAAAACAGAACCAAAAAACAGGGATGCGCTTCTCACGCACCCCTGCTTTTTGTTTCCAAGGATTGCTTACTCCTGCCCAACCGCGTTGAGTTCCTGCGTCAGGCGCCACTTGGTCGCCGCTTCGCCCTTGCTCCATTCGAGGCAGTCCGCATAGCCGTAGTTGTTGCACTGCGTAATCATGTTGCGGATGTGCATGTTGAACTCGCCGTCCGCCTTCGCATAAATCGCCAGCCAGCTGTTGTTCTTGATGCTCTTGGCGCACTGCTCCCACTTCACCTTCAGTTCGTCATCCTTCACGGACTCGGAATAAGGCAGGTCGGGCATGATGGTGTACTTGCCGATGGACTCGAAGTACGGGTCGGCCAGCACCGCGCCGGACCAGTTGCGCCAGTCCTCCTGAATCGGGTAGGAAACCGCGTTCAGGATGGATACCCACGTATCCCTGTTGAACGTCTCTCCCAGCTTGCCGTCGGGGTTGATGGCGTCCTTGCTGTAAGTGGTGTTGTTCGCCTGAATGCAGCCGTCGTTGAAGTTGCCGGACAGGGTGTACTGCTTTCCCGTGTAGGGGGACGTCCACACAACGCCGTTCAGGTCATGTTTGGTGTCCTTGTTGCAGATGTCGCCCAGCTCGGTGAAGTACATGCCGCCGTTTTCGTCATAGTCCCACATCAGACCGCGCGGGCCGTACCACATGGTCATCGAGCCTTCGGGAGTCGCGAAGAAGTCCAGAATCGCAAGGCACAGTTCCGGATACGCCGCCTTCGAGCCGACAGACCAGATGCGGTTGCCGCCCAGCGTGGACAGACCGTAGACGATGGGGTTCGCTTCGTCCGGCACACGCGCATACATCATCTTGCCTTCGCCCAGATGCTTGTCCGTGTTGTAGACCATGGAGGAGGCATAGTTGAAGATGCCCCAGAACACGCCGCCGTTCTTCACCTTCTGGCTCATTTCGTCGTAGGTCTGCGTCATGGAGTTCGGGTCAAGCAGACCGGCGCGATAGAGCTGGTTGAAGAAGCGCAGCATCTCGATGTACGGGCCGTTTTCATCCAGCGCATCGTAGAATTCGCCATTCGTGGGGTTGTACAGACCGAAGCCGAGTTCGTCATAGCCATAGTACGCCGTCGCCATCGCCTTGACGTACATGACCATGTTGCCGTCCCAGTCAGGCCAGAGGGACGCCGCATACGTCTCGTTGCCCAGCTCATCGGTGGGGCAGATTTCCTTCATTTGCTTGAAGACCGCAATCAAATCGTCCAGATTCTTGACTTCCGGGTAGCCGAGCTGAGAATACAGATCCCAGCGCAGATCCCAGGAGTACATGAAGGACTTATGGCCCTGACGGGAGGTCGCCACGTCCATGCCGAAGCCGTACAGGTTGTTATCATCTTCGGACACCAGACGGTTGGACGACAGCGCATCCTGATAGTTCGCCCAAACGTAGGGCGCATACGTCTCCGCAAGGCCGTCTTCGTCCCACTCCAGCAGCAGACCATTCTTAATCGCCTGCTTGTAGTCTTCGCCGTTCGCGCCCCAGACGACGATGTCGCCGAGGTTGCCGGACTGCGTGCGGGTCTGGTAAGTGCCATCCTGATCAGGAATGATGACCAGTTCAACGTTGAACAGATCCTTCATCAGCGCAGCGCCCCAGCCAGTCTGACGGCCGGAGTAGTTCGCCAGCTGGCTGTAAATTTCAATCTGGATGGGCGCGCCGTCCATGTCGATGAAATCGTACAGGTCACTGGTCACCTTGTAGTACGGGATGCCAGAGGGGTTGTCGGGTTCTTCTGCCAGCGCAGGCAGAGCGCCCAGAAGCATGGTCAGCGCCAGCATCAAGGCGAAGAGTCGGGTCAATTTGCGCATTTGCAAGATTCTCCTTTCCGTATTTGAAGTAACTATCACCAGCCGGGTTAGCCCTTCACGGCCCCCAGCATGATTCCCTTAACAAAGAAGCGCTGCATGAACGGGTACACCAGCAGAATCGGAATAATCGACACCATGGCGACCGTGTACTTGATGACGCGCGTGTTCAGCATGTTCGCCGCCGCCTGCGTGGACATGCCGCCCGAACCGTTGACCAGTGCCGACAGGTTCGAGGACTGGTTCAGGTACACATACAGGCGGTGCTGCAGGGTGTACAGCTCCGGCCGGGAGGACATCAGCAGCAGCGAGTCTTGGAACGAGTTCCAGTTGCCGACCGCACCGAAAATCGAAATCGTCGCCAGAATCGGCACGGACAGCGGCAGGATAATCTTCAGGAACACCGTCGGCGTGTTCGCGCCGTCAATAACCGCGGATTCCTCCAGCGACGCCGGAATCGACTCAATGTACGTCTTCACCAGAATGATGTTGTACGGCGCAATCATGCCCGGCAGGATGTAGGCGAGGAAGTTGTTCGTCAGCCCCAGCATCAGCATGTTCATGTACCACGGAATCAGACCCGCGTTGAAGTACATGGTGATGACCAGCGCGCGGTACATCAGCGACCGATGCCACATCTTCTGCTTCGTGACCAGATAGCCCGCCCACGCGCTGACAATCACCATCAGCGCTGTGCCCAGAATCGTACGCGCCACCGTCACGATAACCGACGAACCCAAGTCCGCCACGTCGCGCAGGGCAAGGTAGTTCTGGAAGTGGATGCCGACCGGCCAGAAGTTGACTAAGCCGCCCGCCACCGCGTCATTGCTGGAAATGGTGTTAATGAACAGGTAATAGAATGGGAAAACGCACAGAATTGTGAAAGCCACAAAGAGGATGTACAGGAAAACATCAAACGCGATGTCGCCCGCCGTGCGGTGAATCTTGTTCTTCGGGTGTTTGCCCGCCAGTTTGACGGCGGATTGCTTCATGACTTCGGTGTTGCTCATTGCTTCTCCGCCTCCTTAAATGATGCTTTCGCCGCGCACGCCCTTGGAGATGCCGTTCGCGCCGAAGAGCAGCAGCACGCCAATCAGGCTCTTGAATACGCCGACGACCGTGGAAAGCGGAATCAAGCCGCTCTTAATGCCGCTGTGATAGACATACAAGTCCAGCACCTCGATGGTTGCGCTGTTCTGCGGATTCTCGAAGACGAGGTACTGCTCCATGCCGTTGGAGAGCATACCCGCAATCGCCATCAGCAGCATGACCATGTAAGTGGGCATCAAGCCGGGAATCGTGATGTGGCGGATGCACTGGAAGCGGTTCGCGCCGTCCACCTTCGCGGCTTCGTACAGCTGCTGGTCAATGCCCGCAATGCCCGCGATGTAGACAATAGCGCTCCAGCCCAAACCCTTCCATGTGCCCCACAGCAGCATCTTGAGCCAGATGAAGTCCGCGCTGGCAAGATAGTCCGTCGTCGCGGTCTGCCCCATGACATTGCGCAGGAAGGAGTTGATGAAGCCGTCGGTGGAGAAGATAGCAAACGCAATGGCGTACACCAGAACCCATGAGATGAAGTTCGGAATCGTCGTCAGGGTCTGCACAACGCGCTGGAACTTCGTCGAACGCAGTTCCGCCAGCAAAACGGCGAAGGCAATCGGCAGCCAGCTCGTTGCAATGCCCAAGCCGGACATAATCAGCGTGTTGCGCAGCACGCGCACAAGGTCGCTGCGCGTCGCGCCGTTGGAGAACAGGTAGCTGAACCACTTGATGCCCACAAAGTTCTCGCTGCTCAGCGCGTCGCCGACCTTGTAATCAAAGAACGCATAGCGCCAGCCGTACAGCGGCAGGTAGCAGAAGATGACCGTCAGAATCAGAACAGGCAGGAACATCAGGAACAGGCGGTATTTCTCCTCCATTTCCATCTTTTCTTCCATGTCCTTGGGAATAGTGACCATGCTCACGATGCTGAATACGAGCAGCAGCCCCCCCAGCACCGCCCAGAAGGCGATTGCGCCGGTCGGTGTCATCAGCTTCAGGCGTTCCGCCTTTTCCAGCGCCGGAAGGATGCTGTTCAGGTACACCAGCGTTCCGATGCCGCCAAGCATCAGCACCGAGCCGATCAGCGGCAGTTTGACGGCTGCGCGCTTCATGCGGTGATTGCCCAGCGACATGCACGCGCCGATTGCACTCAGGATGATGCCAAGCATCAGCAGCGCACAGCCGCCCATGATGAGGTAGAAGTGCCACGGCTGCACCCAGCCCATACGCAGCGGACGGGCAAAGCTGTCCGTCAGCGTGCTGTACGAAATCGCGGCGGTGAACAGCGAAGTATTCGCGTTGATGTCCGACATCAGTCGACCGGGATTGACCTCCGGGAAGAAGATCATCAGCCCGGCAAACGCGGTCAGGATGCGGATGATAATCAGCGCCCAGTTCGTTTTTTCCCGGACGCAAGTCGCCTGTCCGCCGGATTTGGCTGAAATCGTCGCCTGCATGGTATCCCCTCATTTCTTTCTTCGTGACGCTCTTCTGCTTTGACCAGCCGCGCATTGATGGATGAGCGCTGGCGGATGATGTCCAGCGTTCATCCATCAGCGCGACTAAGCCATATACTATTTCCAAATGAGAATGCGCCAAGATGCGAAGTGAATTTTTCATTCTGGCTAACGGGAGTGAAACGCAGCGTAGCAGCGCTACGCTAAGTGGAACGACCGAACGCCAGAAGGGAAAAGGCACGAGCAGATGGTGCAGGTGAATTTGAAAATAGTATCAGACAGGAATCCCCGTGGCGCGCTCCTCAGCCGAAGCCGAAGAGCGCGCCAGAGGAAAGTAGTGCAGGATTACTCCGCCAGACCGGAGACCGTGAAGGTGATAACCGTCGTGGTGTTCGGGGCGGGCGCGGTCAGCACAACGCCATCCGCCTTGATGTTGTTGTAGTTGTCCTCAACAATCAGCTTCACCCAATCGCCGGAGGTATCCACCACAACGCCGGACTGCGTCTTGCCTTCGCCAATCTTGATGGTCACATCAGAAATGGTGACGTAGCCTTCCTTGACCAGCTTGGACGGAATGTCGGTGGAGGCGCGGAAGAAGTGGAACGCCGTATCCTCGCCGAAGCCCATGTCGCCCGTGGTCATGGAGCAGGTGTAGGTGCCGTTGCCGGAGATGACCGCATCCTCGAACGTCGCGCCGTAATCGGTAATCGTGCCGTCGTTGTTGGTCTTCGCCAGCTTGGTGAACACATCGTTGTCCGCGTCGCGGCCGTAGGAGGGTTCCTCCCAGTCGTTGCGGAAGATGTAGTTCGGGTCAGACTGCACAGCGATGTACGCGCCGTAGGTCTTGGAGATCAGTTCCTTCACTTCATCTTCGGTCAGGGGCTGTTCGGTTTCCACAACCGGCGGCACACCGTAGATGTAGTCGAAGGTCACGTCGATGGTCTTGATGCCGGAGAGTGCTTCCGCCGTCGCGATCTTCGCGGTCACGCCTTCGAGGTCGCCGTCCGCCACGCGGGCTTCCGCCGGGATGTCCGTCACCCATTCATTCCAGATGTTGGAGCGGGTCACGATGCCGTCGTCGGTCGTGGTGAAGTCCTTGCCGAGTTCGATTGCTTCACCGTTGACCTTGACTTCGGTGATGTCGATGAAGTAGCCGGGGAAGGTCGCTTCGCCGTTCGCAATGCCGACCGCCATGAACGCAACACCGGGGATTTCGCCGTCCTTAACGCCGGAGAAGTCAAGGGACAGGGTGTAGGTGCCGGGGCCGTCCACGGTCACAGCGTTGCCCTCTGCAAATTCGCCGGGATTCCACGCGGAGGTCGCCCAGTTGCTGTCGGCGAACATCAGGAACGCCGTGTCCGTCTTCGGCACGAGGGTGAAGTCGATTTCGTAGGTCTTGACGGACTCAAACGCCGCCTTGTCCACGATGACAGGAGACACGCCCGTCAGATCCTTGTCGTAGGAGCGGACAGAAGCGTCAGTGGGAACTTCGGCAACCCATTCGTTCATGATGTTCATGCGGGTTTCCACACCATCGTCAGAGGAGGTGTAGCCCTTGGTGAACGCAACGGATTCGCCGTTGATACGGATATCGTTGAGTTTGATGGACATGCCGGGGAAGAGCTTTTCGCCGTGCTTGATGCCCAGCGCGGTAAAGGCAACGCCAGAAGCCGCGCCCGCTTCGGTCGCGGTGAAGTCCAGACCCACGGTGTAGTCGCCCGCGCCGGTCACGGTCGCGTTGGTCGCCTTCACAGCGGAATCGTCCGTGCCCCAGTACTGGCTCATCCAAGAAGAGTCGGCGAACATGATGTACGCCATGTCAGCGCCATAGCGGAAGAGCGTGAAATCAACCTCGACGTTTTCCACGCGCTCAAACGCAGCCTTGTCCACGGTTATCCAGTTCGCGTCCTCGGTCACGCCGTCCCAGGAACGCGCGTCGGCGGGCAGCTCGCTGACCCATTCGTTGTAGATGTTGGAGCGGGTAATGATGCCGTCGTCAGAAGAGGTGTAGCCCTTCTTCGCTTCGATGGGCTGACCGTTCACGCGAATTTCGTCCACGCGAATCGTCCAGCCGGGCAGTGCCTTTTCGCCGTTCTCCAGACCGATGGCCGCGAACGCAATGCCGCTCGCCGCGCCTTCGGGCGTACCGGTGAAGTCAAGGCCTACGGTGTAGGAACCCTCGCCGGTAATCGCCGCCTCGGTCACCTTCACGCCCTCCGCCGGCTCAGAGCCGTCGTGCCACCACTGGTACTTCCAGTTGGCGTCGGCATACATCAGGAACGCCGTAGAGAGCGGTTCGACTT
>ERZ839823.2557-NODE-2557-length-13615-cov-2.927507_pt1 | contig 13615 bp, 7 predicted proteins | sample MGYA00519862_ERZ839823 | MGnify/ENA primary metagenome ERZ839823 (study PRJEB31850, sample SAMEA3708853) | human gut metagenome | biome: human gut; feature: human-associated habitat; material: faeces | place: China | collected 2014 ...
CTTTGTTTTAGAGCTGGATTTGTCATTGATGGATTTTATGAAGAATGTTTCAAAACCAACAAAGAAATTCCTATGGTAATGATAGTAAGGCTTAAGAAGGTAAAACGTGATACCTTACAATAAATTCAAGTTTGTCGGGTAAATAGCAAAGCCAGCCGAGCCAGCGGGCGGTCAAGATGAACGGGCTTCGCCCACCGTTGACAGCCCCGCCCGGTTTCGCAGTTAGGCAGTCAAGGAGCGACAGCAAGGAGTGCTGCCGCCCCGCACTATTATTCAGAGAGGGGGAATTTCCATGACAGACCAGAAAGCCTATCAAGAATATATCCAGCGCAGGTACAACGCCTCTTGCAAGGCTGTTATCCGCTGTGCCTGACAGCGTCCGTCCGTGCCGGAATTATGTAGAGCTCCACATAATTCTGTTGTATTTCCCAGCCTTTTGTGATACTATTTTGATACTAATAAACTTTACAGCCGAAAATAGCAGGTGGAATATTAACATATTTGCGAAAGTTTTTCCTGCGAAATCACCTCAAATACACCCTACTATATCTGAATTTGCCGAGTGGGAATAAAATGAACTCCCCGGAAACCTGGTATTATTCAGGTTTCCGGGGATCTCTTTTGCCTAGGGGGTACACCCAAGCCTTGAGGGAACCCGGTTTTGCATGGGAAATTGTGGGTGTGGCAATTTGTATCAACAGAGCTATTTTTGCCGTTCTATCCGATTTGAGACAACATATCCGATCATCTGTGTTGCCTGTGTAGATAATTCTGGGGATTTGCCTGGTGCACAGTCTTTCCTTATTCTGAAACAACAGGAACCGGCTGGGTGTATTTCCGATAATACAATCCGTCTTCGATCTCAAAAGTGTACCAAAGCATGACATAACCCTTTCCCGCCTTTTCCGCGGTCAGCCGGTTTCCATCCGCCTTTAGCTGTCCCTCCAGAATCTGGATTTCCGGTCGCACCCGTTCCCGGCGGCCACCGTAGGTCAGCATTTCTGCTCCTATCTCACGGGTCTGTCCTGCTGTCAGATGGATTACCTCTTCCGCCGATAAAAGCGCCCTCATCCAGCTGTTCATTCTTTCCGCCTGATTTGTCACCATCCCCGCTGCTCCGCCAAGGAAGAATGCTATCAGGTCTTCCCAATTATCAAAGTAATAAGGCTGGATGGGTATGCCACGACACCACAGGGCATACATCGTAGTAAAAAATGCCTCTGTGCGTTGATACCGAGGCATGAAACCGGTGTTATACAACTGCACATTCATCAGGATTTCCGGCAGCGAGAGCTTTGTATTCTGAGGAGAATCATACAACCCCCGGTTGAGAATGGCCGCCCCCGGAATTTTATGTCGGATGTTCTGGATTTGTGCTGTTCCGCCTACCACATAAACTACCCGACGCTCCATTCCTGCTTCCCGGACCAGATCCCGCAGCATATCGATTACCCAGGCATCATCCTCATATACCACCAAGTACAGGCGGATATCCCGATAAGCTAATGCCTGAAAAAAGTCCGTAAGCCGCGTCAGCCGGCTGCCTTTATGCCGCAGTTTCGTGTCTCGGTTGAAACGTATGTGACGAAGCTCTTCCCACGTATAATCTTCAATATTGCCGCTTAAATCACAGGAGGAATGCTCAATTTCCCGTTCGGAAATCGCAACAAGCTGTCTGTCTTTGGTCATGAAGACGTCCAGCACTATACCGTCCGCATGGACATCTGCTGCGGCCTCTGCTGCTTCCATACTGTTCCAGAAATACAGATTGTCATAGCCATACGCCAACAGCCTGGGCGTATGAAGCTGCGTTTGATCCTCATACACGCTCATCACACACCGCAGAGCATCTGCGCGATCCACAATCATGCCCATTGCTCCGCTTGTGAGCATGCGGTGAAACCGCACCGTCAATTCCTTCTCCTGAAAAGCCTGCTGAAGCCATACTGAGGTCTGTCGGTTTTCCAGTTCACTAACCAGTGAACCAGGCACATCCTCCCCCAGAAGCAATACCCTTACCCCGCAGGCATTACACAGAGCGCTCAACTCATCCGGATCTCCCGCCTCTTCCGTACGGTCCAGAATGCCCCGCAGAATGCAGTTCTTCTCATGAACATACCGGATCAGATCCTCTTGCTTTGACAGAATAAATACGTCCTGAAAATTCTTTTCATTGAGATAATCCAACAACTGATCGACGGTCTTGCGGTCCGAAACCGTCAGAACTGGTATAATCTTCTGATAGATTTTTACAAATACGCCCGACAGCGTTCCCATCGGACTGCCAAACACGCTGTATACGGCCAAATCCTCCCGGAGGACCAGCTGTACCCCTGTCGGATGCTCGGTCCCCTGGCAGAGTTCGTTGAGTTCGCTCTGACTGCGGGGGCGAACAATCACGGCGGGAGGCTGCAGAAAAGGACTTTTCTTTTTATGTAGTTCGATCAGGTCTGTACGGGAAGACGACTCGGTGAGGGTAGATATGTCCGTATCTACAAAGGCTACGTCATCAATGAACAGCCGACCGATAGACGGCTTTGCCGTATTCTGTATCCCCCGAAAAAAGAATATAATGCCCACACCGTTCTTCAGGTTTATCGGCCATGTTCCGTTCCGGGGCAAAAATTCTTCCAGAGGAATACAGACCACAGCCCCCACATTCCCTACATCCACAAGCTTCACAAACTCCCGCTGATGACTGTCCAGAATCACAACCTCTACGCGGACCGGGCTTGTCGCCTTCGCCCAGAAGGAAAAGTATTTCATTCCCCTCACTGACAGATCTTTCCGGTACCGGCTGTACCGGTCCACCCGCCAGTCGGAAACGACGTTGTATTCCATCGCAAGCGACCGCTGTCCGCTGTGGCGCGGATAGGAAACCAGTTCCAGTGTTTTCATCGAGCCGTACACCTGGTCGATTTCCCATTCCAAGAGTGGACCCTCAAAATCGTCGAACGACTGCTTGAGAACGGTATGGTGAACAGGAAGAGCGCTTTTTTTCTGAAAGCTGCCGGGCGGACGCCCCACCTGCCGGCTGAAAGCCCGCGAAAACGAATGCACTGCCGCATAGCCCAGCATTGCGGATACCTCAGCAATGCTCAAATTGTCCCGCAGAAGTTCTATCGCCTTTTCGAACCTTTTCTGCAAAAAATAATCTCGTAAAGAACGCCCGGTTACAGCAGAAAAAACATGAGATAAATAAGAGTAATTGTAGCCAAGGGCTTCGCTCACACGATATACGTTTTTTAGATACAGTATATTGCGGTCGATATACTGTATCACCTCATTTACCCGTTCCTGAGCCGCTTTGCCGGATACGGCCGCCGGTTTCTCCTCGGCAAGACAAGTGCGATACAGATAAATCAATATCTGGCGCAGCAGAAGTTCGAGCACGGACTCCTGGAATACCTCCATACTGTTCAGCTCGCTGCGCAGGGCGTTCCATGCGCTGTACATCTCGGTAGAAGCCGGAAGCGGAGTGAGCAGATGCGCCGCAAGACTTTCCCGAATGGCCGCATGATCCTGCAGGGTATCCAATCCCTCCTGAAAATCCAACAGAATCTCCGCAATGTGCAAAGCATCACCGGGTTCAGGAACAATTTCTGCTACAGAGCCTGCGGAGACGGCGACAATCATTCCGCTCTTCAGGGACCTTTGCACCTCTCCGACTCGCAGACAGCCCGCTCCCGAGGCCACTCGAAACAGCGCATACCCCTTAACATTTGTCTGAACGGTACGATAAGAGTTGCGCAGGATAAAATCCCAGAATCCATGAAGGAAAAAGCGTTTCCCCACCGCCAGTGGTGGGGAATACGCCCTTGAAAAAATGGCGGGTTCAGTTTGATGGGGCATATACCGATCCTCCTTTGGGCGACCCGCCCAGGCTGCTCGAAGTTTACAGGCCGGTTAATTCCACATAAACTACGCCGTTTGAGGTGATCTGTACAGTCATCGAACCGCTCTGCGCATCCCATTTGGTGACGGCTGTGGCATTGTTGCTGCCGCTTACCGTACATTCCGGCTGCCTGTCCAGTCCCTCAATCGTGAAAGTGGTGGTACGAAAATCGGCTTCGTTCCCGTCTTTAAGACCTGCCAGATAGTCGTCGATAAACATGTCCCAGCGTTCCCTTTTGGCAAAGAAATCTCTGGCATCGTACCGATAATTGTACAACTCTATCCGCATCGAGTCAATGTGATCATACAACAGAATGTAGCTGTGCTCCGGCAGGTTAACCGTCATCTGCGCCTGCTTTTGTGTGGAGAAAGCCGCGTTCTGATGGGCGTTAACAGTCGTATTTTCATGGCTGTTCAGAATGTAGGAATACCCGTTTATCGTATACATTGTGGCGCTTCCCGTATAGGTCTGCGTGTATTGTGAATTGAAATACTCTCGCTTGGAAGCGGCTGTGTCTCCAAGAAGATCCGTGTAATTGCTGCTGTTGAGGATACGGACTCCCGGAAGTATCGCCGATGCATTCACCTGCCTGAGAATCGAAGGAATAATATAGTATCGGCCGGTAGTCGGCAGCCACTTCTTGCTTACCCGCATCTGCCGGTAGGTATTCATGTATTCCGTAGTGGCGGCGTACAGATCCACCAGAAGAGGAGATTCATAGCCCGCCGTCTCCTCCGCGTCGATATCGCCGTACTGGTACGCCACCCTGATTTGCCCGATCACCTGTTCTTTGGTGGGAATCAGTGTCTTGGAAACAATTTTCTGATAAATCGGATACAGTACGTTATAGAATGCCGGAGTAAGTACCGTCTCACCGTCGGCATTGGTAGCCGACATGGTCAGCTGCTCGTAGGAAAACACCGTCGCACCGCCGACGGCGTCGCACAGCGTATCCATGCCGCTCATGGCCGCAGGGTATTCCTTGGTGTAGTCTTCAGGGAAGGAACGATAGGTGCCGCCCATATCATCATACAGACCAAGGCCCTCTTCCCACCAGAGCCAGCTTTCCACATTCGAGCCCCAGTTGTCGCAAACCCCGGACAGCCAGGCACCCATGGCCGCGCTTTGTACGGCGAAGTGCCGGCCCTGCCCGTTATGCTTATCGATCAGAACCACGTTATGAGAATAAGAAGACATCAGCCCGTACAGCTCATCGTCCTCCAGAAAACGCGCAAAAACGTTGGTGTTCTGTACATATTCCATGTCCAGCCAGATAAAAAGCGCTTTGTTTTCCTTACAGGCGCGGATGCTGGTTTTCATCCGGTCGATTTCCTCCTGCTCGGAATACATGCAGCTCAGCTCCGTATGGGCAAGACCTTTCAAAGAGGTATGCCTGCGCATAAGACCGGACAATTCCGCCTGTGTAAAGGCCTGCCGCTCTTCGAAGCTGTTCCAATACTCAATCTGCAGGATAACCGGGATATCCTCCTGATCTGTAACCGCCAAAATCGCATCAAAGTTTGCAAGGACATCCGCATTCGACTTGGTCTCGTCATACGACAGGAACACCGCCGAATACGCACGAATATCGCTCGGAATCCGTTCCCAGAAACGAACCACATCGTCGCCCGTAAATCGTGCTTCTCCCCGGAATAAAAACAGAGGATTATCCGTATTGACAAGCAGCCGAGTGTTGGCCGCCGTCTGCCTTGTTCCCGCGGCTACCGGCTCCGCGACGCTCATGTCCAGAGGGAGGACATCCGTATCCTCGCCGCCTATGACGGGAGGGGCCGAAGAATCTGCGGGCTCCTCCGAGGAGGCTGAAGCATTCCCGGAGGAGGATGTCTCCGACCCGGGGCTGCCAACAGATTCCCCGCTTTGCACACCGGAACTTTCTGAAGACACCGGCGGGTTTTTATGACAGCCGCATGTCAATCCGGTCAGCAGACATACCGCCGCCAATATGGCGGTTACTTGCTGTCTTTTCAACACCTTCACACCTTTCTATATCGGTCGGCGTGGTCTGAACGCCGCAGTTCCGAATCGGACTGCCGTACGATGGCCCTGCGGCGTCCCTGCCCGCGCCGTACTTTGTCAGGCGCCCGGATTTTCGGGCGGTGTCGTGCCGCTGCCGGCCTTCTTTTTATACAGGAAGTATCCCCCAATCCCACCGCCTGCCAGTACGACAAGGACGATTCCCCCTATGATCCACGGCAGGGCGGAGCCTTCGGAAGCTTCATGCGGGTTGCTGTCCGGCACGCCCGCATCTTTCGTCGTTCCGGTACCGGTTGTCACCGTCGTATCACCCGTGTCCGGCTCCGAAGCCTCGCTGTTGTCCCCCGGCGCGGTGGTCTCCGTACCGGAACCATCCGGAACCGTGGTGGTTATCGGCTGCGTGGGCGGTTCGTCTGTAGGCGTGTCGGCTTCCGCCTCTTCCTTGCTGCCGAGATAGGTGGGATCGTCTCCCTTGAAGAAATAAATGTCATCATACCACACGGAACCCTGACGGCTGAAGCCATCCAGCTGATCTTCCCCGAAAACGACTGTAGAAAAGTTATTGAAATATTCGGCCTGCTGGAAATCATAGTTCGGGTCTTCCACTCCTACGAAATCCTCGAAGCGGATGGTGTACTCCCGCGGCGTGGATGATGCGTATATGTAATGGTAAGATCCCACATAGTTGAAGGACGGACACACCCGGATCGCCACCGGGCAGGTTGACTTTACCGTAAACTTGATCCCGTCACAGTTGCTGGGCAGAGCATCCGAATAATGCTCCGGATCCGCGTCCGCGTAATAGATGGTAGTGGCCCAGCCCTTGCTCACATCCAGATCGTAGTCGGTTCTCAGGCTGTTCTGTCCGTTGAGCACGCCACCGGTGTCCAGCTCCAAGGTTACGGATTTATTGCCTCGTTCTGCAGCCCAGAACAAAAGGAAATCCAGGGTTTCGCTGTAATCTTCAAAATCCTCTTCCATTTTGAACACCGTGGATTCGGCCGACGCACTGAACGACAGCACGAAGGTCAGGCACACGGCCGCCAGTATGGACAGTACACGTTTCATTACGATCGTCTCCTCTCACAAACTCCGTATATATCAGCCATTGAAGGTAATGCCTTCCCAGTGATCCTTAAGAGCGGATTCCAGTGATCCGTACAGCCGGTCCACTATGCTGCCAGGAGTGGATTGCCCGGTGAAAATGCTGGTGGAAATGGCGTAGATGCCCGGATCCGTCCACACGATCCCCGAATAGGAAAATAACTCATATTTCGGGGCCTTGCGGGATCGCTCCAGAAAATCGTTGTAGGAGGTCTCGTCCGGAATCTTGAGCAGGTAGGTTTCCTCAAACCGCTCTTCGAAGCTGCGTGTGTCCCGGCGCTCCAGCAAATCGTGGATATACAGCAGCTGCGCCGCCTGATCCTGATATTTTTGGGGGATGAACCAGTAGTAATAATGCATGGAATAATCGGTCTCTCCCGATGTATTGGACGGCCCCTCAGGGAAGGTCAGTACACCGAACTCATCCGTCATACCATTTGCACCCGCCAGGTTCAGCGTGTGTCCTGTACCCAGCATAAACGCGTATTTCCCCGATACAAAATCTGCCATGGTTTTTTCCCAGCCGCCCTCGCTGACGTTGACCAGCTTGTCGACATTGCACCAGCGGTACATGTATTCAAGCGCCTCCTGGGTTTTGGCATCCTTGAGGTTGAGCTGAAGCTGGCCGTTTTCGTCGAGAGACACGATCGAGCCGTCGTTGGCGTTGATCATTGCGATCATCAGCTCATTGTCTGTCCAGGAACCTAATCCCCACTGTTCCACCGTACCGTCAGCGTTCGTTTTCTTGCAGATACGGGCATATTCCGCCAGCTTATCAAACGTCCATTCCCCTTTTTCACGAAGAGCAAAGGGATCCTCCAACTGGTTTTCCTCCAGAATCCGCTTGTTGTAATACAGGCTGCAATATACGCTGTAATCGGTCTGAGCATACCCGTAGCCGTACTGGCCGCCATTGACGGCGGTATATTTGCGGATGTTCTGTTCATACAGTTCATCGGTAAAGTCGATGCCTAGGGTCTGTGCCGCGGGCGTGAGATCGGCCATGACACCCGCCTGAAACCACTCGTTGAAATAGTCTTCCGGGCACAGCATAATGTCTCCGTACGGCTTTCCCGCTAACAAAGAAGGTACCATGGATTCATTGTAGTTTCCGCTGATCCCCTTATCGGTCAGGGTAAAACCGTATTCCTCCTCCAGCTGTTTGCGCAGCTTGTAACTCTCGCTTTCCACGTCTGGATCCTCCAGCGCCCAGGGATATACCCGGGTCACTTCCATACCTCGCAGACTTTCCAAAAATTCCTGCGACACCTGTAGCTGCTCTACAAGCGTCTGAGCGTCTGAACCCGGTCCTGCGCCGCTTGTGCCGGACGGTACCGAGCTTTCATTCGGACCACACGCGGCCGTGCCGAGCACCAGCGCCGCAGTCAGCAGTCCAGTAGCCAGTTGCTTCTTCATTTTCCATACCCCCATTTCTTTTCGGTCAGCCAACCAGCCCGCTGCGTTCCATGCTCTGCACAAAAAATTTCTGCGCAGCGATGTAAAGCAGCACCAGCGGGAATATCACCAGCACAATCCCCGCATCCTGCAACAGCGCTCCGGTGAGGACCATGGTGTCCCCCGCGCTTGTCAGATTGGTAAAGGGATTGAGCAGATTGCCGAAGGTGGACGGAATCACATTCATGTTGCCGCACAGGACCGGCGTATAGATCTCATCCAGCCACTGCCATACAAAGGAAAATAAAAATACCGTCACCATCATGGAGACTGCTCCGGGCAGGATGATGCGGATCAGGGTTTTCAGAGGACCCGCTCCATCCACATAGGCGGCCTCCTCCAGCTCCTTAGGTACACCGCGGAAATATTGGCGCATGATGAAGATATACAGCCCGTTTTTCAGCCCCGTGCAGGTCATCCCCAGCAGTATAAAGGGCCAGTACGTGTCCAGCAGCACCAACGGTTCGCCTGTAACGGCCTCAACGATGCCGAACAGGTCAAAACTGCGGAACTGAAGAAAATACGGCGCCATCAGCACGTCGGGCGGGATGAGCATGATGACCAGCACCGCTCCAAACAATACGCCGTTAAGGCGAAAACGGTACCGGGCAAAACCGTAGGCCACCAGCGTACAGGCACAGGTCTGGACAACCGACACCAACGCGACCATCAAAAGCGTGTTCCACAGTGCCGACGGATAGCCGAGCATTTTCGCGGCGTTGACGTAATGCTCCAGGGTAAATGCTTTGGGTATATAGTTGACACTGCTGTCGTAAATGTCGCTTACGCTCATGACGCTGGAGGTCAGCATGGTCAGCAGCGGATAAAGGACGACAAAACAAAGCCCGCCGATGAAAACGGTCCGCAGAATCGACATGCCCCAGCCGAAAGCCCGTTTCTTCAGCCGGTTTTTCTGGCGAACAGTCATAGGCTCTCCCCCCTTTTTCTAGCGATCCTGGTAGAAAACAAAACGGGACACGATCTTATACACCACCGCCAGAATAATTCCCATGATAAGCATGTAGCTCAGCGCTTTGGCTGTGCCAACGCCGAATTTTATGCTCTCAAATATGGTGCTGTGAATATCCGATATCACCGGATTGCTGACGTTTGTAAAAGAATCAATGACGCTGTACACAATGGTGACCAGGATCAGCGGACTGACCATGGGCAGGCATATCTTCCAAAACACTTCCCACTTGGTCGCACCTTCGATATAAGAGGCTTCAAAAATCGAAGGGGAAACGGACTGAAGGCCGGCCAGAAAAATAATGATGGGCACCGCCGCCATGGTAAGAATATCCGAAATCCGATCCACCGAGCCAGAGATAAAACCGACCAGCGTGGGACTCAGGCTCATACGGTTCATCAGGTTCACGATTGCTCCCGACAGCCCCGCTCCCGCCGCCGTTTCGGTGGCGGAGGTCAGGGTCTCCATGGTGTATCCTTTCAGCAGCTTTGTCACCAGACCAGAGGACACAATCACCGGTAGAAACAGGATCACTCTGGCGACAGAACGGCCGACAAATTTGGCGTTGAGCAGACTGGCCACAAAAAAAGCGAACAGTACGCAAACCGGTACGTTGATAGCCATGTCCTGCAAGGATTCAAGCAGATATTGCCGGTATTGGGGATTCACCAGAAAAATCTCCCGATAGTTTTCCAACCCCACAAATTCCAGTTGATAACCTGTATCCGTCATGGTCAGGTTGCAGAAACTGAAGGTTACCGACTGAAAAAAAGGCCAGAGCACAAACACCAGCAGTCCGACAATAAACGGTGCAATGAACGCATACCCCAACCGCCTCTGACGGCTTTCCAGGGTAACCCGATGCTTTGTCATGCCGCGTCACCCCCTTCTCGCAGGTAATCGCAGGCCCCCACCGAACGTCCGTCTGAAAGGGTCACGTCGTAGGTGTTGTAGTTGACAAGGATATGTACACCGTTTGCGTATACTGTCTCGTACACGTTGTCCGCAAGACGCGTGTGACCGAGAATCGGCTGTCCCCAGCAGTCGCCGACGGCTTCCGCCACATACCGGTAATCCTCCTTGATCCGCTCGCCTACATAGGCGTACTCAATGGCGTAAAATTCAGTGAAATCCGAGGATCGCAGTTGGTCGCCGTTCTCGGCGCACAGCGTACATGCGGGTGCCGCTCCCGTCTCCAGCAGACGAAGCCGGTCGCTTTGATCCGAAAAATCCAGATTGCTGCTTCCTCCGGTATAGCGGACATACCCGCTGAGCACCATTGCAGTAAACGGTACACTGTAATCGGTGATGTCGTAATTGCAGGAGGACAACGGCAGATCAAGAAGCGAGTCCGCAAACTTTGTAAACGGCGCAATCCCCGTTGACAGTACCAGATTGTCCGTCCGTTCCCGGATTACGGCCGTTTGTTCCAGCAGATACCGCAGAGAGTCCTGCCTATCCGTTTCCCGTTTTTCATGATAATCTCCGTTGATATCCCGTCCCACGCTGCGCAGCGATACTCCGGTAATGCCTTCATCTGCAAGCAGAGAGATAAGCCCTGTTGTGCTCTTCTCAATCCCGGCACCGTTGAGGATATAGGCGGGTGTCTTGGCCGTGTCCGCATAAAAATATGCCGGATTCGCAGGATAGAGCGTCCCGGGCTGCCGGCTGAGCAGTCGGACGGTCTCCCGGCTGCTTACGCCGCCGAACAGCCCCTTGACGTAGGCGTATTGAATATCGGCATCCACTGCATAGGCCACGCCTTCCTGCGTCAAATACTCCGCCAGCTCCCGCAGGCCGTCCCCTCCACCTGCCGCTTTGGACAACGACGCCTTCTTCAGGTATCCCTGGCGATACCCGCCGTTGAGATACCCGGTCAGAATCACCTGCATTGCCCCTACGCCCTGCGCCTTTAGCTCGCCAACAATGGTTTTCGCCTCCTGAAAAGAGGTCAGCAGAAGTTGATCCTTGATGGTTACGCCCAACACGTTTTTCTCAATATCCACCTCACCGAGCAAGTGCACGTACAGCGGCATGGTTTCCGCCTCCAGCGGCTGCCGATCCTTCATGAGCACTTGTCGATACCGCCCGGCCATGCCGCTGTACGAGGCTTCTTCCCCGGTGAGAAAATAATACCGCATCCGGTATTCTCCGTTATACGCCGACGCCTGATGTGTAATGAAGTAGGAATTGGTATTCTCGTTAGTGGAAAAGGTGGAGATCTGTGCTCTCTGGAGCACCGTAAAGGAGGCATAAGCATAGGGAGGTACCGATGCGTCTCCGGGGGCTGCGGTCACCGATGCCAGTGCATCCCCCTCCTCCATCACGGCCAGAAACCCGTTGCCTGAGTCTACGGCACATCCGAAAATCGGAAATACAGCCACCTTGTTCTTAAATGTGGTTTCACTGTAGGAAATCGACCGGTCCGCTCCGTATATATTGACATCGTATTCCTGCAGGTTGTTCTTTCCATTGCGGAACTCCATCACAGAGCCAGATCCATCTGGCAGCAAATAATACCCGCTTTCCTCCGGGCGTCCAAAATTGGGAAGCACTCTCAGCGTCTCCATTGGAAAATCGGGATTGTAATAGATTTCTGCCGTGGGAATTCGAACCAACAGCTGATCGCCGTCCAATTCGTAATATACCACCAGATGAAACTGCGGTGACGCCGCCTGCTTCAGTTCTCCCCCGTATTCCGCATCTGCGATCCGGTCGTCTTCCGTGTATCCGGCGTTCTTCAGCGCATCATGCAGTCGCTGCTTAATGCTTTTCTGCATATTTGACGTGAGCACATATATCCTTCCGTCTTTCGCCTGGGGATACTTTTCCTCCATTTCCCTGCGGTCCTCTCCTGTGTAGCTATTCAAATCCACAAGAGAGTACAACTGCTTCATGAAACGCTGTTCGGTGGAACTCATGGCGTTATAATACGCAAGATACCGAGCCTCCGGCAGGATAACGGGAGCAAAATAGGTCGCCTCGATTTCCCCGAGAGAGTAGGCGATTTTTATACCGTTATCCGTCTTCTCAAGCGTATACTGTCCCTTCTTGACCGAATCCGCATAGGTGTTCATGTAATGCACCACACCGCTTGTATCCATATAGGCTATGGTAAAGGAAGCCTTGTCGGCGTCCCCCGCGTTCTCTCCGGCCGTCGAGTCAAATACATACCCGGTTTCCCTTACCATCACCCGGAATGCCGTAGTGTCCGGATTGACTTCCAGTGTCAGCGCCTCCGTCTGCGCCATAACCTGGTATTCGGTCTTGGTCACGTCATTCTCCTGCGTCCCCTCGGGAATCAGTTGAGGTTTCTGCGTTTGCTGCTTCTCTCCCTCCGGTGTACAGCCGGTCAGCATCGGCAGATACAGTGCCAGACAAATAACGAGGCACAGGATCTGGCACAGGGCTTTGCTGCCGTATTGTTTCATACCCTCATCCTTTCTCCCTTACAGCCTCATGGAAATTTCTGTACTCAGATCCCTGATGAATGCCAGAAACTGCTGAATCAGCGCAAAGGCCAACACGGCAAGAAACAGCACAATCACCATCACCAGCAGGGTGATGAGGAGTACCGCCAGTGTCTTCCCCATAGTATAATCATGAATCTGCCGGTTGGCACAGATGAGCAGAATCACCGTCCAGAAAAGCGCCAGACCCACCAAAAATTGCAGAAATGCCGCATCCTCCTGGATCAGAAAATGACTGAAAATCGTGGCAAGGGGAAGCAGCCAGATCATGGGGGTCAACGCATAGCACGATGCCATCACAATGTCCCGGAATTTCCCTTCGCCGTTCATCAGAGAGGTAACACACCAGTTACATACGCAAAACAGCAGGAGGGGAGCCGCTACCTTAAGCGCCTCCACCAGCAGGTTGATCTCCTCGACTCGCCCGGTGGTAAAGATGAATCCGGTAAAACGGCTATAGACCGCCATCACGATACAAGCAAGGCCCAACAGGGTTATGGCCGCTTTCATGCTGCCGCGCTTTTCGCATTTTAAATCCCAGAACCCGTCAAAGGGATGAAATACCACATATCGCGAATACTGCAAAGTCCCCCGATAACTGTGGGGGGCCAACGCCTTGGCAGGATGCCGTTTCCGCCACAGGCTGTATACAAACAGCAACACGCAAAATCCCAAAATCCCGGTCATCAGATAGGGAAACAGTATACCTATTCGCTGGCTGCGATA
>ERZ839823.2560-NODE-2560-length-13600-cov-2.314138_pt1 | contig 13600 bp, 7 predicted proteins | sample MGYA00519862_ERZ839823 | MGnify/ENA primary metagenome ERZ839823 (study PRJEB31850, sample SAMEA3708853) | human gut metagenome | biome: human gut; feature: human-associated habitat; material: faeces | place: China | collected 2014 ...
CGCGCCTTCGCTAAGGCGCGTTCTGATCAATTGTCGATCAATCGTCCGTGTTCTTGCGTGACTGATCTTCGCTCACCACACGGGCAATAAATTCCTCAATAGGCATGACGCCGAGGTTCTTGCCTCCGCGCGCACGCACGCTGACCGTGCCGGACTGCGCTTCCTTGTCGCCGACAACGGCGATGTAGGGCAGTTTCTGCAAAGTCAGTTCGCGGATTTTATAGTTGATCTTTTGACTGCGCAAATCTTCAATGACACGAATTCCGGCTTCGCGCATCTTTCGTGCAACATCGGCCGCAAATTCGGCCTGTGCATCGGTAATGGAGGCCACGGCGACCTGCACCGGCGAGAGCCACACAGGCATTGCGCCGGCGTAGTGTTCGATCAACATGCCGATCCAGCGTTCGAGCGAACCGAGAATGGCGCGGTGCAGCATCACCGGCACTTTGCGCGAGTTGTCTTCGGCAACGTATTCGGCTCCGAGGCGGCCCGGCATTTGGAAGTCCACCTGGATCGTACCGCACTGCCACGTACGGCCAAGACAATCCTTGAGGTGGTACTCGATCTTCGGGCCGTAGAAGGCGCCTTCGCCCGGCAGGATTTCATAAGGCAGACCGCAGGCGTCGAGCGACTCGATCAGAGCGGCTTCGGCCTTGTCCCAAACGGCATCTTCGCCGATACGCATTTCCGGACGGGTCGCCACCTTATAGAGAATGTCCTCAAAGCCGAAGGTGTGATAGACGTCGCGCACGATGCGAGTGAAGTCCATGCATTCCTTCAGGATCTGATCTTCCGTGCAGAAAATGTGACCGTCGTCTTGGGTAAAGCCGCGCACGCGCATCAGACCGTGCAAAGCGCCCGAAGGTTCATTGCGATGGCACTGACCGAATTCGCCGTAGCGAAGCGGCAGATCGCGGTAGCTGCGCAAACCGGCGTTAAAGAGCTGGATGTGCCCCGGGCAGTTCATCGGCTTCAACGCGTAGTAGCGGTTTTCCGATTCGGTCGTGAACATGTTGCTGCGATACTTGGCCCAGTGACCTGAACGTTCCCAGAGTGAACGATCGAGCAGCTGCGGCGCCTTCACTTCCTGGTAGCCATTTTCGCGATAGATGCGGCGCATGAACTGTTCGACGACCTGCCACAGCGTCCAGCCCTTGGCATGCCAGAAGATGAGGCCCGGAGCTTCTTCCTGCAGATGGAAGAGATCGAGCTCCTTGCCCAAGCGGCGATGGTCGCGCTTTTCAGCTTCGGCAAGCATCGTGAGATAGGCTTCCTGATCCTCCTTCTTCGCCCAGGCCGTTCCGTAGATGCGTTGCAGCATTTCGTTCTTGCTGTCGCCGCGCCAGTATGCACCGGCCACCTTCATGAGCTTGAAGACCTTGAGCTTGCCCGTGCTCGGCACGTGAGGACCGCGGCACAAGTCCGTGAAGTCACCCTGGCGATAGAGCGAAATGATTTCGCCAGAGGGAATTTCGCTGATGATTTCAGCCTTGTAGTGTTCGCCGATGCTCTTAAAGTAATCAATCGCGCGGCAGCGTGTAGCGCTCAAGCGGGATGTCCTTCTTCACGAGTTCCTTCATGCGCGCTTCGATCTTTTCGAGATCTTCGGGCGTAAAAGCGCGTTCGAACTTGAAGTCGTAGTAGAAGCCGTTTTCGATGGCCGGTCCGATCGTCACCTCCGCCGTCGGATACAGCTCTTTAACGGCCTGAGCCATCAGGTGCGAAGTCGAGTGGCGGATCAACTCGAGAGCTTCGGGGTCCTTTGCCGTAATGATGGCAACCTTGGCATCCGTTTCAACGACGTGAGACAGATCGACGAGCTTGTCGTCAACCTTGCCGGCGAGAGCCGCTTTGGCAAGGCCGGCACCGATGGATGCTGCAATGTCGCCCACAGAGAGCGGCCCTTCGTATTGACGAACAGAACCGTCGGGCAAAGTGATGGAAAGCATTTCTATTCCCTTTCGTTTTTAGCGTTGCGCAAATGGCTTCACGCGCGGCCGAAATAAAAAAAAGAGTGCTGACTCTGTGAGCCGCACTCTTTTCCTATTCAACACCCTCGCGCGCCCGCAGACTTACTGTTTGCAGGTCTTCGTCGTTCGTACGATCTTAGACGCGCACATTTGCTAGGTGTCTCCAAAAAATTCTGGTAGGCACAATTGGACTCGAACCAACGACCCCCACCATGTCAAGGTGATGCTCTAACCAACTGAGCTATGTGCCTGAGAGATGCGAACTATACCCGTGCTTTTTCAGGAATGCAAGTCTTTTTTCGAATTTTTCTCAACTTTTTTGCGTGTTTACGCATAAGTTATTGATTTTACTGTAAAACAATTTTTCAGACAAATTTTCTGAAAATGCGAAGAATCGGCATCTTCAACAGTTGACGCTCGTTTCTCTTTTTCGCTGACCTCGTAGTGAAAAAAAAGCCGCCAAGACGAATCCCGACGGCTCTCGGAAACATCAGGCGCGGCGTACGCTCATCACGCCTTTGAGTTCACGCAATTGCGAGAGCGAACGGCGAAGATCTTCCGACGAGCGAATCTCGATCGAGATGCGCATATGCGCGTCACCCTTCACATTGACCGTGTTCAGACCCGTGATGTTCTGCTTTTCCCGCATAAACACTTCGCTCACATCTTTGAGCAACCCTTGACGGTCTCGCGCCACGATGTAGATATCGACCGGGTAGACCGCTTCGGCCTGGTTGCCCCAGCCCACTTCAATCATGCGTTCCTGATCGTTGGCTACAAGGTTCTTGACGTTGGGGCAGTCAATGCGATGAATCGTAACGCCTCGACCGCGCGTAATAAAGCCGATGATTTCGTCGGGCGGAGCCGGATGGCAGCACTTTGCGAGCTGTGTCATCAAACTGTCGATGCCGACAACAAGCACATTGGACTTGTGGTTCTTTTGCGCTTGAGAGCTTCTCACGAGCACTTCGGGTTGAGGCTCGGGTTCTTCAATTTGTGGCTGCACGGCCTGTTCGAGCGCCTTGAGGCTGAACTCTTCCTTGGCAAACGCCACGCACAAATCGTCAACCGAGTCGTAGCCCAGGCGCTTGGCGAGTTCTTCGAGCTTGACGGCCGTCTTACCCAAACGAGCAAGTTCCTTGTCGAGTCGTTCGCGACCAGCCTGCGTCTGTTCCGCAAGCTTTTGCGCGTTGAACCACTGACGCACCTTGGTGCGGGTGCGCGCGCTCACGGCAAAGCCAAGCTCGGGATTGAGCCAATCGCGCGAAGGTCCGCCCGTCTTTGCCGCCACGATTTCAACGGTTTGACCGGTCTTAATCTGCGTATTGAGCGGCACCATCTGGCCGTCAATGCGCGCACCGCGGCAACGATGACCAAGCTCGGTATGCACTTGATAGGCAAAGTCGATCGGCGTCGCACCCTTTTGGAGTTCCACCACTCGCCCCTGAGGCGTGAGCGCATAAACGTGATCGTCCTCAAGGCCGGGTTCGGCGGGGGGCGCCACATCGCTCTTCCAATCGAGCAGCTGACGCAACCAGGCCACGCGCTGCTCTTCGGCTTCAGCGCCCTTGTCCTTATTGGAATTGCCGGTTTCCTTGTAGCGCCAGTGCGCGGCCACGCCAAGTTCTGCAAATTCGTGCATCGCACGAGTGCGGATCTGAATTTCCACGGGACGTCCGTTGGGATCGGTCACCACGGTATGAAGCGACTGATACCCGTTGGGCTTGGGATTGGCGATGTAGTCGTCGTACTCCTTGGAAAGCACGGTGAAGTTTTCGTGCACCAACGACAGCACTTCGTAGCAGTGCTCCACCGTATCAACAATGATGCGCACCGCACGAATGTCAAAGAGCTGATCGAAGCGCAGATGCTTGCGGACCATCTTTTTGTAGATGGAATAGATGTGCTTCGGGCGACCGCTTACTTCGGCTTCGATACCGTTGGCCTTCAGCAGCATCTGAATGCGCTCGACGCAACCGCGCATAAAGGCTAAGCGCTGCTCGCGTGTTTCATCGAGCTCTTTGGAAATCTCATTGTAGGTTTCAGGCTCCGTGAAGCGCAAAGAGAGATCCTCGAGCTCCCACTTCATCTGCCAGATACCCAAACGATTGGCCAGAGGCGAATACAAGGCCAGCGTTTCACGACCGTATTCGTCTGCCCCCGGTGCACGCGACTGCGCAAACCAGCGCAGCGTCTGCAGACGGCTTGCCAGACGCAAAACCACCACGCGCAAATCGTGGCACATGGCCAAAAGCATGCGACGAAGTGCTTCAGATTGATAGACAGCACCGCTCTCGCGGTTGTCGGAACGAGCGCGCTGACTGACGTGCATCAGCTGCTCGAGATCTCGCACAAGCTGCAAAACGTTCTTGCCGAACGTCTTTTCGATCCAACGATCCGCATCATGGATGCAGTCCGTGACGGAAAAGAGGTAGGCCGCAACGATCAATTCGTCGTCGTTACGGACGCCTTTCAGAATTTCAGCCATGCCATCGGCATGGGCCAGTCGGGGTTCTCCGGTGTAAAGCTTTTGATCCAGATAAAGCGGTTCGACCAAGCTGCGGGCCAACTTCCAGTCCACCGGAGCCGCTTCCCCGTCTGCCTCGGGGGGCTTGACCTCGATGTCTTCTTTGTGCTGCATGTTTCTCTCTTCTTTTCGTTTTGCATGCTCACGGCCTGCGGTGGCATGCAACTGTCTTTCCGAACTAAGTGCGGACAAAAAATAATATCCGCCAAGGTGCTACATTCTACCGCCCCATTAATTCCGTCAAGGATGCTGCAATCAATCGAAACAGGCAAACACAGGCTGACGCACTTTGACAAATGCAAGCATGTGCCGACCGCGCAGGCAGGACTCGCTCATGCGCTCCCGCCTGCGCAAGCCTTCCGTCAGCCTTTAGAAAAGCTGCCGGTACTGAAGCGAAAGCGAGCCGGACTGCTCCCGATCCGAAGCACGTTCATAACTGCCTGCCAACAACAGAGTCCAGGCGTAAGGCTCCGTTTTGCCTTCATGGTTTCGGCTCCAGAAGTATGATTTGGAGTCCGAATATCCGTTGCTCGCAAGCTCGATCCCCGCCTGCAGTCGCACGGCAAAGCGCTGCGCACTGTCGTAGGAGGCCGCCGACGAAGCGCTTCCGTCAAACAAACGGCTTTCGATTTCCCAATCGGTATGACCGACAGAAGTACGCATGGAAACGCCAAACTGCGGTTTCACGCTCACAAGGTCGGCAACGTCAAACCACCAACCCGCATCGGCTCCCACTTCCAGGGTTCCCCAGACACGGTTGTCCGCAGCGGTCTTGAATCCTTCACCGGCCACTGCGCCGTCTCTGTCGCTGTCAAAAATCGAACCGTCGTGCATCTTGGCCGTCGTCACGGACAGCTGGGCAAACGGTTCAAACAACATCTTTTCAGTAAGCGATCTTGCCGTAACGCGCGCCACCGCTGTCAAATAGTCGATGTCCACATCCGTGTCCAGGCGATGGCCGACGGAACGCTGTTCGGCGTCGCCCGCAGCACGGGAGTACGCCAGCCCCAAACGCAAAGTGAAGTCATCGAAATGTCTTGCTGCCGCCAAAGACACCGTTGCCACGGACATGTCACCCGACGTGCGTTCGATCACGCCTTTGCTGTCGGTGTCGATCCCGGCAAAGGACACGGCCACCGTCGTAATCCAATTGCCGAACATGGCAAAGTCGTAACCCAATGCTCCGGCCGTCACATCCGCTTCGAACCCAAAGTCGCCGCTTCCGCCGGAAAAGATTTCACCGGCCTTAATGCGACCGGACTGGCCGTGTGCCCACCAATGGCCCTTGCCTTCAAAAAGCGACAGATCGTGCGTCATTACCGTTGTGACCGCATCGTAAACCGCGCGTTCGGCCGCCGTGGCAATGCCCGACGTCACCGGTAAAAAGATTGCACCGTCAACCACATTGGCGTAGGCGTCACGCCCCACGTTTTCTTCCGGCAGCGTATCGAAAATAAAGCTGTAGCCCGGGCGCTGCATCAGAATGCCTTCCTCTTTATCCCGGTCGGCCAGACCTTCCACGTGCCCCACCAGAGCTGAGCCCTGCAGGCCTGCGAAATCCTTGCACCACAGACGCGTGGCGATGTTGTCTTTGATCTGGATGCGAGCGCCGCCGAAAGCGTGAACGTTGCTCGGATCAAAGTCGCCGATGTCAAATGCCTGTCCGCTCCAGTTGTAAAGAATCAGCTCTGCATCATTCTCGGCAGTGATGCGGCTCTGATCCATTCCGGTGAGAACACCCAGGCTCACGGGATCGCTCTCGAAGCTTTTGGTCTCTTCACTTGTGAAATCCACGATCCAACGGCCGTCGTTACCGATATGGATGCCTTCTTCGGTAGTCTTGTCCTGACTTACATCTTCACCGATCACCACGGAAATTCCATCGACAATCCCGGGATTGGAACTCGTGATCAACGTCGCTCGCGAAAGCGAACCGGTGATGACTTTGCTTGAGTTGAGCACATGGCCAACGGTCCTTTGCAGCTCTTCGATGTTCTCACCGTCAGCAAGACTCGAACCAAGAATTAGCGTTCCTTCCCCTGTTACATTGACAATCCTCTGATCACTGTCCGTCTCAGGCGCCTGAGGCGATCTGTCGACCGCCTCAAGGTACCGAACAATCAGCACGCGGTTGATGGGGTTCAAACTCGAATCATCGGATTTGTCTCCGGCGACCGTCACGCTTGCTCCGGCACCCAACTGCAGCGTACCGATACGAAGAAACGTTTCACCGCCCTCTTGGCCGCTCGTTTCACCGATGACCAAATGTCCGGCTTGTGCATCAAACGTTCCCAAATCACCGATGCCGATGTAGTGAAACGCGTTGTCTGTTTCGCTGACGATGCTCCCTTCCTTCATGTCCAAACCACCGACAATGTCATAGGTGGACGGCTGCCATTTGCTCAAAAAAACGGCGTCGCTGCCACAAATCGCTGTATCGGCCTTGATGAAAGCACTCTTGTCAAAATAGAGAAATACGCCGTCTTCAAGAAGAACACCTACGGCGTCCTCAGACTGGCTCAAATCAATGTTTACGTCTAATTCTGACGCGAAACCCTCAGCCCAAAGGTAAACATCCGGAAAGCCATCACGGTTCAAGGCCATGAGACCTACCGTTCCGCTCGTTATCTCTAACACGCCATTTTTGATGAACTCTGTTCCTGTCGTAATACCTTGGTAATCAGCAATCACAGATGGTAAGTCGTCAATTGAATCGAAATTAGTGATTTGGTTTCCGAGCGCAGCCGGAGAAATTGCTCCTGCGGCAAGAAGAATCGCTGTCAATACATTGAGGTTCGAGCGGTTCATGAACACTGTCCCTTTTGATTGGTTATAGGTTTTCAAAAGGACGGCATTCTATTGTCTATAGCGAAATTTAAGACGCATACCTCAAAAGTGGTACTGATGCACAAAGAAAAAAAAGCGGCCGCCCTCCCAGGAAGCCGCTTTTTCCGTTTTGTCGCTGCCCGCCCGACGCTTCGAACAGGCCTATTTCCGATTACAGGAAAATGATGTCGACAATGAAGAACGTCGGGAACAAAATGCCGACCGACCAGAGCATGTAGCCAAAGAAGGAAGGCATCTTGACGCCGCGTTCGCGCACGATGCTCACGCTCATCAGATTGGGAGCATTGCCGATGTAGGTCACCGCGCCCATGAACACAGCGCCCATGGAAACGGCCATCAGCGTGTGCGAGTGCGTGGTCATCATCTCAATGGGATCACCGCCCGCGAGATTGAAGAAGGCCAGATAGGTCGGCGCATTGTCGAGGAAGGCCGACAACGAACCGGTGAGCCAGAAGAACATCACGTTGTTAAATTCGCCGTTTTCGTCCGTCACGAGAGAGACGAGCGGAGCGAATGCTCCTTCGTGACCGGCACGCAACATTTCGAGCACCGGCACAATGCACAAGAAGATGCCGAAAAAGAGCTTGGCAACTTCCTTGATCGGTTCCCAGGAGAACTGGTTGGCTTCGCGGGCACTCTTGGAGGTGGTCAGCACGGACAAGATGGCAACGACAATGAAGATCGCATCGCGCAGCAGGCCCTGTCCGGTCAAGTGCACACCCAGAACATTGATTTCAATGTCGGACTTCCAGATGCCGCTCATCAGCACGGCGCCGATGATAATGGCCAGATAGATCAGATTGATGCCACCGTCGATGCCAAAGGGCTTCGGTTCGACCGCATTGGGATTAAACGAGCCTTCAGCCACTTCCTTCTTAAAGAGGTAGGTGTCAATGGCGAGATAAATCGTAAGCAGAATCGCGAGCGTCACCAAAAGAGGCAGGATCAGATGCTGCGCCGTCCAGAAGAACGTCACGCCGCGCAGGAAGCCCAGGAACAAAGGCGGATCGCCCAGGGGCGTCAGACAGCCGCCGATGTTGGCTACGATGAAGATGAAGAACACGAAGGTGTGCATCTTGTAGCGACGGCCTTCGTTGGCGGCCAACAGCGGACGAATCAGCAACATGGCAGCACCGGTCGTACCCATAAGGTTGGCGACAAAGGCGCCCACAAAGAGGATGCCGGCATTGACGATCGGACGACCGACGAAGCTACTGCGAATGTGAATGCCGCCGGCCACGATAAAGAGAGCGCCGACGAACAGAATAAAGGGCACGTAGTCGCCGATCATGGCGTGCGCAACCGAGCCGACGGCCACCTCTGTCGGGAAGGCCATGAAAATCGGGATCACGCAGCTCAACCCCCAAGCAACGGCGATCTTGCCGTAGTGGTGGTGCCACAGGTTGGGAGCGATGAGCGGCACAAGGGCAATGGACAAAAGAATGCCCGCAAACGGAATTGCCCAAGTAATGGCGAGTTCCGCACCGTTGAGACTTGCTGCCGAAGCTAGAGACGGCAGAAGCACTGCTGCGGTTGCCAAAAGTGTTTTAAGTGCATGCATTGTCTTTGTTTCTCCGTGCACTGATCATTTTGAAGGCGTGTCTGAAAATGTAAAACACACCTTCAAACACAAGTCTTGTTGATTTTAGCTAAAAGTGCGGAATCTGTTTACAAAAATTGCCATCGAATCTCAGAGTCAGAACATTATCCACGCACCTTGCAAACAGGTGCCTGCACGTCTCAAAAACGTCAAATCGGCCGACCGCAGGAAGCAATCGACCGATCCATTGTCGCCAATAGCGACGTTACGCAAACGAAACATCAGGGTTTGGAAGAACCAACAGGGGCGCCAGGATCCAGCCCAAACACCTGCCGCAGGTATGCAAGATAGGTTTCGTCCTCGCACATCCCCTTGCCGGGCGTGTCGGAAATCTTGGCTACCGGCTGGCCGTTGGCTCGTACCATCTTCACGACGATATTAAGCGGCGTCGGGCCCAGATCATTCATTAGATTCGTTCCGATGCCAAAGCCGACGCGGATGCGGTGATTGAAGCGCCGGTAAAGCGCAATCACCTTGGGCACTGTGAGCGCATCCGAAAAGATCAGCGTCTTGCTTCTCGGGTCGCATTTGTTGGCCGCATAGTGAAGAATCATGCGCTCGCCCCAGCTCTCCGGATCGCCCGAATCATGCCGTGCACCGTCAAAGAGCTTGCAAAAGAACATGTCGAAGTCACGCAGGAATGGCTCCGTACCGTACACGTCGGAAAGAGCAATCCCCAAGTCGCCGCGATATTCTTTCGCCCACATTTCAAAGCCAAAGGTCTGGCTGTCGCGCAAACGCGGACCGAGCGCCTGGCAGGCCTGCAGATATTCGTGCGCCATCGTTCCAATGGGAATGATGCCGAACTCCTTGGCATACATGACATTGCTCGTGCCCGCGAAGAACGTCGGACCGAGTTCTTCGCAAAGCACCTTGATGACTTTGCGCTGCCAATCCCGGGAGAAGCGGCGGCGCGTACCGAAGTCGCTGATCTTGAGATTGCCGTTGTCGGGTTCGTTCTTGATCCAGCGGATTTTTTGGTGCAGTCTCGCCATGCCCTCTTCCTCATCGGGTTCGGGAACGGTATGACGGAAGTAGACCTCGTTGACGATCGCAAGAATCGGAATCTCAAAAAGAATCGTGTGCAGCCACGGTCCTTCGATCACGATGTCGATGCCGCAGGGCATTTCGGAACTGGGCGTGACGGTGACGTACTTCGACTTGAGATGAAAGAGACTGAGGAAATCCACAAAGTCGCTCTTGATGAAGCGAAGACTGCCGAGATAATCGAGCTCGTCCTCCTTCATCGTCAGCGCGCACAGGTGCTCGATTTCCTCTCGAATCTCATCGACATAAGGACTCAAATCCACACCTTCGGTACGGCAACGAAAGCGATACTTCACGTTGGCGTCCGGAAACTGATGCAGCACGCACTGCATCATCGTGAACTTATAGAGGTCGGTATCGAGAAGCGAATCAATAATCACTGTAATTTGTCCTGACTTCGGTTCTCGTTCACAGCGTCATCAACGAGCGAGAAATCTTGTAAACATTGGAAGCTAAAAGCTCTTCATGATTCGGCGGGAAGGGCTTTGGCTCGACAGCAGCCGCGCGCTCACGCCAACCGGCGTCCGGCTCGAAAGCCAGCTCCTGCAGCATCTGATCGACTTCCTCCGGCGCATTGCAGCAGATAACGGCATCGCACCCGGCTTCAAGCGCCTTCTGGGCTCTTTCTGTGAGTGTACCGCCCCCTGCGCCCTTCATCGACAAATCGTCCGAAAAAACAAAGCCCGGAAAGTGCAGTGTATCGCGCAGCAATCCCTTGAGAATGCGTTTAGAGAAGGTTGCGGGAACTTCATCGTAAGCCGGATACACCACGTGCGCCGTCATGACGGAAGCCAGCCCGATGCCCATCCAGGTATAGGGTTTCACATCGGCGTGTTCGATACGCGAAACCTCTCGGTCGTCAATCGGCAGCGCCACGTGGCTGTCGGTAGCCGCGTAGCCGTGACCCGGGAAATGCTTGCCGCAATTGGCCATGCCCGCCATGAGCATACCGTGGCTGAGCGCTCGGGCCAGACGCGTCACAACACGGGGATCGAGCGCAAACGAACGCTCCCCGATGATTTCGCTCTGCCCCCAATCGAGGTCGAGCACAGGGGCAAAGGTAAAGTCAACGCCTGCCGTGCGAAGTTCGGAAGCCATCACGAAACCGGCAGCCGTCAGCGATCGGGCAGCCGCTTCCGGATCGTCCTTGTAGGCTCGGCCGTAGGCGCTCATCGCCGGAATTTCGGTAAAGCCCTCGCGGAAACGTTGTACGCGGCCGCCCTCGTGATCCACCCCGATCAGAATACCGGGCTTGACGTCATGGATGGCGCGGCAGAGTTTTTCGAGCTGCACTCGATTTTCATAGTTGCGGGTAAACAGAATGACCATGCCCACGAGCGGATGGGCGATGCGCTTTACCTCCGCTTCCGACAGAGTCGTTCCGGCAATATCACAAACAACGGGACCGAGCATGTTTTGTTTCCTTTCTTACTTTTGGTTCATGAGCGCAATTTGCTCGCTCGCGCGCAGGCAAACGGCGTTGTAGCGGCCAACCGTTTCGGTCATGCCGTACTCAAGCGCCTCGCTGATCAGCGCGTGGCCGATTGAGACCTCGGCGATGCATTCACAGGCAACGAGCAAATCCTGCAGATTCGTTAGACTGAGATCGTGGCCTGCGTTCACTCCGAGACCGACCTCACGGGCCGCGCGAGCCGCCTGCGCATATTTCTCGAGCATCGGGCCGACGGCGGCTGTGCCGCAGGCCGCGGCATAAGCCTCGGTATAAAGCTCAATGCGATCAGCGCCAAGGTCCTTGGCAAGTACGATCTGTTCAGGATCCGGATCCATGAATAGGCTCACGCGGCAACCTAGAGCCTTGGCCTCGGCAATCAGCGGGCGCAGCTTTTCGCCTTGTTCCGTCAGATTAAAGCCGTGATCGCTCGTCTTTTGCGACTCACTGTCGGGCACAAACGTCACCTGATCAGGACGAACTTCGCGAACGAGCTCCATCAAGTTCATGAAAGGATTGCCTTCGATGTTGAATTCGCGACCGGGCCAGTTCTTGAGAAGCTTGGAGAGAGCCGGAACATCATCTCGGCGGATATGGCGTTCATCGGGGCGCGGATGAACCGTCAGACCGGCGGCCCCGGCCTTAAGCGCCACGGCGCCGAAGAGCGTAACGGACGGCGTATTGCCGTCGCGTGAATTGCGGATGAGTGCAATCTTGTTGAGATTGACAGAAAGTTTGGTCAACATAAAAGAAGCTGCCGGCAAAAAACAGCGTTATCGGTTCTTTACTTTCACTCAGCAACCGAGTCGCCCGTCTTTACCTAATGTGTCAGATTTGCGACCAGATTTCCAGAGTCTTTCGGGTCTTCAGACCCGTGTCGCCAACATAGTAGCCGATTATGAGGCGAAGAACGTCGCGCACCTCTCGCAGATCGGCACTCGGGGTGATTTCGGCTTTGGCAATGGCCAAGGCCGTGCTCAGGCTCACTGTTTTTTCGCCTTCACAAAGCTCATTGATGCAAACCAGTTCGCCCTGGCGAACCGTCCAGATGCCGCCCTTTTCAATCTCTTCGACCTTGGAAACCTGGCTCCATCCGAGCGAATTAAGGAGCTTGATTTCAAATGTGCGCAGGGCCGCAGAAAGTTCTTTGCCGTCTTTGAGCGAAACCTCGCTCAACACCTTCAGATAGTCGTTGTAGAGTCGAAGCGAGGAGTCGCTTCGCATCGTCAGGCGTAGCACCAGTTCATTAACGTAGAAAGCCGACACGAGTCCCTCGGGGTCAATGGGCGTCATCGGCCCCATCCAGCGGGCATCGGTGAGGTTTTTGATGTCTCCTGCGCCGGAAAAGCTCACCACAAGCGGGACAAAGGGCATGATGATGCCGCGGAAACGACTCGAAACACGTTTGGCGCCCCGCACCACAACCGTGACACGGCCATGCCGTTGAGTGAGCAGTTCGGCAATGACACTTGTCTCCCGCCACGGTTGGGTAGAAAGCACAAACGCCGCTTCGGAACGCACGCGCACCACGGGTGTACGTTCCGGGGAACGGGATACAGTTGCTGCGGCCATATGAGAAGAATCAGTCGCCGTAGCCGAGGGACTTCAGAATGCGGGCGTCGTCGCTCCAACCACGGCGCACGCGGACCCAGACTTCCAAATGCACGCGCTTGCCAAGCAGTTCGGCGATGTCGGCTCGGGCAAGTCGGCTGATTTCGCGCAGTTTGGCTCCCTTTTCACCGATCACGATCGGTTTGTGGCTTTCGCGGTTCACCCAAAGCGAAGCAATGATTTCGGCGCCGTCGTCGGTTTCGTTCCAGCGCTCGATCATCACGGCAAGTCCGTAAGGCAGTTCGTCACCCAGAAGACGGAATGCCTTTTCGCGAATCGTTTCGGCCGCTATGAAGCGAGGCGACTTGTCGGTATAAAGATCCGCATCAAAAAAAGGCGGAGAAACCGGCAACAGCTTCTTGATCTCGCCCTTGAGGTCGTCGAGCATCTTGCCTTTTTCTGCGCTCACGGGAACGATGGCGGCAAAGGGAAACTTCTGCATGGATTCGGCCATGAGCGGCAGCAGACGTTCCTTATCCTTCACAAGGTCAATCTTATTGAGCACCAGGATCACGTTCTTGGCTTCCCGGTCAAGAAGCTTCAAAACG
>ERZ839823.2564-NODE-2564-length-13587-cov-4.145064_pt1 | contig 13587 bp, 8 predicted proteins | sample MGYA00519862_ERZ839823 | MGnify/ENA primary metagenome ERZ839823 (study PRJEB31850, sample SAMEA3708853) | human gut metagenome | biome: human gut; feature: human-associated habitat; material: faeces | place: China | collected 2014 ...
GTCGCTGTTTGCCAATGTCAGCGTCGGCACAATCATCAAAACACAGAACAAAAATGTTATTTTTCTCATTGCTTTTTCCTTCCAATACTCTTGGTTTCATTGAATGGTTGGACAATACATATCGTTCCAACTGAAATTCTGCTTATCTAACAGCTTTCCTGTCTGCGCATTAAAACCTACCCTTGTAAATTTCGTTCCTTCTCGCAAACCCGCATCCGCAATATAAACACTTCCGTCTTCCTTAGCAGATTGTGTGTAATCGCACTCGCATATCCATATTGGATATAAGGTGTAGGATTCCGGCGATTCCTCATTCAAAAAACAAACATAGCCCAAACGTAGCGCATATATATTTCTGATTTTACCCTCGTCGATTTGCTTCTCAATTTCCCTAATGATCGTTTGTACAGATGCTAACGATATATCATCTGCTAAAGTATCTTTTTCTTTAATGCCGATCAAACTCAGTGAAAATGAATCTCGACTCATCACTTCCGCTGAACACAGTGGCAACATAATGATTCTAAAATAATACTGACAGAATTTATTCCACATCTTATCCATCGAACCATACAGATTAGGTGCAATTTCATAAATCGGTATTCCATTCACCTTTGGACGCAAATGCAAGTAATACGTTCCACTCGGATAATAATCAACAGTTTCTCCAAGGCTCATATCGGCAGGATTACTTGTCTTGCTTTTTCTTGCTCTGTCTCTGATTTCAATAAACTCAACATCATATCCATCTATTCCGCTTCCATAATAATAATTGGCTATTCTCTGAACATAATCAATCGCTTCAAAAAGCGCCATATCACCATCTTCAGCATGTGCTTCATTCATCGAAACCTGCCATGGATAAACATGCTGTTCTTTATATTTAAGATGATCCTTTTGACCTATGCTCAAAATCTCTTGTGGGGCATTTAATTTCACACTAATTCCGACGCATTCCTCTTCATCTTTATACTGATTATAATCAACATTTTTGCCTTTTTCTATTTCAGGATTCAGATATCCATACAGAGCATTTTCTTCAAAGCTCCATCCCATTGTATGTGGATTTTCATACCTTTTTAAATGATCGCACGAAAAAAGCTCGGTTTCAGAATAAGGATTATAGGCTTGCACTGTCACAATTGGCAATTCATCAACTTCCGGCACAATAATCGGCACATCCACCTCAATCGTCCGTCCATGCGCTTCATAAGTCTTTGTCCACCGCCCCATAGCTTCAACCTGCTGGCGCAGTTCGGAAATGGACACCATGTCGCTGCTTGCCAATGCCAGCGTCGGAAAAAGCAGGAGCGTACAAAATAAAACCATCATCTTTTTCATTGCATTTACCCTCCTTCTCTTCAAATTTTCATGGCGCATACAACATTTTGGTCTTTGGATTTAAGAAATCCATCATTTCAGCCGTTTCCGGATTGATGCAAATTCTCTCAAACGAGAAGCAATCTCGAATATCATCAGAATATGGATTGACCTTTATTTTCTTGTTCTTATTTTCTACATAGTCACAATCCAGTACCCACATCGGATATAGCGTATATGTTTCGGGGCTTCTGTCATTCAGGTAAATGATATACCCCAGTTTTAAGGCGTATACATTTCTAACATGTCCTGCCTTAATTTCCTTTTCAACCGTATTGATTATCTGTTTAACCGACAACAATTCGACCTTTTTATCATGTTCATTCGCCACTTTCATCCATTTGAGTGATAACCAAAATGAACTTTTGTCCATAATTTGACATGTTCCACCTGTAGTTCCCCAATATTCAAATAGATCTCCGTACACCTTATTTTCCTGTGTATTATTAAGTGTATCAATGACTGGCATCATTATCGGTATTCCATGAACAGTCTGATAGTAATAGATATAATATGATCCTTTTGGATAATAATCCACACACTCCCCCAGTTTTTCATCAGTATAACTCTTTGTTTTTCTTCCCCGTTCAGCAACTCTAATATAGTCAACATCAATTCCGTTATACTCATTTCCAATGAAATACTCAACGGTTTTCTCAAGATTCTTCTCCGCCTCTGTCAGTGACATGCCATTGTTTTCTGCATATACAGTATTCCAATCAAGTTCATACGGATAAAATCCATTTCTTCTAACTTTAATATAGTCCTTTTCCCTTTTTAGCAATAATTCTTCCGGATTATCGAGCATTATTCTTAATTGTGTTCCATCATCATATACATCCACTTTTGCATTTTCGGATGTGTTTTTTCCAACTAATTCACTCAAATTTTCGTAATATGTATATACATTGGTTTTATCTTCGTTATTGGGATTCTTAATATAATCCGTATACGCCGAGCAATCATATACAGCCAATTCCTTTTCATTTGGGATATATATTGGAATATCCACCTCAATCGTCCGCCCATGCGCTTCATAAGTCTGCGTCCACCGCTCCATAGCTTCAACCTGCTGACGCAGTTCGGAAACGGAAACCATGTCGCCGCTTGCCAATGCCAGCGTCGGGACAATCATCAGCGTACAAAGTGCGGCAAATATCTTTTTCATTGTGCATCCTCCCATGTAATCACCCGCGGGCAAACCTCCTGTGCTATTCTTGTCAGCTTATCCGTTATTACTTCGCCTGTCTGCGCATTTACATACAAATCCGTAAAGTCAAAACCATTCCTGTAATCGTCGCTCATCGCATTAACTTTGTATCCTACACCGCCGGGTTTTATGTAATCACACTCAACCCTCCACATCGGATATGCGACAAATCCTTCTGTTTCCTCGTCCGACAGATAACAAACATAACCCAATCGAAGTGAATAGATGTTGTGAATATATCCTTTCTGCCTATATTCCTTCCGAATATATTTTTCAATGTTTTGAATGATCTTCTCCAGTGAAAGCAGCGGAACAGCATCGAACATCGCCTGAGCCGGTTGCACAAGCGTTGCAAAAATCTCATAAGAATCCGAACGGCTCATAATCTCCGCCCAGTTCCAGTTAATCAAAGCAATTCTCTCCAATTCAGATGCCAACGAATCACTTCCAACGCTAACTTTATATATCGAAACCGCATCGTTCATCAACGGGATTCCACAAATATTCTGCCAGAAATGGAAATAGTAACTGCCCATCGGGTTTTGATCGTAGACGTTTCCTTTCTTGTCTCTACCTCTGTCAAGCACCCGCACATAATCTATTTCAATATCCGATCCTTCTTCACCATAATAATATGTGAGTATATCGCGCAGACATTTTTCCGCTTCGCCAACGGAAACGTTGCTATCTTCGGCGTAACACATTTCGGAATCCATTTCCCGATAGTCATAGCTTTTTCCCGTTCTTTCGAGTTCTTTTCCATTGGCGTTCAACATTACGCTCGCGCTGTTAAACCGAACCTGAATGTAATCCTTGCTTGTTCTGTTTTCCGCGTCGTCCTTTGGATATTTGAACCTGTAAAACCGTGTGGTTCGCTCTTGATCGCTGTTCGGATTGAGATAGCTGTACACCCCAACATCTCCGCAGCGTAAAAAGATAGGGTTATCATCACCGCCAAGTTCCTGCGTTTCAACGATTTTTTGGTGCGGAAGCCAAGATTCTTCATCATAGGGTCGCCATGGTTCGATCATCACGATGGGCATTTTTTCCACTTCCGGCACGATGATCGGCACATCTACCTCAATCGTCCGCCCATACGCTTCATAAGTCTTTGTCCACCGCCCCATAGCTTCAACCTGCTGGCGCAGTTCGGAAACAGAAATCATGTCGCCGTTTGCCAATGCCAGCGTCGGCATCAAAAGTAACGCCCCCATCATCCCCGCAAATCTTTTCATCATCGTTCTTCCTCACTTTTTTCAAATTGTATCCGCGCACTTCATCCTTCACTTCTAAGACGTAAAAAGCTGTAATTTTTGATACTTCTATTTTAGTTCCTTGAATTATTCTTTTGTTTTCTCTTGTAAGCCATCATTGACTACTACCAATCTTTATAATCGAAAGAAATCGCTTTGTATCCATGAATTTCAAGCCGCTTTTTCTATTTCTCTCTTTTCCAAAAATCCCATGTACAAAAAGAAGCTCGCCTGCTATGCGGGATACGCACAGCAAGCGAGCCAACCATTCTTATTTACTGAATACCGATAATATCAAATTCACGACACTTTAGAGGTATTTGTTGCAATCATGGCAAGCAATGCCTCTGGTTATCCAGAGACGCTTTGCTTGTTGGGGAAATCTTCCCCAAACCCCGTTTTCGCATGACAAGTCATGCGGCTGCACGCACCCTTCGGGGCGCTTTTCAGGACGGAGAAACGCCATCAACGTTCTTTTTTCTTTTCCTTCTGCCGTTCCTTTTCTTTTTCTTCGACGCCAAGTATCCGTTCCACATTGGCACGTACCGTCAACAGCTGCCGCATTTCATCCTGCGCCTGATGATACGCTGCATATGCCTGCTTTTTCTTCTCTCTCAGCGTATCATACTCAGCTTGAATCTCTTTTACCTTCGGTATCTTTTGTGTACCAAGCGCTGAGAAAGCCTCCTTTGCCGCCTGATGCAGCTTGATCTCCTGTTCATGCTCCGCGACAAATTTCTTTGAATACCCCGCCATACGGTATGCCCCATAAACCTCCCGCGTTTTAACATAATTGATGATGTGTCCTTTTAACGCATGGAGTTCTGCCATGCGCTTTTCCGTTTCGCGAATCGTGACTTGCAGCTCGTGAACCCGTGCAGTCGCCGCATCCGTTTTCGCCGTCAAATCCTCAATGTTCATCAGATTGTTTTCAGACAAGTAATTGAGCGTCTGAGCCATTTGTTTAAGGTTAAAGACTTTCGCCCATCGCTCATACCCTGCGCCTTTTCCAGCTTGCAGCTTTGCCTGAATATCAACCAACAGATTGACCAGCCGCATCGGTTGAACTGTTTTCTTTTCGCTCGGATGATGTTCTTTCTTGCCCGCGATTATTGCTCGAAGTGTCGCTTCCGAATAGTCCTCTCCCAGCGAATCCAGTCGTTTGAACCGCTCCTGTCCTTTCCCTTTCAGACTGATTCTCTTTCCCCGTTTGACCTCCCATCCGTCTGTTTGGAGCATGGTCAGCAATTCTTCAAAGTCCTTCGGTTGACGTTCCAATGCAGCGTCAATCGCTTTCCGCAGCACATCCCGCTGAGAGATTTTCGCTTCATTACCCAGCCATTTATTATAGCTCTTGCCCCGTCCTTTAGGCTGCTCGATAATCGACAAACCGTTCTGGATGCACAATGTATCACTGAGCCGCCGGATGGCTTTTGAACTGCCCCAGAAATTGCGAAACTTCCGATCACAATCAAGATTCACCGCCGAAATAATAATATGTGAATGCACATGTCGGCGATCCTCGTGGGTGGCTACAACATAGGCATGTTGCCCATGCGTGAATCGACTTGCCAGCTCGCAGCCAATTCGATTGGCTTCTTCCGGCGTGATTTCGCCCGGCACAAAGGATTGGCGCAGATGATATGCAATCACATCATCCTTTCCTCTGCGTCGCCCTGTCCGCGCAATATACTCGCGCTTCATGAGTAAAAACTCTCCGTCCGCCGTTTCGGGATTACAGCCGAAGCCCGTCACCAATTCGCCTTGATGCGTCTTTTTCGGATTAGACACATACCCGATTACGTTGCGAATTGCTTTGCCGAATTTTCGTCCTTTGCCCGTGTGCAAAGGGATAAGGCGCGTGGTTGCCATGTAGACTTCACCTCCCTTTTTTCAAAAAAATAAGCGCGAAGCCCACCCAGCTCCGCGCCATTTTCGCATTCATCCCAGCACCCAATCCTGCATCCGTTCGCACCCCACATACAGCACCTCAAGCAGTTTTTGCGCAGCCAGCGGCAATCCTGCCGGACTAATCAGCCATGCGCTCACAAACAGAATCAATGCGCTTTTTATCGGAATCAGGAATATGCTCACCAGTGCTGTCATCCCCAGCAGTGAGGACACAATCGACAATAACCCGCTTGAAACCGCCGTCAGAAACAGGCACAGGAAAATCAACGCCTTCATTGCCAGCAACACCGGCAGCAAAACTACAGTCAACATGACTCTGCATATCTTCATTCTCTTTTCCCTCCCTTGTATCTTCCTTTTCTCATCCCCATTGTCGCGCACTTTTTCATTTCATGCAAGGATACGACTCAAAGCCCCAGCGCACCCAGCCTCGTCAGCAGCTCGTCTATTTTCTTCCAGATTTCCTTCTGCGACGCTCGAATTTCCTGAATATCTGTATCATAAACGCGCCCTGTTTCGTTTGCACGTTTGGCAATCTGGTTGATGTTGCCGTTATACCGCCCCAGCATCGCCACTGCTTCCCGCAGTTCCGGCAGATCAAGTTTGACCGCATACCCATCAATCGCCATCTTGCGCAGGTATGCCTGCATATTCCGCACACCCATCAGCTCCATTTTCTGCCGAATCAACAATCGTTCTTGCTCGTTGACTCGAAAAATGACCTGTATTTCACGCGCTCTGCCTGCCATGTTCACCGTTCCTTTTCGCTTTTCTGTTTTGTCGGATTCAATGTTTTCTTTTCCATACTCACTGCTTTCTCATACCGCACTTCTCGTAGAAATAAGTCTATCAGCCCCGGATGAGAACGTACTACAAACGCACGACGTCTTTCATTGCCCATCTCATCATAGTCTGTAAAAATCGGCTGCATTTTCGCCCAGTTTTTGTTGCTTTGCGAGATACGACCGTCCCATTCCTTATCCAGCACAGTAATCGCCAGAACATACATTGTCCTGTCAATCCATATTGCTCGACAACGGACTGAGCCGCTTTTTTATTCAGCATATTGTCATGGTAATAGGTTCGGATTGCCTGATCTATTGCATCACGACAAGCGATATTAGCCTGCCTTGATACACGATATTCCTCGATTTCGCCATGCCTTTGCGCATACGCGCTCGGATACAGATACACCGGCACATCGCAGTTTAGCACTCGTTCCTTCTGCATCGTTCTAGAAGCTTGCTTATCCGTTTCTATTGTTTGAGTCGTCATATTATTCATTTATCGCTCCTCCTGATTCTGCATGATTTTGTTTTTTCCTTTTTCACATGGCACTCGAAGCTGCTCCCGAATGGATGGCACATCCTGCGCATCCTCTATCACTGCCTCAATCGGCGCCTTATCGTCTATGTTCAGTTCTGAATTGAGCTGCGCAAGCCGCATCCGTTTTTCTGCAAGCTCAGCTTCCTGCGCAAACGGTTTTTCCAGTTCTTCCTTCGCTGCCTTCTCCTGCCGTTTCAGACCTTGGAGTTCCATCCTTGCTTTTTCCAAATTGTCTGGTACTCGTGCCAGACGATTGTCAATTCGTGTGATATTCCCCCTTGGATCGTTGCCAAGCTCAACGCTGTACGTCATGTTGCCGTGCATATTCAGCCAGTATGTTCTGCTTCCCGCATCAAAAGCAAGACTGGCACTCATTCCGCGATATGTCACAGCATCCTGAATGACGTCACCTTTCCATTTCTTGCAGCATTCTATCAGTGCCTGACCTGCTGCTTCCTTTTCCGTATACATCTTACCGCCGACTTCCATTTGGAACCCATCTTCCGGTAAGACATGCGCCTGTAAACACGCAATATCCTGTACATGACCCTCGATTCTTTCTGTTTTATTTTGAATCTCCTGCGGAAAATATCGAAGCAACCGGTCTTCAAGGCGATACTTCTTGCTTTGATAGTCCGCCTGCATCAGTTTGAGCCGCGAAACTTCGACATCCAAATCCATCTTTTCACGGATTCTTGCATCGCCCGCGCAAAGCGCCTTGATTTCGGCATAGGATAGAACCGATTCATCCACATCATCGCAGACACGTACCGGCGATTTGCTGGTCATGACCTGCGAGATAAACTTCTGCTTGTTCTCGATTGTCTGCCAACTGTACGCGTCAAATGTACCATCTGTTACATATCTGTAAACGTACACATCGGCGTTCCTGTTTCCCTGACGCACAATACGTCCTGCTCGCTGTTCAAGGTCGCCCGGACGCCACGGACAATCCAGATCATGCGAAGCAATCAGGCGGTCCTGAACATTGGTTCCCGCCCCCATTTTTGCAGTACTGCCAAGTAAAACTCGCACCTGACCCGTGCGCACTTTCGCAAACAGCTCCTTCTTTTTTGCCTCCGTGTCTGCATTGTGTATGAATGCGATTTCGCTTTCCGGAACCCCCTGCGCCAACAGCTTTTCACGAATATCGTCATAAACGCTGAACTCCTTTTCCTGTCCGTTTTTCGGCGTTGACATATCGCTGAAGATGAGCTGCGTCAGTTTTTGCTCGCTGCCTTCACGATAAATTCTCATTACGTTGCCGACGCAGGCATTGACTTTGCTTCCGGGGTCATCCGGCAGCATGGGATTTATAAGCCGCTGATCCAGCCCCAGCTTTTTCCCGTCCATCGACACCTTGAGCATGTTGTCAATGTGCGGATCGACCGCTCCGCCATGGATTTTGGCAGCGCGTTTTGACAGTTCCTGTACCATGCGCTTTTGAATTTCAGACGGCTGAACGACAACCGTTTCATAGTGCGCATTGGGCGTAGGCAAATGAAGCTGATCTGCCGTCTTGATATCTGCCACCTCACGGAACATATTCATCAATTCCGGCAGATTGTAAAATTTTGCAAACCGCGTCCGCGCACGGTAACCCGTTCCCTCCGGCGCAAGCTCAATCGCGGTCACGGTCTCCCCAAAAACCGAAGCCCATGCGTCAAAATTCGTCAGGTTCTGTTTTCGCAGCGTTTCATATTGCAGATAGCGCTGCATGGTAAAAAGCTCGGTCATGCTGTTGGATACCGGCGTGCCTGTGGCAAATATAATGCCATGCCCGTCTGTCAGTTCGTCCATATATCGGCACTTGGCGAACATATCGCTGGATTTCTGAGCTTCACTTGTTGAAAGTCCTGCCACATTGCGCATTTTTGTATATAAAAACATATTTTTATAGGAATGCGCTTCGTCCACCACAAGCCGATCCACACCGAGCTGTTCAAAGGTGATTACATCGTCCTTCTTTTCCTCTGCTTTCAGCCTTTCAAGCCGTGCTTCCAACTGTTTTCTGGAGCGTTCCAGCTGTTTAATCGTAAAACGTTCCCCGTTGGCGTGTTTGACTTCCGCAATACCGTCTGTAATTTCGGCAATCTGATCACGGATGATTCGCTCCTGCCGTTCCCTGCTGATGGGGATACGCTCCGCCTGACTCTGCCCGATGATAACCGCATCATAATTGCCGGTTGCAATGCGCGAGCAGAAACGCTTTCTGCGTCCCTTCTCAAAGTCGCGTTTGGTCGCCACCAGAATGTTTGCGCCGGGATACAGCCGCAAAAACTCCGCTGACCACTGCTCAGTCAAATGATTCGGCACTACGATCATGCTTTTCGTACACAATCCCAATCTTTTCGACTCCATAATGCCTGCTATCATTTCAAACGTCTTCCCTGACCCGACTTCGTGTGCCAGCAATGTATTGCCGCCATACAACATACGCGCAATCGCGTTTTTTTGATGTTCCCTCAGCGTAATTTCAGGATTCATGCCCGCAAAAACAATATGCGATCCATCATACTCACGCGGTCTGGTTGCATTAAACAGCTCATTGTATTGCTTTACCAGTCTGTATCTGCGGTTCGGTTCCTTCCATATCCATTCTCGAAAAGCATCTTTGATCGCCTGCTGCTTCTGTTGCGCCAAAGTCGTATCCTTGGAATTCAGCACGCGCTTCTCCTTGCCATCCGCATCCTGTACGGTATCGTATATACGCACGTCGCGCAGGTTCAGCGTATCCTCCAGAATTTTATAGGCATTCGCCCTTGACGTACCATAGGTTTCGAATACCACAACATCGTTGCGACTGAGCAACGTCTTGCCCGATATGTTCCACTCGCCGGTAAACTGCGAGAAATTGACCTGAATATATCGTTTCATGTATTCCTGTGTAGAAAACAATTCATACATGAACGCATCGATGTCCTTCGGCGAAATCCATGTTGCGCCAAGGCGAACGTCGATCTCCGAAGCATCAAGATCTTTGGGCTGCACGGCTTGCAGCGCATCGACGTTCGACATAAAAACCATATTCTCTTTTGCCGCAGCCTGCGCTGTCCTGAGTTTTTCCCGCACATTGCCGGAAAGATATTCGTCTGCCGTCTGCCATGTTTGGGATTCAGGATCAAGGTAGATCACGCCGGTCAGTTCTTTTGTTATCGCATCTTCGTTTTTTCCGGTCAACTCCGCCATATACGGCAAATCCACCCGCGCCTTTTCTCCTATGGATACTGCCAGTGCTTCTGCCGTGGTGTCCGTATGCGTAATGGCTTGCGGTCGCCGAATGGTACGCTTGGTGAACATATCCGCTTTGCGTTCGAGTTTTCGATCTTCATCCAGCACTTCAAGCGAACTGAGCAGATAATACGAAGAATCATCCGAAAATGCGAGTCGGTTCGCCCGATCGTTAATCAGCCCGAATTTAGCGCTGAACGCATCATACTGCCTGTTCAGCTCCCGCTGTTCGTTTTCAATCGTTTCATCATCAGCATCTTCCAACTGAGCGTCCATTAAGCGATATACCGTATCCCGAAGTGCCACCATGCTCTTGACGCGCTCCTGTGCTGTGCGATTCAGCTTTGGACGCATCATCACCGAATTTTCGCGAAAATACACCTCGCCATCTACAATCGTGTAGCTGTAATTCTTTACATCCGGATCGGCAGGTAATGTTTCAGTAATTTCCTCCCCTTCTGCCAGTTCCATGACCTCTGCCGCATGGTATTCGCCGCCAATCTTCTGAATCGCCTGCTCCAGCTGTACCTTTAAGTCTGCGCCCGGAACGGGTCTGCATGTCGTTTCCTTCTCATCGCCGTACATGCTCTTATCCCATGCCATGCTGCCCAGCATCATATCGGGATGGCTGACAAAGTAGCTGTTGATGGGAATTCCGTCCTCTGTCTGCCCCAGATGCACCCAATCCGGCTCTATGTCGATTGGGCTTTCCCGTTTCTGCAAAAAAAGAATATCCGTCGTTACGCTCGTTCCGGCATTCGCCGCAAATGCCGTATTCGGCAGACGGATGGCTCCGAGCAATTCAGCTCTCTGCGCGATATATTTGCGCACGTCGGGAGATGCCTTGTCCATTGTGCCCTTGGATGTGATATAAGCAATAACACCGCCCGGACGAACCTGCTCCAGCGTTTTAGCGAAGAAATAATCATGAATCAAAAAATTATACTTGTCAAACTGCTTGTCGGAAACCTTGTAACCACCGAAGGGAACATTGCCTATTGCCAGGTCGAAGAAATCCCTGCGCTGCGTTTTTTCAAAGCCGCTGATTGTGATCCGCGCATCGGGATAAAGTTGCCGCGCAATGCGCCCTGTAATGCTGTCCAGTTCCACGCCATAAAGTCGGCTGCCGCTCATGTCATCCGGCAGCATGCCGAAAAAATTGCCTACGCCGCAGGACGGTTCCAGAACATTACCCGTGCGAAACCCCATTTTTTCAATCGCGTCATACATAGCGCGAATAACCGTTGGCGATGTGTAATGCGCGTTGAGCGTCGAGCTGCGTGCCGCATCGTATTCCTTCTCTGTCAGCAATTCTTTGAGCTGCCGATATTCTTCTGACCATTGCGTGTTTTTCTCGTCGAAGGCTTGTGGAATACCGCCCCATCCGACATATCGGGAGAGAATTTCCTGTTCATCGGGACGTGCCTGCCTGCTCTCCGCTTCAATCTGCTTGAGCGTTTGAATTGCCGCGATGTTATAGCCAAATTTTGTTTTTGCGCCTCCCTCGCCCAAATGTTCATCTGTAATGCGAAAGTTCTGCGCTTTGAGCTGTTCATTTTCTCTCTGCCGGGTTTCTTGCCCCGTCAGGTCTATGACGACACTGTGCAGCTTCGTCTCCTCCTGCGGCTGTTGCGGTTCCGGAGTATTCGGCAATTCCTCCGTCAGTACGAAATTCTCAGGTTCCGCAGGCATCGCTTCTCTCTGTCTGTAAAACAGCTCGTCGTTTCGCATGTTTTCGGCAAGCATCTGTTCAAAAATTTCCCGCCGTTCCGTCCTAATGACAGGATAACGCAGTGTAGGATCGCGCAGCTGGACATGGATATCCGTAATCTGTTCAATCAAAAAAGCCTTATCATCCAGATAAAAGGTTTCCCATCTTCCAGATAGACCGTATCGCCCACCTGATAATGCGGCGTATCCCGCCTTCCGTTCAGCTCTTTGACGACCTCATAGCCGCCCTGTTCGGCAGGCTCGGCAAAGAAAATGCTCTGTCCGTTTTCCGTCAGCGTTTTTGCCGCAACACTCCAACGTCCGAAAGGAATGCCCGTAACCGGCACCACTCCCACGCCGGGAATATCCCGTTCAAGCAGTTTCATGTTCAGCAGCGGCGCAGCCGTTTTCGCATCCTCTCCATAAAAGAGCAGGTAATCGTCCACCCTCACGCCAATCATGTATTGCGGACGCTCGGCTTTAAGATTCCGGTAGGCTTCCATATCCGGCACTAACCGAATCTCTTCCTCTGGTTTTTGCTCTTTCAGCCTTGTATATCGTCCATTCCGAATCAATGTGTCAATACGTTCAGCAACCTTATTCCAGCCAAGCGTCACATTCTGACAACCATTCTTGCGAAGCTGTATGCCCTTTGTATCGTGCCATTCTTCGCTGTGCCGTGCGTTCGAAACGCCGGGCATGCGCCCGCCTGTTCCATATTCGCGTTTGAGAAATTCAATTTTCTCACCGACATCATGCGGCTGTGAGAAAAACAACTCAATTCGTTCAGCGCCGCTTTCATAGCCTGAACCGCCGGTTAAATTCCAGTCGATTTCATCCTGCGTGATGAAGCCCCGGACTTCCGGCAGCTCTCTTTCTCCTTTGGGCAGTTCTCGCCGCTCGTGTGTCAAATCTCTAAGCCGTGGCAAAATTGCATCGGGCATGAAGAAACGCATCCGCATCAGGTCGGGTTGACGTTCAACCGCCTCTGCAAATGCTTCGACCTGCCGGATCAGCTCATGCAGATTATCCGGCTGCTCCATTTTTTCAAACAGCCGATTTACGCAATCCGGAAAGATCATCGGTTCCTGCTCCCGTATCAAGGGCAGATAGCCGTTTTCGCCTGCAAAACTCTCACGATACATCTCAATAAGCCGGCTTGCTGCCTGCCGCCTGACAAAGCCTGCGGCTTCCACATTTTCCAGCTCTGTTCCAAATCGTCCGGCGTTAATCCGTTCACCGACGCGCTTCGCAGCGTCTTTCCACGAAACTATGCGGGCTGTGTTGGCATACCGTGCGCGGTCGCCGCCTGCAATGTATATCCCATTGTCCGCATACCACGCTGAAAAACGTCTCCCTTCCAGTTCAAAACCACTTCCGCCATGATACAGCGTCCGCATATGCGCAGCAATTTCATCTATCGGTTTGTCGATCATTGCATCGAAAGCAAGCTCCATTCGGATTCCTTCGTTGTTACCGCCGAGGCGCAGCACGACATCCGTCGCTTTTTCCAATCGAGTAGGAGGGGGTGATTAACCCCCGTCCTCTCACCGCACCGTGCGTACC
>ERZ839823.2565-NODE-2565-length-13578-cov-2.862309_pt1 | contig 13578 bp, 9 predicted proteins | sample MGYA00519862_ERZ839823 | MGnify/ENA primary metagenome ERZ839823 (study PRJEB31850, sample SAMEA3708853) | human gut metagenome | biome: human gut; feature: human-associated habitat; material: faeces | place: China | collected 2014 ...
TCGCCGTGGGGCAGGCCGCCGGCGAATTCGTGATCTCCTTCTTTGGCGGCACCTTATTTGGCCTGGTGATAGCAGCAGCGGCCAACTGGCTATTCGAGACCGTGCGATCCCTCGGCTGGGAAACCACTACCACACGTATTCTGATGGAACTGTTCCTGCCCTTCCTGCTGTATTTGGGCGCGGAGGAATTCAATGTGTCCGGCATTCTGTCGGTGGTGGCCGCGCTCATGTACCAGGCGGTGGTCTGGGCGGAGCGGCTGTCCCAACGTCTGACGAACCACGCCCGCTGATTCCCTGCTTCCGGCGGCAGCGGCAGAAAGCGGAGAAGAAAGCAAGCAAGTTTCTCGCTCAACGGTGCGGTGTTCATTCTTCTGGGCATGCAGCTGCCGCGCGCCATGATGGCCAGCTGGTCTGACCCGTATATCAGCAATATCGCGCTGATCGGCATTATTCTGCTGGTCACTCTGGTGGTAATCGCGCTTCGATTCTTCTGGATTGCGGCCATGCTGCGCGTTGCGCGAGATACAATCTCCGGCCAGCGCCGCAAAATGACACCCGAACGCTGGCGCTCGGCCGCAGTGATGACCTTTGGCGGCCCCAAGGGAACCATCACGCTGTCATTGATGTTCACCATCCCGTATTACATTGCCGGCGGTGCGCCGTTCCCGATGCGTGACGAGCTGATTTTCATTGCGTCAGGCGTGATTATCGTGACCTTGCTGCTGGCCAACTTCCTGTTACCGCTATTGGCTCCGAACCGTGGCAAGGATCCCAGCGCGGAAATAATTCCGGTGACCATCGATGTGTTACGCGCCACGGTGGAGGAATTGACCGGACGCATCACGCCAGAGAATCGTCGTGCGATTCTGATGGTAATCGACCAGTACACCAAGCGCATCGGGCGATTGCAGCAGCGCATCGGCGATACCGATCCCCAGGGATTCGAGCAATTGCAGATCGAAGCGCTGCATTGGGAAAAGGAATTCGTGCGCGACCGGCTTGCCGACACCAAAGCACATCCGGCGGCGGATACGGCCACGCAAGAGCTGAACGTCGAAACCTGCGAGCGCATGCTTGACCAGATTATGAATACGCTGCGTCACACTTCCACTGATCCGACTTCGGGGCATGCGGTATCGCAGATTCGCGGTCGCTTACGCATGTTCCAGCGGCAGATGAGCAATTACGCCAAACGCACGGTGTCCAAGATTCGCCATACCACACCATTGGTGAGCGAGGATCAGATTTTCGCGCGCACCCGCGAACTGCAGGTCGAGGCGATTCATCATGTTATCGGCCGGCTTATTGACGAGATGGGCCAGGATACGTACAACACCGAGCATTGTTCGGCGCTGTTGCTGGATTATCGTCGCGCTGAGGCTTCATTGCAGGCACGTCCGAATATGAGCGGCACTACGGAAACCATCATGCAGGTCGAGGACGTAAAGCGCGAGAGCTACGGTATCGAACTCGGTGTGATTCAGGACATGTACGAAGCCGGCGACATCAACCGAGCCCAAGCCCGCTCCCTGAGGCGCAACATCTACGTTATGCAGGTCGATGCCGATTCCGGCATCTAGTTTCCTTGGCTCCCTTCTCTGAGGGGAGCCAAGTTGGGGATTGCTATTTCCGTATGATTCTCTTCAGTATGTGCAATAGTGCTTGCAGTGCTCACTTCGCTCATGGGAGAACAGTCTATGACCGAGTCAGCCACAAGCGCCCTCGATGTCCGATTGCTGCGACGGCCGCGCCAATTCCAGTAATGGCGGCTGACTACAGCACGCCAGAGGTAATGTCGTTGTCAAGTAGCCACTGGCGTAAATCGGCGAACTCCTCAAGACTCACATTGTGATCCAGACCGTGGTAGCTCTTGGTTTTCAGCCACGTATGCTCTTCCAGCCAAGCGGCGGTGGCGAACAGTTCGTATTTTGGGATTACGCCATCGTTCTTGCCGTACGTATAGAACACGGGGATATCGTAATCGGCCAGGCGAGAGTCGGCGGGGGCCGTGCCGGGCACCTGACCGGGTGCGTTGAAGCCGGACAGGGAGACGACGGCCCGGTACCGCTCGGGATTGATACGCAACAAATGCACGGCGACCAGCCCACCTTGCGAAAACCCAAGCGGCACCACGTCACGGTCGGCGGGAATGTTGTCGGCCACCCATCGGTCGACTGCTGTGGCGGCGGCATACGCGTCGTAGTCACGATCATCGCCGATAGGCAGGGCATCGTGAAACCACGCGTAGTTGCCGGGGTCGGGACTGCCTTCACGGGCCGGCGCGAGTGTCAGCGGCCCGCGCAGTGCCACGAAGTCGTTATATGGAGCGATGAGGCGCATGATGTCCGCCATGTCTTCTTCGCTGGATCCCCATCCATGCAGGCACAGGAACAGCGGATGCGTGGCATGCTGGTCGAAGCCGCCGCGCGAGGTGACGCTGTGTTCCACGGTGAGTGGCTCGCCAAAACGTCCGGGCACAGTGGTGGATTCGCGGCCGATCAGAGGCTGGCTGGCATTCGCTTCTTTGCTCATACCATTCCAATATAGAGGTCTTGCGCGCTGTGCGGAAAACGATGGACCATGATTTCAATCATATTGGGTAATCCGCGCCGAATCGCCTTGGGACTTTTCAAGGGATACCGGCAATCTGTCAGGCGTTACCGCTGTCTGCGGTATCTGCGGCTGCGGTGATTGTCTCAAGTTCGCCGCCCCACTGCTGCTGCAGTGCGGTCATCTTGCTGGCCTCGCCGAACACCATCCAGCGTTTGCCGTTCAGCAATCGCCAATCACCTTTCGTTTGCTCATTATCAGCGTATTGGCTCAGCAGTTCGGAAATCTTGCTTTCGATAGGTGCCCGGCTGATGGCTGCGGACGATTCCGATTCAAAGGATACGAAGGCCACTCTCGGATCAGTGCACATCTGTACGGTGGTGATGCCCGGCAAACCGCCCGTATCAAGCCCCTGCCATCCTTCTTTGCACGCGCCGGCAGCTTGTTCGATGCCTTGCTCCATCTGTGCGGTATCTTCGACGGGTGCCTTGTCGTTCGACTGCTGAATCAGTCCTTCCGGGAACAATACGCCCACGGCCACGCCGATAACCAAGCAAACTATGGCGCACACCAGTGCGATGATGCCGCCCGCGCCCACTCCCCCGTGAGTGGCGTACCGAGGCATGGTGACTCGCGCAGCGATGACCAGAATCAGGGTGATGCCGATAAGCACCGCCGCCATCAACGCAATGTATCGTCCTGGCACTGCCGTCATAAAGGAAATGGCGTAAGGCGCGATCTCATGAACCGCCGAGGTGGCCGATACCACGACGGCTAGCAGTCCGCTGACAACGGCAAGTCTGCGGCACAATATCGACGTTGGGCTGCTGGCTTTTGTAGCGGCGAATCGCCGGCCGGCATCCCGTCTGGATGGGCGTCGATTCTGTGCACGACGTGAGCTGCGCGAATCGTCATACTGACCATCGCCGAAGAAATCGTAGTCCTCATCGTTGCGGGCCATCGGTGCCCCCTTCCTGCCGATTACACAGCTAGTGTACCGCTATGGCTTGGGAATGGCGGTCATTCGGGGGAATGATTCAGGGCACAAAAAGAACCCCGGCGGTTGCCCGCCGGGGAGAGAAAGGAGAGAGAAGAAGAAAGGGGGTTCAATTGTCGGGAACTGCTGCGGCTCCTGATCAGCTTTCCGCTGACATCTTTTATATAACCACTGCTTTCTGGGTCTACCTCTAAGTTTCTCTGAGAAAAACCTGAGAATACTTGCGATTGATGGACCGCGGAAGCGTGAGGAGCCTCTCACGTTTCCGCCCAAGGCGCTAGACTTGAAGGCAGTATTTATTTGCCCAAGGAGTTTTTCACATGCTGCTGTCCGACCGCGACATTCTCGCCGCACAGTCCGCAGGTCATATCTCACTTGATCCGTGGACCCCCGAAATGGTGCAGCCCGCTTCCATCGACGTGCGATTGGATCGGTACTTCCGTTTGTTCAATAACCACGCCTACACCTATGTCGATCCGGCGGAAAACCAAGGCGCGCTCACCGAACAGTTCGAGGTGGCTCCCGACGAACCGTGGATTTTGCACCCTGGCGAGTTCGCACTGGGTTCCACGTGGGAATACGTCAAGTTGGACCCGTCCATTGCCGCCCGTCTGGAAGGCAAGAGCTCACTGGGCCGATTGGGGATTCTCACCCATTCGACTGCGGGCTTCATTGACCCCGGTTTCGAGGGGCATATTACGCTTGAGCTGTCTAATGTGTCGACGTTGCCGGTCAAACTATGGCCTGGCATGAAAATCGGCCAGATGTGCTTCTTCCAGCTGAGCTCGCCCGCTGAGCACCCTTATGGCTCCAAGGGCACCGGCTCGCATTATCAGGGCCAGCGGGGTCCGACGCCGAGCCGTTCCTACGAGAATTTCTACCGCGCGCACATCGACGACTGAGCGTTGCGACGTACCATTCGGCCGGCGGATGCCGGCCATTTGCTTAATCCCAAGGAGATGTCATGACCAACAGCGATGGCGGGTTCCAGTTCGACTTCCAGCAGCCCGAAAAGCCGGTCAGGCCAACGGTTCCTCCGATTCCCGGGCAAGAGACAGCAGCATATGGTGCGCAGCCAGCGGCACAGGACATACCGGCGCTGCAGTTCCCGCAGTCTGTGTGGGCTGTGCAGTCTGCGCAGCCCACACAGTTTGTGCAGCCCGCGCAAGCAGCGTATGCCGCACAACCCACGCAAGCTGTGCCGCCCGTACAAGCCGCTCAGCCGACGCAGCCCATCGATCCGGCCATGACGCAACCGTTCTCGCCGCAATTCCCGGCTGCGGTTGCCGCACAAGCACCACAGCCGGCGGCAGCCACGCAGCCAGTAGTATCCGAAACACCAATCGCCGCTGCGCCCGGCCAGCAGCAATACGTTTGGGATCAGACGACGCAAAGCTTCCGCCCGGTGGAACCGACAGCGCCAGTGACGCCAGCAGCACCAGCCGCACCAGCGGCACCGGCGACATCGCCTGTTTCGGTAGCTTCAAACGCCGCGACACAGGCGTTCCAACCCAATCAGGCCGAGCAGCCTGCGGTAGATGCCGAGGCAACACAAGCGTTCCAGCCTGATCAGGTCATGGCAACACAGCCTTTCGAAGCTCAGGCCATGCCGAATGCCGAAACCGCGGCCACACAGGCATTCCAGCCTGATTCAGCTGCGGCCACACAGGCATACGGCGCATCATCCACCGTATCCGGTGAGACCGTTACCATGCCGGCAACGCAAGTAGCGTCTGCCGATGATGCTGCAGCCACACAGGTGTTCCAACCGGCCGCCCTGGCCGCTTCGGCACAGGCTCAGCCTGCTGTGATGCCTCCCTCCATTCCGTTGGATCAGGTCTCCGATGAGGACGATTCCGATGGCGCCGAGCCTCGTCACGGCGGTAGCGGCAAAAAGAACACCCGCAAGATCATCAGCATTGCCGTAGCAGTAGTCGCCGTGATAGCGCTGGTTGTCGCCGGCCTGCTCTGGTGGCATTCCAACAGCAGCAAGGCAAGCCAAGCCGTGGCATTGGCCGAGTGCAAGGTAGCGGCCAAGCAGTACACGAATGCTCAGAAGAAGCTCACCACCGCCATATCCAATGGCCAAACCAGCGCGCAAACATCCACCAGCGATGTGGCCGATGCCAATACGCTCACCACGCTGAATCAGGCGTTGCAAGACGCCGGCAATCCGGCTGACACCGCCAAGTGCGATTCCAGCCTCAACGCCACTGAGTTGAAGTCTCACACTAAAGAGCTGCAGAATGATGCCAGCGACATGGCTGACAAGACGGATGCCATCAACAATGCGATCAAGGCCGTTAATACTTCAAAGGCGACGGCCGATACCAACACACTGAAATCGAACCTGAGCTCGGCTATTTCGCAGGCGCAGGGCACGCTGGATAATTCCGCGGGCAGTGTGGCCGATGAAAACACCCGCACCGCGCTGCAAAACGCCATCACCGAGGCCAATACGGTGATGAACGGGACCAGTCCGTCCGAATCCGACGTCAACAATGCGATTTCTAAACTGCAGAAGGCCGAGTCCGACGTCACCGCCTCGATGCAGGCCAAGCAGCAGGCAGATGTCGCCAAGCAAGCTCAGGAAGAGGCTCAGCAGAAGGCCGACCAAGAGGCACAGCAGAAGTCTCAAGACGAGTCCAACAATAACGGCGGCGACAACTCCACCTCTACTGACGGCACCGACGGCAGCAACAACTGAGGTCTGCAGCGTTCTCCTGTTTCCCATGGGGCGGTAACTTCCCCATGGGGCGGTTAGCACATTTTCCTTTTTCGCGGAATAATGCCGTTTTCAGCGACCGCCCCATGAGGAAATCACCGCCCCATGGGATAGTTACCGCCCCATGAGGAGCCGTTTGGATATAGCAGTGGGCCGGGCTCTGAATACCAGAGCCCGGCCCACTGCTATATGCCCACAATCAGGGCTATTGCGATGGCTTAACGCTTGGCCATCGCGCGTAGCACAATCTTGCGCAGTTCGGAGGCAATCAGCACGATTGCGGCCAGGCAGATGCATTCCACCCAAGCCATCGGGCTCAATGCCACGGTGCCGAACGGACCGTTGAGGAACGGCACGTAAATCACCACGAGCTGCAGCGCCACGGACAAACCAATCGCACCCCATAGCCACTTGTTGGAGAACAGACCCACGAATGCGGACTGCAGATGCGAACGGGAGGACAGCGCGTTGAACAGCTGGGCAAACACCAGAATCGTGAAGCCCATCGTACGGGCCTCGGTCATCTGCGCTTCATGGCCGATGGCATCCACCGAGCGGTCGGTGAACAAGCCGCCGGACAGGTGCATGTCCATACCAATCAGCGTGACGATGGCCATGATGACGCCGATGTAGATGATGTCGCCCCACATGGAGGCGTCAATCACGCGGTCCGTCACCTTACGCGGTTTACGACCCATCACATCGTCGGTCTGCGGGTCCACGCCCATAGCCAACGCCGGCGCGGCATCGGTCAGCAGGTTGATCCACAGCAACTGTGTGGCGAGCAGCGGCACGGTGACGCCCACGGTTTCCGGCTGGCGGATGCCGAGGAAGCCGGCAAACACCACACCGAGGAACACGGTGAACACCTCACCCACATTGGAACTCAGCAGGTAGCGCAGGAACTTGCGGATGTTGTCGAAGATCACGCGACCCTCGCGTACGGCGGCCACGATGGTGGAGAAGTTGTCGTCCGCCAGAATCATCTTGGCGCTCTGCTTGGTCACTTCGGTGCCGGTGATGCCCATGGCCACGCCGATGTCCGCGGACTTGACTGCCGGGGCATCGTTCACACCGTCGCCGGTCATGGCCACGATGTTGCCTTGGCGCTGCAAGGATTCGACGATCTTGAGCTTGTGCTCGGGGGCCACGCGCGCGTACACGGACACTTCGGACGTGGCCTTGTCGAGCGCGGCCTCATCGGGCAGCTGGTCGAGCTGGTCGCCGGTCAGGGCCTTGCCATCCTTGGCGATGATGCCAAGGTCGGAGGCGATGCGGGCGGCGGTCAGCGGGTGGTCGCCGGTGATCATCACCGTGCGGATGCCGGCACGATGGGCCTCGGTCACGGAGTCGCGCACCTCAGTACGCGGCGGATCGATAATGCCGACCATGCCATTCCAGATGAGATCGGTTTCAATGGCTTCGGCCTGATCGGCGATGTCGGACACCTGGCCTGCAGCGTTGACGCTTACACCGGGCACATCAGCCAAAGAACCGGTTTCCAGCGGACGGCAGGCCTCGCCAAGCGTACGGTAGGCCTCGGAGGAGAGACGTTCGACGGTGGCGAGAATCGACTGGCGATCGCCTTCGGTGAGCTTACGGACCTGACCACCCACGCGGATGCGCGTGCAGTAGCTCAACAGCACGTCGGGCGCGCCCTTGGCGAACACGGTGAGCTTGTCTGAATCGGTGCTGTCCTTGGCGATGATGGACATGCGCTTGCGTTCGGAGGTGAACGGAATCTCGCCAACGCGCGTGTATCGCTTGATCTTGCGATCGGCCTTGACCTTGCGTGCGGCCACGATCAGCGAGACTTCGGTGGGGTCGCCCACAATCTCCCAACGGCCGTTCTCCTCGCGTAGTTCGCCGTCGTTCGCGAGCGTGCCGGCCACGAGCGTGGCGACGACTTCATCGGCCACAATCTGGGCCTGCTCGGATTCAGGACTGACGCCGCCGGTCATAACCATGCGGCCTTCCGGCGCGTAACCGGTGCCAGTGATCTGCACTTCGCCGGACGGGGTGACCACACGTTCCACGGTCATCTCGTTGCGGGTCAGCGTACCGGTCTTATCCGAGCAGATCACGGAAGCGGAGCCCAAGGTCTCCACCGAATGCAGTTTCTTGACGATGGCGTTGTGCGCGGCCATACGCTGCACACCAAGCGCCAGCACCACGGTCAGGATGGCGGCCAAGCCTTCCGGCACGGCGGCCACAGCCAGCGAGACAGCCAACAGCAAGGAATCAATCACGTCATGGACGTCGTTGAAGCCTTCCAGCACGGCGAGCGCCACCAGCACCACGACAGCGATGACGCACACCGCAATGCCGAGGATCTTGGAGACGTAATCCATCTCCTTCTGCAGCGGAGTTTTCTCATCTTCGGTGGCGGAGAGCATGTCGGCGATCTTGCCGACCTGCGTATTCATACCGGTGCCGGTCACGATTGCGCGGCCGGTGCCTTGCGTCACGGAAGTGCCGTTGAAGATCATGTTGGCGCGGTCGCCCAGCGCCTTGGCTTCGGTGAGTGTGTCCGGCTTCTTGCCAACCGGCACGGATTCGCCGGTCAGTGAAGCCTCGGCGATGCGCAGGCTGGCCGCGTTGACCAGTCGGCCATCAGCGGAGACCGAATCGCCTTCCGCAAGGACGATGATGTCGCCGGGGACCACGTCGGCGGTGTTGATGCGCATGACCTTGCCATCGCGCAGCACCGAGGTCTGCGGGGCCGTCATTTGTGCGAGCGCTTCGACGGCCGCCTCGGCCTTGGCTTCTTGCATATAGCCGAGCACAGCATTGACAATCAGGATCAAGATGATCACGATGGCGTCGAACGGCAGCACTTCGCCGCCTTCCGCGCCGGGCTGCGCATTGGCTTTTTCGATGAACCAAGCGATCACCGAGATAATAGTGGCCGCGATCAGCAGGTAGACCAGCGGATCTTGGAATTGGGCCAGGAATTTCTTCCATTTCGGTACGGGCGGGGCGCTGGCGAGCTCGTTCGGGCCGAATTTGGCCAGTCGGCGCTTGGCTTCTTCCTCGCTCAGGCCGTGGGATGGGTCGACGTTCAGGGCTTTGGCCACGTCGTCGGCGCTGGTCAGACTTGGATCGGTATCCCCCAATAGCGCTTCCTGTGCGCGCACCTCTTCCGATTCCACGACCCCGTTCGTTGCGGTCGTGGACACTGCGGATTGATCTTTGAGATCATCCATAATGTTCTCCTTGGTATTGCCGCGGAGTAGTCAGCCTTGCGGCCGCTGCCGGGTTTTCTCTCCCGGCTGGACGCACAGGACTGCGCGGTTATGGACACCGGCGCAACTGCTGCCGATGCATACGATTGCCATTATTCCATAACCGCGTGGCGCACTTGGCGCACAGCGTAATAGCGTTTTGCCTAGAACAGGCGACGCAACCAGGCCTCAGCCAAATCAGGCCAACACTGCACGCATTCGACGATGTGCGCATAGAAGCCGTTACCGGCAGTTTCCGCATTGGCCAAGGACAGGCCGTGGCTGCCTTCAGGGAACAGGTGCGCCTCAATGCTCACGCCGGCGGCCCGGCAGGCCTGGATGAGCATTAGCGTGTTCTCCACGGGCACGGCGTCGTCGGTCATGGTATGCCAGACGAAGACGGGTGGCGTTTTGGCATCGACGTGCTTTTCGATGGAGAACTTGTCCAGCAAAGCCTGATTGTGAGCTTGGTCCCCTAGCAGGCATTGGAAGCTGCCGCGATGGGCGTACTTGCCGGCGGTGATTACTGGGTACGAGAGCATCAGCGCGTTCGGGCGCACGGCGTCCGGGTCTATGCCGCCCTGTTCGCGGATGTCTTCGTCGCCGACCGAGGTGGCGAGGTTGGCGGCCAGATGCCCGCCTGCGGAAAAGCCGAGTACGGCCACTTGCGCGGGGTTTACATGCCACTGATCCGCATTGGCGCGAATCAGGCGCATTGCCTCGGCAGCCTCCAGCAAAGCCACCGGATAGCGGCTGGGCTGCACCGAATAGCGCAGCACGAATACGGCGAAGCCTTTGGCCAGGAATTGCAGGGCCACTGGCTCGGCTTCGCGGTCAGAAGTCATGGCGTAGCCGCCGCCAGGCAAAATCAGGATGGCCGGGCGTATACGGTCCGGTTCCATCTCCTCGCTGTTGTCGGCCACATAGCCAAAGAATCGCGCCTCGCTGCCATCAATGCCAACGATGGTTTGTTGAATGTATTGCATGCCATACATCATACGCGCAGAGAATAGTTCTCGATAAGAACCACTCGCCATATGCGGTCTTGCCCGTATCTCCAAACCGAATAACACTTACAGCGAATCGTGAAGACTGCGGGCCATGGCGCGGTCGCGCGAGCCTTTGGTGAGCTTGAGACCGAGGGTCACGGCAATCAACACAACAGTGCAGGCGATCCACAGCGTTCGACCGCCGAAGTTGCTGATAGTCCAGCCACCAATCAGCGGCGCCAGCGCAACCGACACCGACCACACTACGTTGTAGACGCCCTGATACGTGCCACGCGCCGACGCGGGTGCCATGGCGGCAACCGTAGTGGTGGCGATAGGGAATGTGCCCAGCTCACCCAGCGTCCACAGCACTACGGCAAGCGCGAATCCGCCCCAAGAATGGGCCGCGGCCTGCACCGCATAGCCGATGACGGTTACGGCGAGGCCCATCACCAGCACGCGTGAATTGCCCATGCGCGCGAACAGTTTCATCGCGGGAATCTGCAGCAGGCACAACATACCGCCATTGATGGTGAGCAGCACCGAATACTCGCCCAGCCCTAGACCAAGGTCCGTCATGGCAATGGGCAGGCCGGAGGTGCTTTGGAAGTACACAAGGAAGTAGCCGAACATCAGCAGGGAGAAGCCGAGGAATGGAGTATCGGTGAGCACGCGCCGCCAATTGCGAGACATGGCGCCCTTGACACTGGCAGCCGGTGCGGCATCCGAGTGATTCGGCCTCTCAATGCCGGCGAATTCCGCATGGGTAACACTGCATTCGTCTTCATGGCGCACCGCACTTGGCACCGATACAGTAATCCCCAAATGCCGCACCTCGCGGAAGAACGCAATCAGCAATATCGTGACGGCTATCATCACCGCCGCTTCAACGTAGAACATCAGCGAATACGAGATCTTGACCAGCTGGTTGGCCACAATCGGTCCAATCGCGTACCCAAAATTAATCGCCCACGATTGCAGTACGTATGCACGTTGCTGACGTTCGGCAGGCACCACATCCGCGATATACGCGGCGATGGCCGGGCTGGGCAGCGAGGCGAACGCACCATAGACGAACAGAGCCGCGCCTAAAGACACAGGATCAGTGAGTACGGAAACGACCAGCAGGGCAGCCGCTGCGCCGATTTCGCCGATGATAATCATGGATTGGCGGCCGAATCTGTCGGACAAGGTACCGCCGAACAGGCAGCCGATGATTGCGCCGAAGCCGTACATGGCCACGACTGTGCCCACCACACCCTCATCGAGGCGCAGCGCGGAAACCAAATATATCGACAAGAATGAGGTCACGAAGCGACCCATCCACAGAATCAGAATCGCCAACCATAATCCCCAATACAGCAGGGACAGTCCGAATATCATACGCTGCTTCTTCACTCTCAATACCTTACCGGCTACCGACGGCGGAATAGCCGCGTTTTGGCGCGGGGTGCTGGGACAATAGCACCTATGGCTATCAAAAAAGGACCGACCAAGGGGTCGGGTGGCAAGCATCGCAACAAACTGAAGGGCTACGGCCCCACTCCCAAGGCCGAGGACCGCGTCTATCACAAGGCGTACAAGGCCAAGAAAGCGGCCGAACGTCGGCAGATGGCCGACCCGCGTCTGGCAGCCCGCCGTCGAGTGGACAAGTTCGCTTCGGCGGATACTTCGGATCTGGTGTACGGCCGTAATTCCGTGCTGGAAGCACTGCGCGTAGGCGTACCTTCTTCCACGCTGTACATCATGTCTCGTATTGAACATGACGATCGTACTCGCGAAATCGTGAAAATCGCTGGTATGAACGGCCTGCACATGCTGGAGGCCGATCGTCTGGAGATGGATCGTATCGCCCGCTCTGGCAACCATCAGGGCGTGATTCTGAAGGTCGATCCGTTCCAGTACTCCTCGCTGAACGAGCTGGCCGATCGTGCTGAGAAGAAGGCCAAGGCAATGGAGGCCGCGAATTCGGCGGCCGCCCGTATTGCTGCGCGACCGCTGTTTATCGCATTGGACGGCGTGACCGATCCGCAGAACCTGGGTGCCGTGATTCGTTCGGCGGCCGCATTCGGTGCCAATGGTGTGATTCTGCCGGAACGCCGTTCCGCTTCAGTGAACGCCGCCGCTTGGAAGGTGTCTGCCGGTGCGGCCGCGCATATGCCGGTGGCGCGCGTGGTGAACCTGACTAAGGCACTTGAGGGCTTGAAGGAGCGTGGATACTACGTTGTCGGCCTTGACGGTGGCGGCGATAAGCTCGTCGGCGAGACTGGCTTTGAATCCGATCCGCTCGTTGTAGTGCTCGGTTCGGAAGGCAGCGGTTTGGGCCGACTGGTGCGCGAAACCTGCGACGTGATTGCCGGCATCCCGATCAGCTCGTCTGTTGAGTCGCTGAACGCTTCAGTGGCGGCGGGTATCAGCCTGTACGCGGTGTCCAACGCACGGCGCAAGGCTGCGGCGGAGTGATTGTCGCTTGAGGCCGTAATAGGTTGTACATACACGGAAGCCCCTCTATTTGAGGGGCTTCTTTGTGTGATGGGCTCACCTACAGACAGTCCACCGGATTGTCCGCTTAATGACTCCACACTGCCGCATCCGGATCGTCATCGGGGTTGTAGCCGTCGTCGTCCGGGTCGCTGTAGGTGGATTCGTCGTCAATGACGCCGGAATCGGCCTCTTCGTTAAGTTCGGCGAGTGCCTTGGAGTCAAGGCTGTAGCTCGGCAGAGCGTTGTCGATGTAGCTGGTCACGGCCTCGCCCATCGGCACGTCGTGGCCGGCCTTCTCCGCCAGGAACCAGCGATGGTCAAGCACCTCATGGAAGAACTGAGCAGGCTCGATCTGGGAGCGATATTCGCGCGGAATCATACGCACGGTCGGCTCGAACACCTCGCGCATCCAGTCGGTGGCCACGATTTCCAGATCCTCGCCCTCACGCCACGTGGAGGCACGGTAGGCGTCAAGGTCGTTGAGCAGACGACGGGCCTGGTTCTCCTGCACGTCAAGGCCGGTGAGGCGCAGCAGCTTGCGGTTGGCATAGCCGGCGTCCACCACGCGCGGGCGGACCAGCACACGCTTGCCATCCTCGGCGGTCTTCA
>ERZ839823.2572-NODE-2572-length-13557-cov-6.176344_pt1 | contig 13557 bp, 10 predicted proteins | sample MGYA00519862_ERZ839823 | MGnify/ENA primary metagenome ERZ839823 (study PRJEB31850, sample SAMEA3708853) | human gut metagenome | biome: human gut; feature: human-associated habitat; material: faeces | place: China | collected 2014 ...
TCTCCAGTTCCTTCGACTTTCCAGCGGTAGCGATAATGAATGCACCTCCAAACAATAATCCATAGTGTTGCAATATTTGGCATAGAAAACGCGGCCGCCCATTTGCAGGACAGCCGCGCGAAATTTCACACAAAAGCGCAGTTCGTTCAAAGAATCGAACCGTGTTTGGGTATAGCCCGGGGATTCCGACCCCACAAGGCGAGCGCGGCACAGGCCGTAGCTGCTTTCTTTACCGGAATAGTTTACCACACCCACAAAGCCCTGTCAAGCACTTTTACGCGATTTCAGGGAAAAATATTCTGAAAACAGGAATGGGGGAACGGCATCACTGCCGCTCCCCCGATCGATCGCACTTGGCGGGTGTGCCCTTTCCCGCATTTCTTTTGGCCCAATGGGCGTGTAGCAGCACAATCTCTACTTCAAATGCCACCTTATCCTATGCATATTATACCACAATTATTCCCGGCTGTAAAGCAAACGATTCTTTTCCAGCAGCTTCTTCAGGTTTCTGTCACGCAGGCGATAAAACGTCATTACGGAATTTTTATATTCATTTTTATCTGTTTCCAGCGCAAGCCGTACCACAACGTTCAGATTGCTTTCCTCAAGCCGCCGCACTGCAAACACTGTTCCGGCATGCTTTTCGTCCAGGATCAGCAAATCGGGGAAAAGCACTGTTTCTGCGCCGTACTGTTCAAATAGAGTAAAATCCTCCGGGTGACGTTCCTTGATATGTGCCACCCGTTCTTCTGTCACGACTACTTCCGTCGTGCGCAGCGTACCAAAGAAGTTTTGCAGAAGCGCAGGATCCAGATTGCCCAAAAGTGTCATTTCCATCTTCCTGTACTCCCATCATCCTTTTACTTCGATCAGCTTCCCCAGTTCCAGCGAGTAGATGCCCTTATAGGTCACCGGTTTTGGGGCAAAGCGCTTGCTGATGGCAAGGGCATAGAGGTCAAGCTGGGCGCGATAGGCGGCAAGGAAGTCATCCTCGGATTTTCGGCGGTCCGTCTTGTAATCCAGCAGCTCCAGGTGATCCGGGAACACCAGCACCAGGTCAGCGATGCCCTGCACCAGCACCTTTGCCTGTGCCACGGCAGCGCTGTCGGCGGGGGCAGAGCCCTGAGCGGTCAGCACCTCGGCGGCAGGCAGGGCCGTGATGAAGTCCAGCTCCCGCAGCACCTCATCTGCGGCACAGATGCGCGCAAAGGCTTCGCTCTCCACAAAGCGGCGGATGCGCCCTGCATCCAGCTTCTCCGCAATTTCGGACGCGGTGAGCTTTGCTTCCACCTGCCGGTCACGCTCGGCGGGGATCGCCGTTTCCAGCGTGCCTGCCTGCTTTGCCGCCGCAAGAGCCGCAAAATCGGCGTGCTCCAGGAAGGCGTGAAGGGCCGTGCCCATCTCGGCGGCGGTCAGGCCGTCCTTTGCCAGAAAGCCCGGTCGCTCCAGCGTGGTCTGCTCTGCCTTGTGGACGATGCCGGTCACGCTGACCTTGGCGGACACTTGGGCCAGCTCTGCCGCCGGGTACTGCCAGGCAAAGCCCTGCCGCAGTGCCTCGGTCAGGGCCAGGTCTGCCTGGGTCAGCGGCCTTTCCTCCAGTTCCGGGGCGGTCGGCTCCACGCCCTCGGGCAGCGCCTGCTGCACCGTCAGGGTAATGGTGCTCCCGGTATCCGCAAAGGGCAGTTCCAGATCCTCGGCCAGCCGGCGCAGAGGGCCGCCGTTGGGGTGGACGAGCAGGGCCGTGCGGAGCCAGTCGGCAAAGCTGTTTGCCTGCCGGCAGAGCGTCTGCCCCGCCCCGGCTTCAAGGAAGGCCGCCGCTCTGGTAAAGGGGTTGGAGGTCTTTCCGATGCCCAGCGGAACGGTCAGGATGAGCTTATCCTGCGCGCGGGTCAGCGCCACATAGAGCAGGCGCATCTGCTCACTGCGCATCTCGGCGGCGTGGACATTGGAGAGCGCCGTGTAAGCCGCCGTCTTGTAAGCGCCCTCGCCCTCCTCGGGGCGCAGGCGCAGGCCCGCCCCATACATCCGATGCAGGAGCACCGGCTGGCGGGTATCGGCGGCATTGAAGCGACGGGCCGTGTCGGCCACGAACACCACCGGGAACTGCAGGCCCTTGGAGCGGTGGATGGTCATCACGGTCACACAGCCGGGGCGGGAGCCGCCAGGCACGGTATCCTGCCCCGTGGAGCCTGCCAGCGCCGCAGCGTCAATGGCCCGCACCAGCGCCGAGATGCCGCCGGAACCGGCCCCGGCACAGAAGGAGGCAAACCGCCGGGCATCCTCCCGGCGGCGGGCACCATTTTCCATCACGCCCAGTGCGGCAAGGTAGCCGGTGGAAGCAAAAATCTCCTCCAGCAGCTGTTCTGCCGGGACACTGCGGGCCATCCGGCGCAGCTCGGTCAGCCGGGCATAGAACGCCCGGACTTTTCCGGTAAAGGGGGTGTCCTCCCCGCTGTTCACGGTGAGCAGCAGCGCACCGTAGAGGCTGATGCGCTGGGGGGCGTTTTCCCCCTGCTGCTTCTGGATCTCTTCGGCTCTGGCCCGCAGGCGGACAAGGTCGTCATCGGTGAAACCGAACAGCGGGCCCAGCATGGCAGCGGCAAGATAGATATCCTGCGCCGGGTTGTCAATGACCTTCAGCAGGGCGATGAGGGGCCGGATGTGGGGAGCATCCAGCAGGTTTTCGCGGGCATCCGCATACACCGGGATACCCCGGGCAGCCAGCGCTTCCACATAGGCCGGAAAATCATTGCGCGCCGCCAGCAGGATGCAGCAGTCCTCGTACTGCACCGGGCGGGTGGCACTGCCGTCCCGCACCGGCTCGCCGCTCTGCACCATCTCCTCGATGCGCCGGGCGATCCAGCCCGCGTCCGTTTCGGCGGTGTCATCGGGCAGGAAATGCGCCTCCACGCTGCCCGTGTATTCCCCGGGTGCCCCGCAGACCAGCCGCTGGCCGTCGCCGTAGGCCGTGTCGCCGAGTTCCGGGGACATGAGCCGCTCAAACAGGAAATTGATCCCTTCCACCACCTGCGGAGCCGAGCGGAAGTTGGCATCCAGCGCCAGCATGGCATCGGTGCCGGGGGCTCCCTCTGCCGGGCGGGGCCGCGCTGCGCCGCCGGGCAGGGCGGGCCAGCTGTCCAGTTTTTCCCGGAAGATGCTGGGGTCTGCCTGCCGGAAGCGGTAGATGCTCTGCTTCAGATCTCCCACCAGAAAGAGGTCGTCCCCCGCCGGGGATGCAAGACACCGGTACAAGGCATCCTGCAGGGCGTTGGTGTCCTGATATTCATCCACCATCACGGCGGCATAGTTCTGCCGGATGACCCCGCACAGCGCGGTGGGGGTGCCGTCCGGGTCACGGAGCAGGCGGAGGGCCTGATGCTCAAAGTCGCTGAACTCCAGCAGCTTCCGGTCCCGCTTTTTGGCCGAGAACCGGGCATCGAAATCCCGCACCGCCGCGAACAGCGCCCGCAGGCGGGGCTCTGCGGCCCTGCGGTCTGCCTCAGCCTCCTCCTCACTGCAGGGGATCAGCTCAAGGATCTGCGCAAACAGGGCCGCGCCCTCATCGGCGCGGGTGCGGATGACTTTTTTGTGTTCGCCGTTCAGCCGCTTTTTCATCCCTTTCAGGCCGGGCAGTTCCTCCATGCCCAGCACATAGGGGGTCAGCAGATCGTAAAGCGGGGTCCACTCCCCCGCCACAGCCAGCTGTTCCACCCTGCCCAGCAGGGCGGCAGCCTTGTCCAGCCGTTCCTGTGCATCGGTATATTTTTCCAGCACAGCATTCTTTGCCTTTTCCCGGGCAGAGGGCGTTTTCTTTTCCTCGGCATCGGCCAGCTCCTGCTCCCGGTCGCCCGGGCAGTCAGCCAGCGCGGCGCGGAACAGTTCCCCTGCTGCCCTGGCACTGCGGGCAGCTTCGGCCAGCAGCAGATCATGCCAGCAGGTGGCAGCAAAGCCATTTTCCTCCTGCCACGGAGCCAGAAATTCGTCCAGCTTTTTGTCGTAATCGGGCAGGGCGCGCAGGAAATCGTAGACATGCAGGATCGTCTCGCCCGCCGCACGGTCGGTACGGCCCTTGCCATAGAGGTCGGCAAAGGCACAGAAATCCGGGTCACGGTAGGCATTTTCCAGCGTCTCGCTCAGGGCAGAGGCCCGCAGGAGCTCCACACTGCCGGGGTCTGCGGGGGAAAAATCCGGCGGGATATCCAGCGCCTGAAAATGCTTGCGCAGCAGATCCAGACAGAAGGCATCGATGGTGCAGATGGGCGCGCGCTGCAGCAGCATCCGCTGGCGGCGCAGCGCGCCATTGCCGGGTTCCGCCTGGCTGCGCTTCAGAAGCGCCTGCCCGATGCGGGCCCGCAGCTCTGCCGCCGCCGCATTGGTAAAGGTGACGATGAGCAGACGGTCCGCATCCACGGGATGTTCCGGGTCAGTGATGAGCCGGACAGCCCGCTCGGTCAGAACAGCCGTTTTGCCGCTGCCCGCCGCCGCGCTCACCAGCAGCGCGCCGCCCCGGTCCTCCATGGCAGCCCGCTGGGCGGGGGTCCACTTGGGTTCACTCATGCCTGTTCCTCCTCTCCCTCTTCGGGCTGCCCGGGAGCCTCAAAGGGCTTTGCGGGGGCTTCCAGCGCCCGCTCCCCGATGCCGGTCTCGTGGCAGCAGACAAAGCCGTAATCACACCACTGGCAGGGGCTCCGGCCCGTGACCAGCGGCTCGGCGGCGATCTGCCCCTCATAGAGCTGCTGGCCCATCCGGGTCACAAGATCATCCAGATGCAGCTGGATGCGGTTCAGCTTGGCGATGTCTGCCCGCTTGTCCTTCTGGTAGGGGCTGGGCGCGCCTCTGTAATAGGAGAAGGGCAGGTATCTGCCGGTCTCTCCGGCATCCATGGCATCGAACAGCTTCTGCTCGTCCCGCACCAGACCGTCCAGTTTGTATTCCACACTGTGGGCCGCCTTTTCGCGGGTGGTGGTCTCAGGGGCCGGGTCGGCCAGCAGGTAGAGCACACCCGCCGGTTCCGCCCCCGTAAAGCGGCCGCTTTTATCCCGGGTCAGGCTGAACAGGTAGAGCAGCATCTGGCAGTCCAGACCGCAGTAGACTTCCTTCAGGTCCAGCTTTTTGGTGCCGGTCTTGTAGTCCACCACCCGCACCCAGCGGGTGCCGTCCTCCTCCACCCACTCGTCGGCACGGTCCACGGTGCCCACCAGCTGGACGGTGCGCCCGTCCGACAGGTGATACACCTGGGCAGGCACGGCATCCTCGCCCCGGCCGATCTTCAGCTCACAGGCCACTGGCTTGAAGCTGGACTGCCGCTGCTCATCCCGCAGGTAGAGCAGCAGGCTCGTCATGCTCTTTTTCAGGCGGGAGAGCAGATAGGCAAAGCGGGCGGTATCCTCAGGCAGATAGCGTTTGGCGTACTCATCCACCAGCAGCGCGGCAAGGCTCGCCATGGCCTCATCGTCCAGCTCCATAAAGGGCTGCAGCGTCGCCATGGGGTTGTCCGGGCCGGGGTGAGGGTCCAGCGCCATCTGCAGCACCCAGTGCATCAGGGTGCCGCTCTGGTCGGCGGAAAGCTCGGCCCGGTGGCGGGGCCTGAGCCCCAGCACATACTGCAAAAAGTAGCCGTAGCGGCAGGTATAATATTTTTCCAGCTGACTGGGTGAAATGCGCAGCTTCCGCCCCAGCAGCGCTTCCAGCGCAGGCAGGTCATGCACCTGCCGGGGGGCAGTGTCGGCCATCCGGCGCAGCAGGGCAAGGCCCTGCGGCTCGGTCTCGCCGGGGGTGTGCAGGGCTTCTGTCAGGCTGGCACGCTCAGTCTCCGTCAGGGGCCAGCCGCCGCCCAGACAGTCCAGCCCATCTGCAGGAGTGGCCGCAAGGTCCGTCAGTTCCAGCTCCGGGGCAGCGGGGGCCAGCGCTTCCACGAGGGGTTCCAGCGCAGCGCAGAGGGTCTGCCCCTGCCCCTTGGGCCAGCTGAGCCACAGCCCCTTTGCAGGGGCGGTCAGGGCTTTATAGAAGCAGACCTGCTCACGCACCACACGGTTCTCAAAGCAGTCAGGCAGGTCGATCTCCTGCGCCATCAGGGCATCGCGGTCGGCGTGGGTCAGCAGACCCACCTCGCCGGGCGCGGCCGGGAATTCCCCCTCGGCCAGCCCCAGCACAAACACATAGTCCGGCGCGTCCAGACGCATCTTGCCTGCGCTGGCCAGCACCACCGCGTCCAGGGTCTGGGGGATGTGCCCCAGGTCGGACGAGCGGAGCAGCAGCCCGAACAGGTCCTCGTATTCGGCCACGGTAACGGTCTGCTCCCCCAGCAGATGGGCCATCTCGTTCAGCAGCCCCATGACCACGTTCCACTCCCGGGCGGCTTCCTCCGCCGCCGGGATGCCCCGGCCCGCGCGGATGGCCTCTACCTGAGCGGCCTGCTGTTCCTCAGCCCCCAGCGTTTTCAGGCAGAAATACACCGCCCGGCTGATGGCCTCGGCATTGACCCCGCGCACCTTGGCCCGGAATGCATCCACCGCCCCCACAAGCAGGGCACGGGCATATTCTGCCTGCTCCCGGTTGCGGAGGTCCTCTTCGGTCAGCTCCTGTTCTCCAAAGCCCTTGGGGCTGCGCTCGAACTTCTCCCGCCAGGCCGCCGCCGTGGGGGCCCAGGTGTAGGCATAGTTTTCCAGCGCGCAGACCTGCTCCTCGCTCAGGGCACACAGGCCGGTCTTGGCAAGGGTGGTCAGGTTCTCGGTCAGGTCGGCTCCCCGGGCGATCTCCAGCAGGGCCCGCACCGCCGTGGCCGGGGCGCTGAATTCCGGGGTGGTGGGTTCATCGCAGTACAGGGGGATCTCCGCCATCCGGAACTCATACCGGACTGCGGCACGATACTTGGCGATATCGCGGCAGACCACAGCGATCTTTCCGCACCGCACGCCCTGCCGCATCAGCCGCCGGATGGCACCGGCAGCGGCACGGGCCTCCTCCTCCCGGCTGGGCGCGGCAAAAAGCCGCACCTCGCCCGCCGGGGCATCCGCGGTGCAGCTGCCGGTCTCCAGCAGCTCTGCCACTGCAGCAAGGCCCGGGGCGTTCCGGTGGCGCAGGTCCTTGCGCAACAGCTGCGGAACGGCCACCTCTGCCCCGTTTTTCCGGGCCAGCTGGCGCAGCTGCGCCGCCACCTGCTTGGCCCCGGAGAACAGGCTCAGGTCATCGGGCAGCAAGGGGGCTCCATCATCGCAGAGGGCCACCGTCACGCTGGGCAGCGCCGCCAGCATGGCCCCCAGCAGCCGCTTTTTGGGCGCGTTGAAGGTATCGAACTCATCAATAAACACCGCCCGGTCCCGCAGAAACTCCGGCAGGCTGTGCCGGGCCAGCGCTTCCTCCAGCCGGGCTCCGGCCAGCTCCAGCCGGTCAGAGGGGTCCATGCCGCTGCGGGCCAGCAGGGTCTCGTAGCCCTGAAAAATGAGGGCCAGCTCACTGAGCTTGCCGCTCTCGGCCCCGCAGGCACCGGCCAGCTGTGCCAGCTGCTGGCCGGAAAGGCCCGCGCTTTTCAGCTCGTCGATGGTCTGGGCCGCCATCTGGCAAAAGGCCGCACTGCGCCGGTGGCGGTGATAATAGTGGACATTGTCCTGCAGCTCCTCAAGCGCCCGGCGCACCAGCACGGCACGGCCTGCGTCAGAGAGGGTCTGCACCGCCGCGCCGCCCTCGGTGGAAAGGATCTTTTCTGCCAGACTGGTAAAAGAAAAACTCTCCACCATGCCGGACAGGGCATCCCCCAGCTCACGGTAGATGCGGCCCTCGGTGCTGGAAGTGAATTGTTCCGGCACCAGCAGGATGCTTTTTTCCCCTTTTTCGGCCCGGGCGCGGATGCGCTGGTACAGCAGCGTTGTTTTTCCGCTGCCGGAACCGCCCAGAAGTAGCTGTAACATTGTTTTCTCACTTTCTATAACGAGCTCACCCTCTCAGTCAAAGCCTGCGGCTTTGCCAGCTCTCCCGAAGGGAGAGCCTTTGGCATATCGGGTCAGCCCTGCGCAATGGATAATAATTGAGTTTATTGTACCGCAAAATTGAAGAAAAATCTATTCTGTGGTAAACTGAGGAAAAACAGCAAAACAGGAGGGGCTCTCCCCATGAAGATTCTAGCAGTTGATTACGGTGCCAGCCGCACGGGGCTTGCGGTCTGCGACCCCACCGAGTTCCTGACCACGCCCATCACCCCCCAGATCACCCTGAAGGCCCGGCCCAAGGTGGCCGCCGAGGTCTGCCGCATTGCCCAGGAGCAGAAGGCAGAGCTCATTGTGGTGGGCCTGCCGCTCAACATGGACGGCACCGAGGGCGAGCGCGCCGAGAAGAGCCGCAAGCTGGGCAAGACCCTGCAGATCTGGAGCGGCCTGCCCGTGCGGATGTGGGACGAGCGGCAGTCCACCTGTGAAGCCGCCGATATCCTGGACGAGGTGGGGACTTTTGGTGCCCACCGCAAGGCCATTCTGGATTCCGTCAGCGCCACGGTCATTTTGGAGGATTACCTCGCCTGGCGCAAGGAGCACCCCGGCGAAATTTGAACCGGAACAGCACAAAACCGGCTTTCCTGCTGCCACGGGAAAGCCGGTTTTGTCATTTTCAGTTGTTACTGCGCCTGATATGTCTCAATGCTGACGCTGTTGATGGTGATTGTTTCCGTGGGCTTCTGGTTCTCATCCACGGCGGCCTGAGCGATGGTGTCCACCACGTCCATCCCCTCGTACACCTGGCCCAGCACGGTATCGGTGTAGTCCAGGTAGGGTGCGCCGCCGGCGGTCTGGTAGGCCGAAACGACCTCAGCGCGGTAGCCTGCACTGTTCATCTGGTCGGTGAGCTCCTGGGTGACGGAATCCCCGCCGGGCAGAGTGGACATGATATAAAAGACGCTGGCGCACTGGCCGGAGGAGTCCGCCGCCATGCAGAGGGCACCGGAATAATGGTGGAGCTTGTCGGTGGCCTCAGCCGGGTAGCGGCTGCCGTTCCAGATGGTGGTGCCCTTGCCGTCAGCACCCTGACCGGCCTCCACCACAAAGTCCTGCTCCACACGGGTCACGGTCAGGCCGTTATAGTAGCCCGCCTGCACCAGACCCACAAAGTTATCGTAGGCCTGCGGGGCCTGCTCCGGGAAGAGCACCGCCCGAAACACGCCCGCCGTGGTATCGAACACCGCCACGGGTTCCCCCGCTGCCGGGTGGGTGAACTGCAGCTCGGCCGATTCCACCGCCGGACGGGTGATGGTCTTTGTTCCGGCTCCGCTGCTGCCGCCGATGTTTTTCACAAGGCTGCAGCCGGACAGTGCAAAACTCACGGCCAGCAGCAGCGCCGCCAGCCGGACACGGGTCTTATTCATAAACAGATCCCTCCGTTCATATTCTGATAGCAGTTCCCCCGCACGCGGGAGATACGCAGAATTCAGTATAGCATATTTCTGCCCGGGAAGCGAGAGGGAAATGCGTGAAAATTTGTCGCGCATTTTCTGTGCGAAAAACATCTTGACGAGCAGGCAAAAAAACGCTACACTATAAGCACAGCAAGGGACGGCGGGAACGCAGCAGATCCCGGGCTGTGTGCGTAATTTTATTTGAGTACCATCCCTTTGATTGGGTTTGGATAGACAGGAGAACGTATCTTATGGCAGAAGAGATCAAGAACCCGAACACCGAAGAGGAATATCAGCCCGATCTGATGACTCTTGAGGATGAGGACGGCAATGAGGTCACGTTTGAAGTGATCGATGCACTGGACCATAAGGGCGTGCATTACCTTGCAGTTGTCGAATACGCAGAGGATGAAGAGGATGTCAACGAGGACGCACAGCTGGTCATCCTGAGCGTGGGCGAGGACAGCGAGGGCGAATATCTGGACGTTGTGGAGGATGACGAGACTCTGATGGAAGTCAGCAAGCTGTTTGAGCAGCGCCTGAGCGACCAGTTCGAGATCGAGTAATTCCCCGGCACAGACAGATTCCCAGGCAAGACTTCCTGCCCGGCGCGATTTGTTGCGGTTTATATGATCCTACTAATCATTCAACGGGAGCCCGGAGTTCTCCGGCGGATTGCAGACCTCCCCGCCATGGGTCGACCATGGAGGTTCGATGAGGAAGCGTGAATCCGGCGACAGGGCACCCACCTGTCCGTAAGGGTAGGTTTGATTGCCGCAGACGACCGGGCGGGATCTTTTTATAGCATTGCATCCACCGCTGGCCTGCCACAAGGCCAGTGTGTGGATTTTTTTATAGGACGACCTCTCAGGCGCTGATGCCCCCGCATCCCAGCAGGGAAGGCGGCATTGTGCAGCGATGCCGGAGAGGTTCTTGCGGAAAGGATGTGCATTGCGGTATGAAAAGCGAACATCTTGTGGGGACGAGCATCCCCCGTTTCACCTACGACACCCCCACGGTGCCGGGCAATGATTTTTACACCCTGTGCGAGGGGGAGCATCCGCTGTGCATGATCTTCCTGCCCGGGTTCGACCACCCTGTCAGCCGCGAATATATCACCCGCTACCTGAAAACGCTGTCCCAGCTCAAGGGGGCACGGCTTGTCTGTGTGGTGCGTTCCTCGGCGCAGGCGGTGGCAAAGGCCACCCACGGCTCAGATTTCCCCTTTCCTGTCATCTGCGACGGCCCAGGCGTGCTGTACGGCTACCTGGGCGTAGAGCAGACCCGCGGCCTGCTGAGTTGGAGCTTTGCAGCCCAGAAGATCTACAAGGCCGCCAGAGATGCCGGTTACCACTACGACACCAAAGCCCCTCAGCTGCTGCCGCTGACGCTGGTGGTGGGCCATCTGGGCAAGATCCTGTTCACCCACTCGGGCCGCAGCCAGACCGACCTGCCCGAGGACTGCGCCGCCATCAGCGAGATCGTGCGGGCTGTGGAAAAGGCCACCGCCCCCACCGACGGCCCCGCAGACCCCCACTGCTCGGACGAGACCCTCACCCTGCCCGATCTGGTGGGTTGGGATAACTGAATGATCCACAAAAAACGGCTGCTGCACATTTTTTCCGTGCAGCAGCCGTTTTTTATTCTTCCGGTTCTTCTGCAAACAGCCCCGGGATGCCGCAGACAGCGGCCACACCCACCACCGTAAACACGATGCGCGACCAGATGGAGCTGCTGCCGCCCAGCAGCCAGCCCACAAAGTCAAACTGGAACAGGCCCACAAGCCCCCAGTTGATGCCGCCAATGATCATCAGGATCAGGCACACTTTATAAAAGGTCTGCACAAAAAGACCTCCTTTCCTTTGGGCAGTTTTCCCCATTGGAAAGGAGGTTATGCATATCACAGCATCCACTTCGGGCTGATGACCCGCGCGCCGCCCCGATCGGGCCGGGCCACATACACCTGCGGCCACTGCGCCCTGACAGCCTCGGCGGCGCTTCGGGCAGCTTCTTCGCTCTCAAAGATGCCAAACACAGCCGCGCCGCTGCCGGTCATCAGGGCAGTGACAGCGCCGTTCTCTTTCAGCGCGGTCTTGATGGCCTCGTTGTCTCTGGCACCGCTGCATTCCTCCAACGCGTTGCCTGCGGCGGCACACACACCCGCCAGATCCTCGGCGCGGATCGCCTTTTCCTGGGCTTCGCAGTCGGGGTGGGTGCTGCTGCCCACCTTGTCATAAGCGGCAAAGGCTTCCGGGGTGGAAACGCCGTAATCGGGCATGACCACCGTGAACCAGCAGTCCGGGCAGGGCGGCAGGGCTTTCATCACATCGCCCACGCCCTGCACCCGGCAGGTGCCGCCCATCAGGGCAAAGGGCACATCCGCGCCGATCTTTGCCCCCAGCGCGCAGAGCTCACTCATGGAGAGCTTTGCGCCGTAAAGGACGTTCAGGCCCACCAGCACACCGGCGGCATCGGCGCTGCCGCCCGCCATACCGGCACGCACCGGCACATTCTTGTAAATGGTGATCTCTGCACCCGCCAGCAGGCCGGTATAGTGGAAGAAGGCCAGCGCCGCCTTGATGGCCGTGTTGGAATCGTTGGCGGCCACCGGGCTGCCCGGCAGGGTCAGGCTCAGGTTCTGGCTGCGGCGCAGCACCACCCGCTCGTACAGGGTGATGGCCTGCATCGTCATATCCAGGTTATGGTAGCCGTTGGGCAGCAGGCCCACCACATCCAGCGCCAGATTCAGCTTGGCCGGGGCCAGAACGGTCACGCAGTTCAGTTTTGCCATCGTTCTTCCTCCTCACTGCTCTCCGCTGTTGATGCCATTTTCTTTCAGGAACTCCCGGATGCGCTTCATAGCCTCGGTCAGGTGCTCCACGCTGTAAGCATAGGAAACACGGCAGTAGCCCTCGCCGGATGCGCCAAAGGCATCGCCGGGCACCAGCGCAACATGCTTCTGCTCCAGCAGCTTTGTGCAGAACTCCTGGCTGGTCATACCGGTGCTCTTGATGCAGGGGAAGGCGTAGAACGCACCCCGCGGCTCAAAGCAGGTCAGGCCCATAGAGTTAAAGCCGTGCACCACCAGGCGGCGGCGCATGTTGTACTCATCCCGCATCTTGTCGATCTCACCGTCGCACTCCCGCAGGGCGGTGATGGCCGCATACTGGCTGGTGGTGGGGGCGCTCATAATGGCGCTCTGGTGGATCTTGGTCATAATTTTGATGATGGGAGCCGGGCCGCAGGCATAGCCCAAGCGCCAGCCGGTCATGGCATAACTCTTGGAAAAACCGTTCACCACAATGGTCCGCTCGGCCATGCCGGGCAGGGTGGCAATGGAGACATGGGGCCGCAGGCCGTAGTTCAGCTCGGCGTAGATCTCATCCGAAAGCACCATGACGTTGGTATCCCGCAGGACCTCCGCAATGGCTTCCAGATCCTCCCGCTCCATCACCGCACCGGTGGGGTTGTTGGGGAACGGCATGATAAGGAGCTTGGTCTTGGGGGTGATGGCGGCTTTCAGGGCCTCGGGCCTGAGGCGGAACTCATCCTCCTGGCGGCAGGGCACATGCACCGGCACACCGCCGGACAGGGTGGTGATGGGCTCATAACAGACAAAGCAGGGCTCCGGGATGATCACCTCATCCCCGGGCTGCACGATGGTGCGGATGCACATATCAATGGCTTCGCTGCCGCCCACGGTCACCAGCACCTCCCGCAGGGGGTCGTAGTGCAGGTGCATCCGGCGCTCCAGATACCTGCAGATCTCCGCCCGCAGCTCTTTCAGGCCTGCGTTGGCGGTGTAGCGGGTGCGGCCATGCTCCAGGCTCTCGATGCCTGCTTCCCGCACAGCCCACGGTGTTTTGAAATCCGGCTCGCCCACGCCCAGACTGATGCACTCGGGCATATCAGCGGCCAGATCGAAGAATTTGCGGATGCCGGAGGGGCGCATCTCCCGTGCGGCAGGCGCGATCAGTTTATCGTAATCCATCACAGAACCGTGCACTCTCTTTCATCGATCTCTTCGTCCTGATACAGGCGGCCCTCTTTTTTATAGGTGCGCAGGACAAAATGGGTGGCAGTGGACAGCACATCGTCCAGCGGGCTCAGGCGCTTTGCCACGAACAGGGCGATCTCCTGGAAGGTCTGGCCCTTGATGACCAGCTGCAGGTCGTAGC
>ERZ839823.2573-NODE-2573-length-13550-cov-2.496554_pt1 | contig 13550 bp, 13 predicted proteins | sample MGYA00519862_ERZ839823 | MGnify/ENA primary metagenome ERZ839823 (study PRJEB31850, sample SAMEA3708853) | human gut metagenome | biome: human gut; feature: human-associated habitat; material: faeces | place: China | collected 2014 ...
AATGACGGAAGAACAGCTCGGTCAGCCCCATGAAATGGTTGCCCCACGACAGCAGCACGGCGAGCAGCGCGACCGCGGCCACCCACCATTTCGACCGACCGCGCAGCACGAACAGTCCCAGCACGGCGAGCAGCAACGCCGCAGCGCCCACATAGACCGGACCGGACGTTCCGGGCTGGGGGCCCCAATAACCGGGCAGATGCGCTGCTACTTGCCGCGCATTGTACTTGCCGAGCGCGTCGGCCACCGCTCCGTCCTCGGAAAATCCGCCCTCGGACGAGCCGCCGTACAGATTGGGAATAAGCAGATTGAACGTCTCGCCGGGCCCGTAGCTCCAGGCCGTCGCATACTCGATGTCGAGCCCCTGCTGCTTCTCGCCCGTACGGGCTTCGCGCAGCTCGCTGCCTCCGCGCATCGTCTCGGCCGAATGGGAATTGATGTAGTAGAGCATGCCTGCATTGCTGCCGACAGCCAATACGGCGGCCAGGGCCAGCAGTCCGGTCGTCTTGGCGAACCGGGGCAGCGCTTTCGCACGCGCGGCCGACACGAGCTCGTTGATCCAGAACGCGGCCAGTATGAACAGGAAATAGTAGGTGATCTGCGGATGGTTCACGCCGATCTCGATCGACGCGAAGACGCCCGTCAGCGCCGCGCCGACCCACATGTTGCGCCGGAACGCGTACCACACTCCCCCGAACAGCATCGGAGCGAAAGCCAGCGCCATCATCTTGGTCACATGCCCCGCCCCTATGATAATGAAGAAATAGGTCGAAAAGCCGTAGGCCAGCGACGGAACGATCCCGATCCACGGGTTGAACCGCATGCACAGCAGCATGAAAAAGAAAGCCGCCATGGCGATGAAGATCAGCGCGGCGGGCTGGCCGAGAAAGTAGAAGGCTTTCGACAGCGTCTTGATGACGGTCCCCTTGTACTGCACGTTGATCAAGTAAGCCGGCATACCCCCGAACATGTTGCCTTCCCACTGCGGGTCCTCGCCGTATTTCTCGCGGTGCTGCATGATATCCTCCGACGAGCCCTTGTACTGCTGAACATCGCCTTGGAGCAGCGTCTGTCCGCTGAACTGCGGAGCGAAATAGAACAGGTTGATCAGAACGAAAACGGCCAGAGCCGCCGCCACGGGAAGCCACCGTCGGATATTGCGCTTGTTCTCCATAGGGACCGGTTAATCGATAGTGATCTGCAAAGTAACGAAAAATTGTCGAGATTCTTGTGCCGGACACCGTTACGCGCCGAAATTTATCGCGCGGCGGGGCCTCGTCCGGTTCCGAGCTTCCGGACTTCGCATCACCGCCGGCCTGCCGTTTCCGCTCGGGCCCCGCCATCCCGCATGCCCGATCCGGGAGAATCCTCGGACTGCCCGCGCCTCCGGACTGCAACCGTGCGGCAGCGGTCCTACATGAAAAGCGCGCGCACGACAACGGCGGGCGTAGCGCAACAAGTTACGTGCGCACGACCGAGCCGGTCCGACGCGACGAAACCGCTTGTCGACGGCCGAAGCCGCTCGCCGCCGCAAGGTTCCGGGCGCTGCATTCCACGCCGGGCCGGCCGCACCGTGACTCCGCGCGTCTTGACGCTTCCGGCATCATGCGGACAAGCACCGTTTCCAAACATGCTAAACCGCCTCCGGCAGCACCTGACATTCGGCCCTCAACGGCCAAGGCATCCGCAAACGGAAGAAGTGCCGGCCGCTTCCCCGGAAACGACTCGCCCCCGCCGCACCGACGCGACAGGGGCAAGATCGCACAAGACCGCGAAGAACCCGGCCGGAGCGTTTATTCCTCCCCGTGCCAGGCTCCCGGGAGCGTCACTTTCCGTACACTTCCCCGCGACCCGCTTTCAGTGTATTTTTCATCAGCGAGATGATCGTCATCGGCCCGACTCCGCCCGGGACCGGCGTTATGTAACTGCACTTGGGAGCCACCTCGTCGAACTTGACGTCGCCCAGCAATTTCCACCCCGACTTGGTCCGGTCGCTCGGCACGCGCGTGATACCCACGTCGACGACTACCGCGCCCGGCTTGATCATGTCGGCCGTGACGAACTCGGCCTTGCCCAGCGCGGCGATTACGATGTCGCCGCCGCGAACGACCTCCGCGAGATTCTTCGTCCGGCTGTGACAGAGCGTTACCGTGCAATCCCAGCCCTTCTGCGACAGCAGATTGGCGATCGGACGGCCTACGATGTTGCTGCGGCCGATCACGACGCAGTGCTTTCCGGCGGTTTCGATCTTGTAGTACCCGAGCAACTCCAGAATCCCGTCGGGCGTAGCGGGCAGATAGGCGGGCAGGCCCGAAATCATCCGCCCCGTATTGACCGGATGAAACCCGTCCACGTCCTTGCGCGGATCGATCGCCTCGATCACCTTCTGCTCCGAGATGTGCTTCGGCAACGGAAGCTGCACGATGAAGCCGTCGACGTCCAGATCGGCGTTCAGCCGGGCGATCTCGGCAAGCAGAGCCTCTTCGGTCGTCTCCTCGGGCAGGCGAAGCACGGTCGAGCGGAAGCCCACCTCGCCGCAGCATTTCTCCTTATGTCCGACATACGTCTGGCTCGCGCCGTCGTTCCCGACCAGAACGGCCGCCAGATGCGGCGGCCTGTTTCCGGCGGCCACGAGAGCCTCCACCTCGGAGGCGATTTGCTTGCGGAGGCTGGCTGCGACCTCCTTCCCGTCCATAATCTGCATAGCTCGCTATCTTAAAATTTTCAAACAATATTCGGATACGTGAAAGCGTCCTCCGCCCCTGCCCGAGGAAACCGAGTTTTCCGCCGGTTCTTCCGCGACCCGGCCCGCGCATCTTTCCGCCGGAGCGGCTCGTCGCATCGCTCCCGGACTCCCCGGCAACCCGCCGGCCCGAACCGTCCGAAATCCGTCCTGCAACTTTCCCGGCAGACACTTACGTTCCGGCCCGCAACCCGGCAGCACGTTCTATCCGCTTACGACCGGAACTCCGGAAAAGTTTCGGCTACGTCCGACGGGACACGGGGCTCCGTTTCGGCATCGGCCGCGCCCGCTATCCGTCACAACGCCGCCGCGAAGGGGGAAACCCAGCCTGCGGATTTCAGACCGCACGGCCTGAAAAATTCCGGTCAACGAGCGTCGGAACTTTCCGGCCGGAATCAACGCCTTTTGCCGTGGCGCATCATTTTCGGCATGCCGCCGGCCACCGTCTTCATCATCTTGCGCGTGTCCTCGAACTGTTTGAGCAGCCGGTTGACTTCCTGAATCGTCGTACCGCTGCCCGCAGCGATGCGCTGCTTGCGGCTGCCGTTCAGAATCGACGGATTCTCGCGCTCGGCGGGAGTCATCGACTGGATGATCGCCTCGGTCTGCTTGAACACGTCGTCGCTGATCTCGACGTTCTTGAGCGCCTTGCCGACGCCCGGAATCATCGAGGCCAGGTCCTTCAGGTTGCCCATTTTCTTGATTTGCGCGATCTGGCTCAAAAAGTCGTTGAAGTTGAACTGGTCCCTGACCAGTTTCTTCTTCAGCCGGCGCGCCTCCTGTTCGTCGTACTGCTCCTGCGCCCTCTCGACGAGAGACACGATGTCGCCCATGCCGAGAATCCGGTCGGCCATGCGCTCGGGGTGGAACACCTGCAGCGCGTCCATCTTCTCGCCCGAGCTGATGAACTTCAGCGGCTTGTTGACCACCGCGCGGATCGAGATAGCCGCACCGCCCCGCGTATCGCCGTCGAGCTTCGTCAGCACGACGCCGTCGAAGTCGAGCCGGTCGTTGAACTGTTTGGCCGTGTTGACGGCGTCCTGACCGAGCATTGCATCGATCACAAAGAGCGTTTCGGCGGGGTTGAGGAAGTCGGCGAGGTCGCTCACTTCCTGCATCATGGCTTCGTCGATGGCCAGACGACCGGCCGTATCGACGATGAGCACGTCGTAGAAGTGACGCTTGGCATGGTCGAGCGCCATGCGGGCGATGTCAAGCGGTTTCTGATCCGGTGTGGATTCGAAGAAGTCGGCGCCGGCCTGCGCGGAAACGGTCTTCAACTGATCAATAGCGGCGGGACGGTACACGTCGGCCGAGACGGTGAGAACCTTTTTCTTAAGATTTTCCTTGAGCCACTTGGCGATCTTGGCCGCACTCGTGGTTTTACCCGAACCCTGAAGACCGGCCAGGAGAATTACGGCAGGCGGCTGAACGGAGAGGTTGATCTGGCGATCTTTTTCGGGAACGTCGCCGCCGATGACTGCGGTGAGTTCGCGTTCCACAACACCTACCAGAGCCTGACCGGGGTTGAGATTGCCGACAACTTCTTCGCCGAGCGCTTTTTCCTTGATGCGGGCGGTGAGTTCGCGCACCACGGGAAGGGCGACGTCGGCCTCAAGCAGCGCAAGGCGTACTTCGCGCAGCATATCGCGCGTATTTTGTTCGGTCAGGCGGGCCTGTCCGCGCATGGTTTTGACGATGCGCGAAAGGCGGGAACTCAGATTCTCAAGCATGAAAAAACGGCTGGAAAAAGCGAAAAAATGGAAATTACCTTGAGTGAAAGCCCAGACGCAATGCAAAGCAGACCGCTCTTAAGGTTCCTGCGGGGCAGGCTCGACTAGAATCGCATAAAAAAGAGAGGCTGTTTGATCAGCGAGCGGACCGTTTTTCAATCCGAAAGACGACGGCTCGCCAGTCTGCGGCAGACACGCGGTCGGATATTTTAAAGCACTGCGCCGTCTGTTTCCGTGTTTGAAAAACATCCTTTCAGACGTGCTGTTTTTCTTTTTGGGATTACTCTCAGATGGCTCTGAGCGAAATTTTGCTTGTGATTGCCGCCCTGGCCTACCTTGTCTGCGGCGTTGGCATTGTGAAGGTTTTGAACGCACCCGAAGCGGTGGCGCCTGCCTGGCTTCGCACCGTGGGCTTTGTGGGCTTTGCCGCGCACGCCGTGGGCGTTCTGATGAACATGTTTGCTCCCGGGGCGATTCGCTTCGGTTTCGGCATGGCTGTCTCGGCTCTGCTGTGCATCTCCGTGGCGATCGTTCTCGTTGAAAGTCTCGTGCACCGCATCAACGGTTTGATGGGCATCGTGATCGTGGTGTCTGCCTTCGGTACGGCCCTGCCCGTGGTGTTTCAGGGTGAGCTTTTCCCGGCGCAGGAATGGTCGATTCTTTTTCGCGTCCATCTTCTGATGGCGCTTGCGGCATACAGCTTCATGACGATTGCCGTCGTGCAGGCGATTTTGCTTACTCGCAAGGAACGCGAAGTGGCTAACCCCGCTACGCTCAATAAGGGCGGTCTTTTGTCGAGCATGCCGAGTCTGTTGGCGATGGAACGCATTCTTTTCCGCATCGTGGCCTGTGGCTTTGCCTGCCTGACCTGCGTGCTGCTTCTGGGTGCGATGGCCACCTACGAACTGCACCAGACCTACTTCATATTCGAGCACAAGACGATTCTGACGTGGTTGTCCTGGATCGTGTTTGCCGTGCTTCTGGCAGGCCGCTACTTCCTAGGTTGGCGCAAAAAGAAGGCTCTTGCTTGGTTCTGGGCCGGCATCGTCTTCCTGGCGGTTGCTTATCTCGTGTATCGCTTCATCCTTGACGCGATGATCCACTAGCGAGTCAATCATGGGACGAATTCTGTTTTGGGTGATTCTGATTGTCGCCATTTATGCCGCCTTTGTGTTTGCGCGCAGCCGCCGCACCAAGGGTGACTCACACAAGCAGGTTGACGGCAAGAAATCGAAGTTTCCGACGGCCATGATCGAGTGCCCGGAATGCGGCGCATACTTTCCTGAAGATGAGGCGGTGCTGGGCGACGGAAAGGCATATTGCTCGGAGCGCTGCCGCAAGAAGGCGCGCGCTCACAAGGCCTGAGATGGAGCAGGATCTCGTCATTGACCCCGAGGGCTGGCTTGTCGCGGCAGAGCGGCACGAGAGTCCGCATTACAACGAACGCCCGGACGAAGATGCCGAGCCGCATGTCGTCGTACTGCATAACATTTCTTTGCCTCCGAATCGGTTTGGGACGGGGCTTGTGCGGGATCTCTTCATGGGAGAGCTCGACACCAAGACCCACCCTGATCTGGCAGACCTCGAAGGGCTGCGGGTTTCGAGTCACTTTTTTATTGCGCGCGACGGACGCATCGAGCAGTTCGTAAGTTGCGCAAAGCGGGCGTGGCACGCCGGTGTGAGCCGCTTTAACGGGCGCGACAACTGCAACGATTTTTCCATCGGCATCGAACTGGAAGGAACCGATTTCGTGGCCTTCGAAGAGGCCCAGTATCAGGCGCTGGTAAAGCTTTTGGGCGCCATTGACGCCCGATATGGTCTTTCGTATATTGTGGGACACAGCGATATTGCACCGGGTCGAAAAACCGATCCGGGCCCGCACTTTGACTGGGTGCGCTTAAACGGCTCCCGATCGGCGTTCGGCAGTCCGCAGTTTGCGGGCGCCGCCGCGCGACTGCAGTTGAGCATTCTCGAACAATCCTTCGCGCGCGCTTGAGTTTTCTAAAGCCGCGACGCTTTCATCCTTAACGGGCCTGCTTTTGCCAAAGCTCGGCCAATAGCTATGTACACGATTTTTTCTTTTCTGACCGGACTGATCGGAAGTCTTCTATTACTGCGTGCCTGGTGCTGGACGCTTGCCATCACGCCGCGAGATCCGGTGGTGGGTTTCATCTGGAAGGCCACCAATTGGCTCGTGACGCCTTTCGGCTTTGTGGTGCGTCCGCGCGGCGATTGGGATTTTCCAACGCTGGCCGCAACGATCTTTGTGGCATTGGTGCAGGTTTGGGCCGGACGCGAATTGATGGGTATGCCCGAGACGGCGACGGCCTTCATCGTAGCGATTATCGCCATGGCGCTGCGCTGGCTCGTCAATCTCCTGATCTGGGGCACCATCATCTACTGCATCATGTCGTTCTTTGCTAACCGCTGGTCGGGATACATGGCGCTTTTGGGGACGCTGCTTGATCCGTTCCTGCGTCCCTTCCGCCGTCTTTTGCCGCCGATCAAAGGGTTTGATCTGTCGCCGATTCTCTTCTTTTTGCTTCTGAATTTGGCGCTGCGCTTTCTGGTTCCTGCCAGCATGGGTCTGTACGTTTTCTAAGAGCACGAAGGGGGTAACAAGATGACGACAACAACGAATCTGCCCGCCGATGCGGACAACGTGCTCGCCAACGCAGGACAGGCGGTGATCCACACTTCGGAAACGCTCATTGGTGACATCGTGGCGCTTTTTACCGGCACCACGCACGGCTACGTGATTCTTGCGCAGGTTGCAGCCATCGTGCTGGCGGTTTTTGCCGGGCTGGTGGTGCATAAGATTGCAGGCGCGCACATCAAGGCGCTGACGTTGCGCATCGGGCGCAAGACATGGAAGGCCAAAGCTCTCGAGCTGTGCCTCAATACGATCAATGACATATTGTTCTCGGCAACGGCCGCAGCTCTTTTGTCGCTGTGCGTGTGGGGAATCACGGAAACCGGCTTTTTAAGCGACCGTAGCGAACTTGTGCTCGTGCGCGTGGCCTACCAGATCTTCTATGCCTGGGCAATCCTGCTGGTGCTGATGCAGTTTTTCACGGTGCTGCTGGGCGAGCGCATGTTCGGCAAAGGTCTGCGGCACGCCGTGCGCATCGCCTTCTGGGTGCTTGCGATTTTGCAAATCATCGACGTGCTGCCGGTGATCGTTGACTGGATGCGAGCCTGTCAGCTGCCGATCGGTACAGACAAACTGACCGTCTGGGCTCTCATCGTCGGCTTTCTCACGCTGTTCTTGGCCTTGGGCATTGCCTCCCGCATTTCCGGTTTGTGCGAAGCGGCCATCATGAACATGCGCGAGATGGAGATGAATTCCCGCGTCGTTCTGGCGCGTTTGTGCCGTGTGGGCTTTTTAATTCTCGGCGTTCTGGTCGGCTTGTCGAGCGCGGGCATTGATCTGACGGTGCTCTCGGTCTTCGGCGGAGCGCTCGGCGTCGGCATCGGCTTCGGTATGCAGAAAATTGCCTCGAACTACATTTCGGGTTTCATCATTTTGTGCGACAAGTCAATCAAGATCGGCGACATGGTCAACGCTGCGGGATTTACCGGCATCATCACTCAGATCAACACTCGCTATTCGGTGCTGCGCAACACTTCGGGCGAAGAAATGATCGTGCCCAACGAAAATTTTGTTACCGGCAGCGTCATGAACTACTCGCACACGGATACGGCAACGCTTGTAACTCTTGACGTTTCGTGTGCTTACGAAAGCAACGTCGACGAGGCACTGCGTATTCTCTCCGAATGCGTTCTTGCCCAGCCGCGCGTGTTGCACGATCCCGGTCACAAGCCCTGGTTTGCCGTAACCGAGTTTGCCGCAAGCGACATCAATCTGCGCGCAGCATTCTGGATTGCCGATCCCCGCGACGGGACAGTGGTACTCAAGAGCAATATTTTCCGAGCCGTTCTCAAGGCATACAACGAGGCGGGCATTGAAATTCCTTACGACAAGCTCGAAGTGACGCTCAAAGGTACGGGGACAGCTGAAGAGGCTCCCGCGGCATAGCCGGGCAATCGACGGCATTCAGACGTAAAAAAGCGGCCCGAGTCGGCCGCTTTTTGCTGCATCTGAGGCACGATGATGACGTTTAGCCGAAACGACCGTTGACGTAGTCGCGGGTACGAACGTTGGCGGCGTTATTAAAGATCGTGTCTGTATCGTCGAACTCAATGAGTTTGCCCATGAAGAAGAAAGCGGTCTTATCCGACACGCGGGCGGCCTGCTGCATGTTGTGAGTCACGATGACGATGCACAGGGACTGCTTGAGTTCCAGGATGCTTTCTTCCACGCGTTGCGTGGCAATCGGGTCCAGAGCGCTGCATGGTTCGTCCATCAGGAGCACTTCGGGTTCCACGGCCAGGGCGCGGGCGATGCAAAGACGCTGTTGTTGGCCGCCCGAAAGGCCCAGGGCACTTTCATTGAGGCGATCCTTGACTTCTTCCCAAAGCGCGGCACGGCGCAGACTTTCTTCGACCTTTTCGGCCAGAATCGAACGGCTGCTGATGCCCGCAACGCGCAGGCCGTAGGCGACGTTTTCAAAGATGGACTTTGGAAACGGCGTGGGCTTTTGAAAGACCATGCCCACGCGCTGGCGCAGCTGCACCACATCGTAGTTGGGAGCGTAGATGTCTTCTCCGTCCAGAAGAATCTTTCCTTTGAGCGTGGTGTCACAGATGAGTTCGTTCATGCGCGAGAGCGTGCGCAGGAAGGTCGACTTGCCGCAGCCCGAAGGACCGATCAGTGCGGTGACTTCGTGATTGCGGAATTCCAGGTTGATATCAAACAGCGTTTGGGTGTTTTCGTAGCTGAAATCGACGTGTTCGGCACGGATTTTGATTTCGTTTTTGGGTTCGGAAACGTTCATTTTTTTCAATTCGTATGGGCAGAAGAAATACGCAGAGGGCGGACGAGAGGTTGCACTCTGTCGAGGCGCGCGAAGCACTTTCTTTCTTGCGCGGCAGGCGGATCGTAGGCAGGAAACGTGACTGTTTGATTCGTTTTTGATGACAGTTTGATGACAAGGACAAAAAAGATTTCGCTGTCATCAAATCGTCATAAAACGTTCGCTTGTTTGTCACAAACGACGTTCAGCATTGCGGTTCTGAAAAGCCCCGAAGAGAAAATTTTCGAAGGTCAGACTTCCGTCGACGTTGGGGCGCTGACAAATCAGGAAGTCAAAGCAGACCTTCACTCATTGAATTGCAATGAAGGAAAAAACGCAAATGTTCAAGAAACTCTGCCTTACCGCTGCGATGGTTGCCGCTGCGGCCACCTCTTTTGCCGGTGATCTGGTCATCAACGGTTCCACGACGGTTCTGCCCGTGGTTCAGAAGGCCACCGAAGCCTTTGCTAAGACCAATCCGGATGTGCACATCGCTCTTTCGGGCGGCGGCTCCGGCAACGGCGTCAAGGCACTGATTGACGGTCTCACCAACATCGCCATGAGTTCGCGCGATATCAAGGCGAGCGAAGTCAAGCTTGCCGAACAGCGCGGCGTCAAGCCCTATCGTACGGCCGTTGCAGTTGACGCCATCGTCCCGGTTGTCAACAACGCCAACACGGTGAAGGATCTTACGCAGGAACAACTCAAGGCCGTTTTCGAAGGCAAGATCCGCAACTGGAAGGAAGTCGGCGGCAAGGACGCCCCGATCGTTGTGGTGAGCCGCGACTCGAGCTCGGGCACGTTTGAAACCTGGGAATCCCTCGTGATGAAGGGTGCACGTGTGACCCCGCGCGCTCTGCTGCAGACCTCCAACGGCACGGTGGTGCAGACGGTGGCTAAGAACGTGAACGCCATTGGTTATATCGGCATCGGCTACCTCGACAAGCAGACCAAGCCTCTGACGCTCGGCGGCAAGGTCGCCACGGCTGAAGCCGCCAAGACCAAGGAATGGCCGCTTTCCCGCGAACTGTACTTCTTCACCAACGGTGCTCCGAATGGTGACGCCAAGGCCTTTACAGACTTCGTCGTGTCTCCTGCCGGCCAGAAGATTGTTCAGGAAACCGGGTTCGTTCCTCTGAAGTAATTTAGAAATGAACATCGTCTGCCGGCCTCGAACGTGCGGCAACAGCTCACCTGGAGTTGCCGCACGAAAGAAGCCGGCGGCTTATAAAGAGGCCCATAATGCGTTATGACTTTAGAGAAAAGGCTGTCGAAGGCGGATTAGCCGCTTTGGCCTTGCTCTCGCTTGCCGTGCTCGCAGGCATTGTGTTTTATCTGTTTCGTGAAGGCCTTCCGGTGTTTGCCAGCACCGGCTTTCTCGACTTCGTCTTCGGAACCGATTGGTATCCGGTCGGCGATCAGCCCGACTTTGAAATCGGTTCTCTGATTGCCGGTTCGCTTGCCGTGACCTTCCTGGCAAGCCTGTTTGCGGTTCCGCTCGGATTGATGACGGCCGCCTACCTCTCGGAAGTGGCTGCCAATACTACGCGCCGTATCATCAAGCCTTTTATTGAACTGCTTGCTGCGTTGCCCTCTGTCGTGATCGGCTTCATCGGCATGGTGCTCGTTGCGCCCTGGCTGCAGAACACGCTCGGCATCGCCACTGGTTTGAATCTTTTCAATGCGGCATTGATGCTCGCCTTCATGGCTGTTCCCACGATCTGCTCGATTGCGGAAGACGCTCTGCACGCTGTGCCTCGTTCACTGAAGGACGCTTCTCTTGCTCTCGGTGCTACGCCCTGGGAAACGCTCAAGAACGTGACCTTCCCGTATGCACTCTCGGGCGTCGGTACCGCCGTGATGCTCGGCATGTCCCGCGCGCTCGGTGAAACGATGGTCGTATTGATGGTCGCGGGCGGCGCTGCCATTGTGCCCGAATCGATCTTTGACCCGATCCGTCCGATGCCCGCTTCGATTGCCGCCGAAATGGCAGAAGCTCCCTTCGGCAGTCCCCATTACCACGCTTTGTTTGCAACCGGCATTGCGCTTTTCGTGATGACCTTCATCTTCAACGCGATCGCCTTCCGCCTAGCGCAGAAGTACAAGACGCCCGCCGTGTGATGCATTTGAATTAAGGAAAAGCAAAAAATGAATCAGCAACAAAGCATTTGCAGTCAGGCTCGCGAAAAGACTCGCGCCAAGCGCGCGGCCACGCAGGTTTTCTCTTTCTTCACGTTGCGTGCGGCCGCCTTCGTTAATTGCGCTGCTCTCGTGATCGCCTGCGTCTTTCTGTTTGTCAACGGCATCGGCGCGCTCGACATTGAGTTCGTGCTCGATTCGCCGCGTGAAATGATGACTTCGGGCGGCGTGTTCCCGTGCCTTGTGGGTACTTTCCTGCTTGCTGCCGGTGCCATTGCCATTGCATTGCCCTTTGGGGTGGCTTGCGCCGTGTGGCTTAACGAATACGGCAAGCAAGGTCCTGTGGTCGATATCGTTCGTCTGTCGGTTGCCAACCTTGCCGGCGTTCCTTCGATTGTGTTCGGTCTGTTCGGTTTGGCCTTCTTCGTGACGGCCCTGGGCTTTAACGTGAGTCTGCTCTCCGGCATCCTCACACTGGCTGTTCTTACTCTGCCCGTGATCATCAACACAACCGAAGAAGCCCTCAAGCAGGTGCCGCGCTCCTGGCGCGACGCGAGTCTTGCATTGGGCGCCACCAAGAGCCAGACGATCGGCCGCATCGTGCTGCCCTCGGCTCTGCCCGGCATCCTTACCGGTGCCATTCTGGCTGTGGCTCGTGCCGCGGGCGAAACCAGTGCCGTGATGTTTACCGCTGCTGTTTTCTATACGCCGAAGCTGCCTGAGAGCGTTTGGAGCTCGGTGATGGCGTTGCCCTACCACATGTACGTGCTTGCAACGGCCGGTACCGAAATCGAAAAGACTCGCCCGATGCAGTACGGTACGGGGCTGCTCTTGGTTGTCCTCGTGTTTGCCATCTTGATCCGCGACAAGATGCAGAAAAAGCGCCTGGCCTAATTCGACACAGACGCTTGACGTAAAGAACACCTGTTTGAGCACGGGTGCCCGGCCGGACGGAAGCTTTTATGGGCAGCTTCTGTCCGGCCACTTTTTTGGCTTTTAGGCGGGCATTTCTTCGCCGTAGGTCGCCTTGTAGCGATCGGCAATCTGCTCCTTGGTTGGAGCGTAGTTCTGAGCGCCTGTCTTTTCGACCTTGAACGAGCCCATGACGGAAGCCAGACGCAACGTCTGTTCCCAGCTCCAGCCCTTGGAAAGACCGTAGAGCAGACCGCCGCGGTAGGCGTCACCCGCACCGACCGGGTCCACAGCGTTGGGCACGCGGCAGGCGGGAACCGTGATTTCCTTGCCTTCGGTCCAAACCGTCGATCCCTTTTCCCCGTAGGTGACGATCAGAGCCTTGACGAGATCGGCGATTTCGTCGGTGGTCAGAAGCGTGGCGCGCTTAATGAGTTCAAGCTCATAAGCCGAGGCGGCCAGATACGTGGTCTTGCTGATTAGTTCACGGATTTCGTCGCCAGAGAGAATCGAGATGGCCTGGCCGATGTCGAAGATCACCGGAATGTTGCGCGAGAAGCACTCGTTCATGCGCTGAATCACGGCTTCCTTGCCGTCGGGAGCAACGAGAGCCAACCCGATTTCGCCTTCAGGGAAAGCCGCTTCATGAGAGCGGGACATGGCACCTGGGTTAAACGTAGCAAGCTGCGAACCGGTCTTGTCGGTTGTTACAAAGCACTGAGCCGTAAAGACGTCGTTGAATTTGGCCACCGAGGTTTCGATTTCCAGCTGTTCGAAACGGTAAAGATAGTCGGAACCGTCGGTACCCACGGCGCCGGTGACGACGGGATGGCCGCCGAGCAACTTGAGCGCATACGCGATGTTGGCGGCGCATCCGCCGTAGTTGCGCGTCATGGAGTCGGTGACGAAGGTGAGATTGATGTGGTCAAGACTTTCGCGTACGAGGTGATCGCTGAAGCGTCCGCCATAGGAAAGAATGTTGTCGTAAGCGATCGAGCCGCTGATCATGATGCGCATGATGAACCTCGAGATTTCTAAGTTTTCAAATAAAAAGCAAAGGCGCGAAAAGGCGCGTCTGTATTGGATTTCACTGATTCTAGCAAGGCC
>ERZ839823.2583-NODE-2583-length-13498-cov-2.375883_pt1 | contig 13498 bp, 10 predicted proteins | sample MGYA00519862_ERZ839823 | MGnify/ENA primary metagenome ERZ839823 (study PRJEB31850, sample SAMEA3708853) | human gut metagenome | biome: human gut; feature: human-associated habitat; material: faeces | place: China | collected 2014 ...
GGGAGACGAGTCCCATCCCATGCTGATGTTGAGATGGTACGGCACCGGAATGCCGGCCGCTCCGTTTTCGAGCCCGTTCGATCCGCCTCCGTTGCGGACGGAATTCATGTATTGGCTCGCGGCCTTTTCGTAGCGGGTGGCCGGAAAGTCGGGCAGAATGTTGTGATGAATCCAGACGTACGAAGTCGTCGAGTTGAGCCCGAGGGCGGCGACGGCCTGACTGAGAATGCCGCCCAGACCGAACAGCACGCCGTTGAGGTGCAGGTCGGGGAAGCCGGCTGCCTTGACTTTCTCGCGGAAGCGGGCGATCGCCTCGCCGGCCCGGGCGTAGTCGCCTCCGAACGTAGCGAGGAACGTATTCACCTCGTAGATCGAAAAGTAGGGGCATCCGTCGACGAGCCAGTACGACGGATGCTTGAAGTAGTGCTCGATCACATAGTCGGTCAGCCGCTCGAACGTCTCGGGTGTCACGGCTCCCCGGGCGATGTCGCCCAGGTCGTGGTTGCACCACAGCAGCGAGAACTTCATCCGGTCGTTGTTCGGAGCCTTCAGGAAGCCTTCCTCCAGCGCCGAGCTGAGGTATTTGTTGCCCGGCATCTGGGCTTCGTCGTAGAAATACCAGTCGAAGATGAAGACGTCGAGGCCGTGGTCGGCCGCCGCGTCGATTTTCTGTTGCATCACCTCGGGGCGATTCTCGTTCCGGTAGCCCCATGCCGGGACTTTCGGCTGCTTGTGTCCGTCGAACATCGGCTTGGCCCGCTGCAATAGTCCCCATTCCGACGTGGCGACGGGACCCCAGTTCGGGAAATAGTATGCGGCGACCGTCACGTCGCCCGGCGGGACGTCGATCGGCGGCCCGCCGGGAGCGGATCCGTCCTTCGGATCGGAGTTGCAGCCCGACATCAGAGCCGGAACCATGCAGAGCGCCGCAGCGCAACAGATCGGGAGTATGATATTTTTCATGGCGTTTGGGAATGTAAGTTAGCAAAAAAACTGCTGCGGGCTACATCGGCAGCCCGCAGCAGACTGCAAAAAAGAGAGAGTGTATTACCTCCAGCCCGGATTGTTGGGCAGCAGGTTCGGATTCTGTTGGGTTCGGCTTTGTGCGATAGGCCAGTAGTAGTGCATCTCGTTGAAATAGGGTTCGGGCGTTCCGCAGATGTTGTCGACGATCTCGACATAGTATTTCTGCGTTGCCCAGTCGAGCTTGTAGCGCATGCCGTGCCAAGCGTGCGAGAGGTCTTGTACGGCGGTCCGCCAGCGGCGTACGTCCCAGTAACGGTTGCCCTCGAACGCCAGCTCGATCTTGCGTTCGTGGCGGATCTGCTCGCGCGTGATCGATTGCAGTTCGGGCATGCCGGCCCGGGCGCGGATCTTGTTCACGGCCCACAGCGCCGAGTCGGGCTTATTCAGTTCGAAGGCCGCTTCGGCGAAATTCAGGTAGATTTCGCCGAGCCGGAAGACGATCCAGTCGGTTTTCGAGTAGTAACGCTCGGGGATCATGGCCGACGACTCGTCGAGGTATTTCAGGATGCCGAACGGCGTGGGGCGCCAGTTGTTCGCGCAGACGCCCAGCGCCGGCACGCCTTCGTAGAAACCGTCGTTGATCCACTGTCCGTCGACGAAGATGCCTACGTGGTAGTCGAGCGTCACGGAGGCTCCCTCGTGCGTCCATGGCGTGCCTTGCGTATAGATCGAGGCTTTGAAGCGAGGGTCTTTCTTGCCCCACAGCTCGTCGAGCGTCCATGTGTAGTACTGGGCGACCTTCTCGCGGTCGATCGTGGGATCCGAGCCGTCGATGTTTTCGTACGACTCGACGAACTCCAGATAGACGCAGTTCTGCTGTCCGCCGGCCCATGCGTTGTATCCGCTCGGATTCTGCCACATGTCCCACGAGTGGCCCTTGCCCGACTTGCCGTCGTAAATTTCGGAGAAAATCACCTCGCAGTTGTTTTCGTCGAGGAAGATGTTCCGGTAGTTTTTCGAGCGGTCGTCGGGATATTTCTCGTAAAGCGCGAACGGACTGCCGTACAGCAGGCGGTTGCTCGCGTTGAGCGACTCCTGCCAGAAGTGTTCCTTCTTGTCGGCCGGAATACCCACCAGACCGTCGATCTGGACCGTTCCCCAGCTCGCTATGCTACCCGCGTACATCGCGGCTCGGCTTTTCAATGCGGCGGCGGCATAGAGTGTCGGTCGTCCCAGATCGGCCGCTCCGTATGCGTCGGGGAGCAGCCTGTTGTCGATGATATCGTTCATCTCGTCGAGAATGAACTGGTAGACGGCCTCCTCGGTCGCGCGTTTCGGATAGAGCTCTTCGGGCGAATCGGAAAGTTGCTGCGCTTTCAGGATCAGAGGCACGCCTCCGTAACGCTTGACCATGTTGAAATAGGCGAATGCCCGGAGGAAGCGGGCCTCGGCCGTGCGGGCCGTCCGGACGGCTTCGTCGACCGGTGCGGTCTCCATCTTTTCGATAAATACGTTCAGTTTACGGACGGTCGGATAACCCCACCAGTCCCAGTCGCCGCCGCTGATGTTCAGCCAATGGGTTTTGGGTGTCTGGGTCCATGCGCTGGTCGATTCGTCGGCGAAGCCGGTCGCATACATGCAGTTGAACCAGTCCTGCGTCGCGCCGTAGGGCATCTCGTTGAAAAAGCACATTTCGGCATAGCATTGCAGCAGGTAGTTGTCGATCAGTACCGGATCGTTCCACAGCACGTCGTCCGAGATGATGTCCAGCGGCTCTTTGTCCAGAACGCTCGTGCAGGAGCTCAGACCGCAGAGTATCGAAATCAGTATGATATGGATTTTTTTCATGGCTGTTCGGGTATTAAAGGGAAATGTTCAGGCCGATCGTAAAGGTACGCATCAGCGGATAATAACGAGTTCCCGCGCCGCTCGGCGCTTCGGGATCGAGCTTGTACTTGTTCAGTTTGCTGATAGTGAACAGGTTGGTCCCGGCAACGTAGATTCTCAGGTTGCCGATCTTGGCGCGGCTCATCCAGCGTTTGGGAAAGGTATAGCCGATCGACATCGACTTGAGGCGCAGGTACGAAGCGTTGACCAGACGGTAGTCCGATGCCCAGTCGTTCGAGGCGGCTCCTCCCAGACGGGGAACGATCGCATGACGGTCGTTGTTCTCGTAGGTCCAGCGCTCCTTGTACATGATTTCGGGGAAAACCATCGCGTGGCGCAACACGACGTTCTGGCTGAAGCCGAAAGCCCCTTGGAACAGGGCCGACAGGTCGAATCCCTTGAATGCGAGATCGAGGTTCAGTCCGGCCATCCAGTGCGGCATCGTACCTTTGCCGATCTCGACCTGGTCGCGCCAGTTCAGCACGTCGTCGCCGTTGGTATTCAGCAGGTGGACGTCGCCCTGTTTCAGGAACGAGTTGTCCGACCCGTCCAGATAGCGGTAGTCCAGCGCGTCGATCTCTTCCTGCGAGGTAAACAGTCCGTTGGAACGATAGCCGAAGTCCCGGTCGATCCAGTTGCCCGTCTTCTTGTAAAGCCGGATCTCGTCCGGGTCGGTGTATTCGGGTTCGTCGTAGTAGCCCCATTTCGAGCGGGCCCACGATATGTTGGCCGCCACGTTGTAGCGGAAGTCGCCCGCCGCGCCTTTGTAGCCGAGCGTGAACTCAAAACCGCGTGTGTTGATGCTGTTCAGGTTTTCGGTCGGAAGCGTGGCGCCGAACGTGTCGGGCAGCGAGACGGCGCGGCTGCCCGGGATGCCGTCCCTCACGCGGTAGAACACGTCGGCCTCGCCGTAGAGCCTGCTGTGGAACAGCCCGAAGTCGAGACCGACGTTCCATATCTTCATCTGCTCCCACGACAGCATCGGATTGGCGAGGCCCGTCGCGGTGAGTCCCTGCACGGCCTGCGAGCCGATGATATACGAGCTTCCGTAGACATAGCCGGCCAGGTAATCGAAATTGGCCACGCCGTCGTAGCCGGTCATGCTGAATCCGGCCCGCAGTTTCAGGTTGTCGATCACGCTCGTGTTGTCCTTGATGAAAGGCTCCTCGGAGATTCTCCAGCCGGCCGATACGCTCGGGAATACGCCCCAGCGCGAATGTTTGTCGAATTTGGCCGAACCGTCGTAGCGGACGGTCGCTTCGAACAGGTATTTCGAACGATAGGCGTAGTTGAGCCGGCCGATAAGGCTCGAACGGCCCATTTCCGACGCGCGGCCGTCGGCGAACTGATTCTGGAGTCCTCCGGCGAACAGATATGGGATGGAGGTCGTCGCGAAACCGGTCCGTTGCGCCGTGATCCAGCTGTCGTCGTAGTCGATCAGCTCGTACAGCAGCAGAGCCTTCAGGTCGTGGTCCTCGGCGAAAGTACGTTCGTAGTTCAGCGAGAACTGGGCTGTCAGCCGCTGTCCCTTGCTGGCTTGCTGAGTCAGCTTTTTCTCGAGGGAGAGAGACTGGAGCGTGTAGGTGTCCGATGCGTAGTTGTACAGATAGGTATCGGGCAGGTATTGGAAAAATTTGTAATCCTGGGACCATTTGTCCAGCGCTACGAATGCCTTGGCCGACAGGCCAGGTACGGCGGTCACGTCGTACTTGAGCGAGCCCGAGGCGCGAATCGATTGCGTGTCCGTGTCGCGCGTGCCGCTCAGATTACGGTTGCTCGAGATGTGCGCGCCGCCGGTGCCGTTCGTGCTGGCGTACGGAATCTTCGTCGGGTCCGGAAGCGAGCTCGGATAGATCGGCTCGGTGTTCCAGATATCGTTCCAGACCGAGTTCTCGCCCTGGTCGTCGCGCCAAGGGAAGCGGCGGTTCTCGATGATCGTCGAGAAGTCGACCGACATGCTCAGGTTTTTGAGTATTTTCGCGTCGATGTTCGAACGGATATTGTAGCGCTGGTAGTTGCCGCCTCCGCGCCGGATCATCGATTCCTGATCCAGATAGCCGAAGAATCCGTAGTACTTGATCTGCTCGGTTCCGCCCTGCAGCGACAGGTTGTGCTGGTGCTGGGGCGTCATTTTGCGCATCAGGTAGTCTACCCAGTCCGTGCTCGGATAGTCGGGATCGGTGCCGGCGTAGTACTTTTGTATCTGCTCTTCGGAGAACCGGGCCGTTTCGGCCGGCTGACCCGACTGGATATGCGCTTCGCGCACGAGTTCGGTATACTGTCCGGCCGAGGTCATTCGCATCAGGTTCGTCGGGTTCTGGAACGTGACCGTGCTGTTCAGCGTGATCGTCGGCTTGCCTTCCTTGCCTCGCTTGGTCGTGACCAGAATCACGCCGTTGCCGGCCCGGGCTCCGTATACCGCTGCCGAGGCGTCCTTGAGCACCGAGATCGACTCGATTTCGTTCGCGTCGATGTTGTTGAAGTCGCCTTCCACGCCGTCGACGATCACCAGCGGAGGATCGAAGCCCCGGATGCTGAGCGTCGCGGCGTCCGCTCCGGGCAGGCCGCTCTGCTGTTTGGTAATCAGGCCCGGCAGCCGTCCGGCCAGCGCGTTGGTCGTACTGGCGACCGGTGCGACGGTCAGATCCTCCGAGCGGACCGTCGCGACGGCTCCCGTCAGGCTTTCCCGCTTGGCCGTGCCGTAGCCGATGACGACCATTTCCTGCAATTGGGTGGATTCCTCTTCCAGCGTGATGTCGATCCGGGTCCGGCTGCCGATTTCCACCTGTTGCGGAATATAGCCCAGATAGGTGACTTGCAGCATGTCCTCCGGCGATGCCGTGATCCGGAAGCTGCCGTCCGTTCCCGTGGCGGTGCCGTTGGTCGTCCCCTGCACGAATACGTTGGCGCCGATAATCGGGTTGCCCGACGCGTCGATGATCTTTCCTGTTATGGTGACCGGTTTGGACGACCGCGCGGGGACATGGCCGATCGTGATGTGCCGGTCGGAGATTTGGTATCCCAGACCGGTTCCCCGGAGCAGCAGGTCGAGCGCTTCCGAGAGCGGGCGATTGCGGACGTTCAGGCTGATTTTGCGGTTCCGGTCGATGTCGTCGCTCTTGTAGAGAAACATCAGTCCGGTTTGCCGTTCGATTTGTCCGGCGGCTTCCGAGAAAGTTCCGTCCTGCACGGCTACCGTGACCGGTCGGTTCAGCACGGCCTGCTGGGCCGATGCCTGTAAAATGCTAAATGCCAATAATAAAAAGCAGGGTAATATGGCATGTAGTGAAAAATTTTTCATAAATTTGTACGTTTTTAAAAGGTCGCCGATACCCGTTCCGTCTACTTAGGGGGTAATGGACGGGGATCGGATTGAATGGATTAAAAACAAACGGAGTCGGATCGGGTCTTACCTGTTCCGGCTTTTTTTAGGGGGGATCAGCTGGTTTTCATGGCTCGAAGTGGTTTTAGGTTTTCGGTTTCGGGATTATGACGGTTCACTTTTTTTCCAGCGCGAAGTCGTTTCCGTGCTGTACGACCGTGAATCTTTTCTCGAAGTTGAGGGTCTCGAGCACTTCCGTGATTTTCTGTTCCAGAGGGAAGGCGCCCGTGTAGCGGACAGAGCCCAGCGAATCGTCGACGGCGATTTCGATCCCGTAGTATTTTTCCAGCCGCGAGACGATCATCGACAGCGGCTCGTCCCGGAAGCGGAACACGCCGTCGGTCCACGTGCGGTTCCTGTCTTCGTCCGAGAGCAGGGTTCCGGTGCGCGTGTCGAAGCGGCATTGCTCGAAAGGTTTCATCCGCACCGACTCCAGCAGCGAGCCCTCCGTTCCGAGCACGTCGAGCTGCACCGCCCCGCTCAACAGCGTGACGATATTGAACGTATCTCCGTCGTAGGCCATCACGTTGAACGAGGTTCCCAGTACGCGGATTCTCTGGCGCTCGGTGTGCACGACGAACGGTTTGCGCGGGTCGCGCGACACGTCGAAATAGGCTTCGCCGTCGAGCCATACCTCGCGGGCCGATCCGTCGAACGAGGTCGGATAGCGCAGTCGGGACGATGCGTTCAGCGTGACCCTGGTCCCGTCCGAAAGAACGACTTCCGAATGGTTTTTCGCTTCGGCGGCCACTTCGTTGTATCCGGCGGCTCGGTGCAGGACGACATGACGGCTCATTGCGAAGCCGGCCGACAGGGCGATCAGCGCGACGGCGGCATAGCGCAGCGCGGTCCGGGCCATGCGGCGCAGAGGCGTACGGTCCGACGTCCGGCCGGCGGTTCGGTTTTCGCCGCTCCGGATACTCGTTTGCCGGACGAGCCTTTCCCAGCCGGCTTCGATTTGCCGCTGGTCGAGCGGATTCATCCGTCCCATGTCGTACAGGTTCTTCATCTCGAACAGCGTTCGGCGGGCCTGCTCGTCCCGCTCGATCGTTTCGAGCAGGCGCTCTGCCTCCTCGGGCGACAGTCGTCCTTCGAGGTATGCCGCGGTCAGGGATTCTATCGTGTCGTTTCCGTTCATTTTCCTGTCTGTTTGGCGTCTTTGGGCCGCCCTTTTATATTACAAACGATTCTGAACGGTTTTTTACTTACCGGATCGGTCCGATATTTTGCATGGAAACGAGAAAAATCAGAAAATTTGCCTGCCGAGAACCAGCCAGCCGCCCAGCGTCAGGATTCCCGTCAGCGAGCGGCGGAGCAGTTTCAGCGCCTTGTACAGCTGAGCCTCGACCGTGCGCTGCGAAATGCCGAGTTCCGCCGCTATGTCGCGGCTTTTGCAGCCGTCGAGGTATGTTCTCCGGAAAATCTCGCGGCAGCGGTCGGGCAACTTGTCGATTTCGAGATAGACGGCCCGTAGCTGCCGCTCGTCGGGAGCATGTTCCCAGTGCGCTTCGTGGTATTCCAGTTCGTGCAGCTTCAGTTGCGCGATGGTTTTCGACAGGAAGTTGTTTTCGACCTGCTGATGCCGGACGTGATCGCGGCAGGCGTTCAATACGCAGCGGAACAGATAGCGGCGTATTTCCGTTTCGGGCATCCGGAACCGCCGTGCGGTCCAGATACGGACGAAGACATCGTGTACGAGGTCGCGTGCCGTGCCGTCGTCGACGAAACGTTCCGCATAATTGACCAAGGCCGAGACATGCAGCCGGTAGAGCAGGTTGAATGCCGTCAGTTCGGAAAGCTCTGTTTCCGTGGAGTATGCCGGTGACTCCGTCATGGTTGGTCGGGTGGATCGCTCGCGGTATGGGTTACGGATATAGAACAAAAATAATATTTTCGGGCTTAAGTGTGCTTTCCTTCGGTTCTTTTTTTCGGGGCGAGGGAGAGGCCGGTGCGTCGTACGACGCGAGCGGGAAAAGGTAGGACGACTTTCCGGAGACCGGGAAGGTCGCGTTTCTGGCAGGATTGTCCGGATTCCGGCGCTGAGACGTAAAATGTTCTAGTCTGAGGACGGGTGATTCGCCGGGCCGGATAAAAGCGTACGCGTTCGCTACTGGTCGGAGTCCGATATGGTTTCCTTGATTTCGCTCAGTTCGACCAGTTTGTTGACTATGGCATAGATCGTAAGTCCGGCCGGGCTGTGGATCTGGAGCTTGCCCGCGATGTTGCGGCGGTGCGTGATGACCGTATGCAGCGATAGGCACAGCTTTTCTGCGATCTGCTTGTTGGTCATGCCTTTGACGACGCATACGACGATCTCGCGTTCGCGCGCGCTCAGCGCGTCGTGCTCCTTGCCGCCTGCCTCGGAACCGTGCAGTTGGAGAAGCTTCTCCTTGATCTGCTCGGCCGTGTCGTAGATCGAGATCGTCTGGTCGTATGCTTTCAGCGTCGAGGAGTCCGTGACCGAGTATTGCAGCGCTATGCACTTCATCGGGAGACATCCTGCTTCGCTTTTGATCTTTTGGAGCGAGAACATGCCCAGCAGCGCCGGATTGACGATCAGCATGTCGGGCTTTTGGCGGCAGAGCGCCGAGCCGAGCTGCGCTATCTCGGCTATCTCGAGTATCTGGATATTCAGAGTTGTCAGCCGTCCGAGCACCGACAGCAACCCGCTGCGGATGATGACCGACGGCTCGGCGACGGCTATTTTCATGGACGTGCTCATCGCGAACAACCGTTTTTGCGCTCGAGCTCCGCGATCAGCGGCACGAACAGGTTGTCCTCGATGCGGTTGTGGGAAGCCAGATCCGTTGCACAGGAGAATATGTCGAACAGCACGCTGTTGAGCTCGTTGCTTCCGGTAGCCGGATAGTATTTGATGATGATATTCTTGAGCTCGGCCAGCCGCGACTCGACCTGATCGTGCTGCTTGCTGAAGATGCCGATGTGATATTTTCCGTTGCCGGATTTTCCCTGTACGAGCGAACGGACGTAGGGGAAAACGGTGGTTTCCTCGTAGTTCATGTGCTTGCGCACCTCGGCGACGTACTGGTCGAAATAGCGCATGATGGCGAACGAAACGTCGCTGTGCCCGCAGTCGATCGCTTCGATCAGCTTGCGGCGGATCAGGGGCAGACGGAAATCGAGGAAATAGCTGTGCGAGTTTTGCAGATAGCTTACCAGAGCCTCGACCGAAAGCGACGGATCGATCTGTTCGGCGGTCGTATGGTCGTCGAGCAGCAGGTTGACGATCGTCAGGAAAGTTTTCGTATCGACGCCGCTGTCCTCGCAGACTTCGCCGATCGTTTTGTCTCCGAATCCGAGCGATATGCCGAACCGGCTGATTACCAGAAGCATCGGATAATTTTCGCAGATCAGATCGCTCATTCTGTCGGTCTGCTTGTATCGGCCGAGTTTGTACATCTTCATTTTCGTTTTTCGAGGCTTGTTCGCTATGACAAAGATAACTATTTCGCGCGACTCGCCTCGGTCGGGTCCGTAGTTTCCCGGTGCCGCTCGTCGGAAGCGTACCGTCGGACAGCGCTCCGCACCCCGAACGCGACTTCAAAGTTCGCGCTTTCCGCCGCGACGGGCAATCCGTGCAAATCGGTATTTCGGGTGGTCCGAATACCTATTTTTGGGTAGTCCGGCTCGGGGTCCGACCATATGGAGCGAGTCCGGATCGCGCCTCGCGGGATGATCCGGACTCCGTGAAACTTAAAACAGATGGCATGAAGATGAGAGAAGCTATGCGGTGGCTTTCCGCATGCTTTTCCGATCGCAGTACCTCCGGCACTGCATCGATATGTCGTAGCCGAGCATCGCGCCCAGCATGAAGTCCTCCTCGGGCGACAGCCGGTTCAGAGGCTTGTGTATGAATGTCTTGACGGCGTCGAGGCATTCCTGTTTGCCGAAGTACAGGTTGACCTTCTTTTCGGAGACCTCCTGAATCATGTAGCCGATTTGCTGCCCGCGCAGCCTTTCGGCCACGATCGAGGCGCACGTACGGCACATCGTGCAGAGGACCAGGCTGCGGACTCCTTTCTTGAATTCGTAGATATGATGCATGAACATCTTCATATCGCCGAACCGGGCGTATTCCTGCTCGCTCATGACAGTTCCCTTTTCACCGCTTCGATCCAGCGGTCGGTCCGCGCGGCGGTCTTGTCGTCCTCGTTGAGTTCGTCGACGGCCAGTCCCACGAACTTTCCGTCGCGGCATACGCCCGAGTCGGTCACCGCGTAATCCTGCGGCTCGTATGCGCCGACGAACCGGCAGCCGGTAGGCTGAAGCTCTTCGTAAATCGTGCCGAGCGCGTTGCAGAACGTGTCGGGGTAGGATTCGCTGTCGCCGCAGCCGAAGAGCGCTACCGTCTTGCCGGACAGGTCCCGCGTCTTGATCTTGTCGAGAAAACCGTACCAGTCGTCCTGCAGGTCGCCGTCGCCCCATGTGGACGATCCGAGCAGCAGACAGTCGTAGCCGTCGATAGTATCGGGAGCCGCGTCCGCTACATCGTGCGTATCGGCTTTGGAAACGCCCGTTTTCAGGGCAATCTGTTCCGCGAGGGATTGGGTCGTTCCGGTCGAGCTCCCGTAGAATATTCCGATCTTGTGTTCCATATGTCTCTTTTGTTTTCGGCAAAGATAACGGGACACGACCGGTTGCGAAATACCTAAACATAGGGAAACGAGCGGCCGGAGATACCTGGAACCGGAGGAGGCCCTTGGGGGCCGAACGTAGATCGTCCGGCGGCGGACGGTTTCCGAAACCTCCGGCCCGGGACGTCGACAGGAGCGTGCGGCGAAACGTTTCGGCCGGAGCGGCCGTTCGGACGCGTTCCCGGACGCATTCCCGGACCCGTGTCCGGGCGGACGGCGGGGCTTTCGGCTGCCCTTGCTTGATTGGAATCTGATTGCAGCCGCGTCTGCTGGGATGTTCCGGCGGCAGCGAGCGTTCCGGCATAACATGGAAACGGTACGGACTGTTCTCCGGATTCAGAGCGAGTTCTCGTGCGCCGTCCGGACGAAAGCGTGGCGGAGGCTTGACGAGGCTTGCGCGAGCCGGAAAGTCAGCTTCCGCCCTTCCGTCGTCGTCAGACGCAGGCCGTATCGCCCCGACGGATCGAGAGCGGCCACCGATGCCGAAGGCAGCGCGAAGACCGTTTTCTTCTTCCCGAAAATCGATCCGACGAAAATCAGCCGCCGGTCCGTCAGTACCAACCGGCCTCCGTGCAGACCGTACGTGGCCGCGCTACCGGCCAGCAGGACCTCTCCCGGCTCCATATCGGGCCGGATCCTGTCGTAGCGGGCTATTTTCTGCCGAATCCAGGTCGCGTAGACATAGCTGATTATCCAGCTTAAAAGAATGACGCCGGCCATGTTCAGCGCCAGATAGGACGGCGACGCATTCGGTCCGGGATGGACGAGCAGCCGGTAAGCGCCCAGTACGAGGGCGAATTTCCAAAAAAAGGAGCGGCGGATGTGCGTTGTTCGGTTCATCGGGTGAGATTTTGAAGGTTTATGTTCGTATTCGTTCCCCAATATAAGAATTAAAATATTTGTTTGCAAGCGGTTCGGCGTTTCGGGCTTTGGTGTTTCCGGTTCGGCTGCGCAGTGGCGCTTCTTGGGGGGCTTGAAAAATAGGACTCGAGCGTGCTTGCCGCTATCGGCGGTCGGAGACCGTACTCCCGGCCGGGGAATGCGGCGTGCCGGCCGTTGTTCGGAACGGACCCGGACTTGAGTTCCGGAACCGAAAAGTCCTTGTTCCGATCCGGCCGCGTTGCCATGCCGCTTTCTGAACAGAACCTTGAGGCCGGCTCTTCTTTCCCGATAATTTTCGTAACTTGCCCGCCGGAAACGTTTTCCCGCCCGGCTCGTGCCGTTCTCGTTCCGGCGTGTCGTTTCCAAAGTAAGAATAGGGTATTAGGAAAAAAGAAGCTTTATGGGACACGATCATCACCATCATCTGCCGGTCGACCATCTGAACAGGGCTTTCGTGGTCGGCATCGTGCTGAATTTGGTTTTCGTCTGCGTCGAGTTCGGGGCCGGGGTCTGGCTCGACTCGGTCGCGCTGATCTCGGATGCCGGGCATAACCTGAGCGACGTGGTCAGTCTGGTGCTGTCGCTGATCGCTTTCCGGCTGGCTCGCGTGAAGCCTACGGCGAGCTATACCTACGGTTATCGGAAGAGTACCGTGCTCGTCTCGCTGCTCAACGCCTGCATTCTGCTCGTGGCCGTCGGCGTGATTCTGGTCGAGAGCGTCCGCAAACTGTATGATCCGCAGCCTGTCGACGGCGACAGTATCGCGTGGGTGGCCGGCATCGGCATCGTGATCAATGCGTTCACGGCCTGGCTGTTTATCCGCGATAAGGAGAAGGACCTGAATGTCAAGGGGGCTTATCTGCATATGGCGGCCGACACGCTCGTGTCGGTGGGCGTGCTCGTGTCGGGAATCGTCATCCGGCTCACGGGATGGTATGCGATCGATCCGGTTGTCGGCATCGCGATCGCCTTGGTAATCTTGTTTTCCACGTCTAAGCTGTTGCATGACAGCCTGCGCCTGTCGCTGGACGGCGTGCCCGTCGGAATCGACAGCGAACGCGTGCGGCGCTCCATTACGGAGACCGACCCGCGTATCGAGGATGTGCACCATGTGCACATCTGGGCGATCAGTACGACGCAGAACGCCCTGACGGCGCATGTCGTAGTCCGGTCGCTGGACGATGCCGAAGAGCTCAAGCATGAGATCAAGCACCGGCTGGAGCACGAAGGAATCGGTCATGCGACGCTTGAGTTCGAGCTTTGCGGCGAACATTGCGCGAAGGAGTGCCCGGAATGCAGGTAAGCCCGAGCACGTGCGACGCAGTCGCTGCGGCGACCGCCGGGACGAGCGGGCGCCCGTAACCCCTCCGAGGCGAGCCGTCGGACTTGTGAATCGGTAGCGCGCGTTTCATTATTTCGTTGTTGTGCGGCGATAGGGTACCGTTGTCGCTCCTTAACTCGTTTCGTGTTGCTGGCCGATTCCCTTCGCGGATATTTTCGTGCCGTCGCGATCCGTTCTCGCCGTATGCACACAAAATTTGAAGAAAAATTCGCGCGAACTTTCAAAATATCGCGGATTTGTATATCTTCGCACCCGGAAATGGAGAGATGCCGGAGTGGTCGAACGGGGCAGACTCGAAATCTGTTGAACTGCTTATGTGGTTCCTAGGGTTCGAATCCCTATCTCTCCGCAATAAATGTTGGAAATCAGCAAATTACAAAACAA
>ERZ839823.2585-NODE-2585-length-13475-cov-4.513636_pt1 | contig 13475 bp, 10 predicted proteins | sample MGYA00519862_ERZ839823 | MGnify/ENA primary metagenome ERZ839823 (study PRJEB31850, sample SAMEA3708853) | human gut metagenome | biome: human gut; feature: human-associated habitat; material: faeces | place: China | collected 2014 ...
GATAGAACCTACCCCTAATATGTTAGACCTCATTGCTTTGCTGATAATGAAATCAGTACTGCGACGAGGCTTTTCGAGCATAACAGTTTCGCTGGGCGGAATAGAAGCCAGGGCCAGCGCTGCGAAAGTATCCATAATCAAGTTTACCCACAACATCTGCGTCACAGTCAACGGAAGTTCCGTGCCGATAACGGAACCCAATAGAACGATAAGTAATGCAACGAAGTTGATCGTTAACTGGAAAACGATGAAACGCTGGATATTCTTATAAAGCGAACGTCCCCACATGACGGCGGTTCCGATACTGTTGAACGAATCATCAAGCAATGTAATATCACTGGCCTCTTTGGCTACAGAAGTTCCTGTACCCATTGATAAGCCGACTTGTGCATGGTTCAGAGCAGGCGCATCATTTGTTCCGTCTCCGGTTACGGCTACTACCGCTCCTTTTTGCTGGAGCAACTGCACAAGGCGTTGTTTGTCTGTAGGACGGGCACGCGACATAATTTTCAAATCCATTACCCTGTCAAGTGCTTCTTCGTCACTCAATTCAGCAAAAGCAACACCAGTGATACGATTCCGGTCGGTGTCGGTTTCCGGCTTCCAAAGACCTATCTGACGAGCAATCTCGGTTGCAGTCCCCGGAGTGTCGCCGGTCACAATCTTGATACCGATACCTGCCGACTGACATTTGGCTACGGCGGCAGGAACATCCGGACGAATCGGGTCAGAGATAGCAACCACTCCCAAGAAGTTCAAGTCGTTTGCCGAAACAAGTTCCACACAATCATTCGGTTCATTCTCCTCTACGATTTTGAAGGCGAAGCCCAGTGTGCGCATCGCCATATTCTGGTAATTCAGTAGTTGTGCTTCTACTGTTGAACGGTATTCCACGGCATCCACCCGTCTTCCGTCCAAGACAACTTCTTTACATTTGCCCAGAACAATTTCGGGAGCACCTTTTATATAGAGTATTTTCTTTCCGATTAATGGTGATTCTACAAGCGTAGCCATGAACTTGCGCTCCGTAGAGAAGGTGAGCTGGTCGAGAACACGGGCGTTCTCACGGAGTTTCAGGTAATTTCTTCCCTGACTATTGAGCCATAATAGTAAGGCCACTTCCGTCGGATTTCCTACTCCTTTCGGCTTTTCCCCGGTTTCTGTTTCCTCAAGGAAGGCGGTCGAATTAGCGCTGATTCCCTCTGCAATCAATGCACTGATATCATCATCGGACAGGTTACTGCCGTTTTTGATTCCATAGAAGTTTGGTTCGTGTACTTGCATCAGATTTTGCGTCAGCGTACCGGTTTTATCCGTACAGATGACAGTGATAGCACCCATTGTCTCGCAAGCGTGCATTTTCCGAACCAGGTTGTTGGTAGAAAGCATACGGCGCATATTTAGGGCCAGACTAAGAGTTACACTCATCGGTAATCCTTCGGGAACAGCAACAACAATCAGCGTAACAGCCATCATAAAGTATTTAAGTGTCCGTTCAAATACCGGAAGCCATTCGTGCCAGCCGTTTAATGCACCGAAATCAAAATATAGCAATACATCTTTTACGAAGAAGATAAGGAAAGCCAGGCCGGCAACAGTAAAACCAATTTTTCCGATTAGATTGGCTAATTTGGTCAACTGTATATTTAGTGGAGTCGGTTCAAGGTTTTCTTCCGTACTTTGGCGGGCCACTTTTCCTATTTCCGTTGCATCTCCTACGTGCAGAACGCGCATTGTGCCATGACCGTCGACTACCGTAGTGCCACGCATCACCAAATTAGAGGCGTAAGTCGCTTCTTCGTCAAAATCTGCTTCTATAATCGTCTTATTGATAACAGGTTCTCCGGTCAGGTTGGATTCGTTTACTTGCAAAGAGATAGCTTCCACCAATTCTCCGTCAGCCGGGATTTCTTCTCCGGTTTCCAAAATCACGATGTCGCCTACAACTATATCTTTGCGCGGAACTTCCTGTACGCGGCCGTTACGAATCACTTTAACTAGTGTTTCCTCATTAACGGCATTCAGTAAGTCGAATTTTTTGTTGGCATCATATTCAAAAAAGAAACCGATACCCGTAGCCAGCAAGATAGCGGCTATGATACCGATCGTTTCGGCGTACTCATTTTCGATAATGGAAATAATCAACGAAAAGACGGCTGCAACTAGCAGTACGCGTACGACCGGGTCCTCAAATTTCTCAAGATAAAGTTTCCATAAAGAAGGACGCTTGGGGGGTGTTAACAGGTTTATACCATTCTTTTCCCTGCTTTGTAGGACCTCACTGTCCGTAAGGCCTAAATGATTGTAATCATCTTTATTTGTACTCATGCAGATACATGCGTTTAGTTTGGACTGCAAAAATACAACATATAATTGTGATAAAATGTTTAATTAAAACTTTTTATGAAGTAGAATTTCTTACTGAGGTTTGCCGCATGAAAGATAAGGGAGGGTAAACCAGAAGGTAGAACCTTCTCCTTCAATGGAATCCGCTCCGATCTGGCCGCTCAATTTGCCTACAATCGTTTGTGAAATCGAAAGTCCCAGTCCTGCACCTTTTTGGTCTTTATTCAGTTTCACAAAACGCCCGAATACATTCGACAGTTTTTCTGCCGGTATGCCCGTACCCGTGTCTTTCACGTAGAAATATAGTTCAGTATCTTTAGCTTCATAACCGATACGGATATTTCCTTCCCGGGTAAATTTAATAGCGTTGCCCACGAAATTGGAAATGACCTGTGCCACCCGATTGCGGTCGGTCTGTATAAGGCAGGAAGAAAGTGAAGGCTCTGCTATTATCTGTACTTTTCCTCCGGCATCATTAATCCTCATTTGGAAAAGTCTTTGTAAATCGGATAGCAACAAATTAATATCTACCGTTGAATACACAAATTCTAAAGTGCCCGCTTCTATTTTTGACATATCAAGAATATCATTTACTAATTGCATCAGAAGATCGGCATTCATTTTGATAATTTCTTGGTATTGTGTTTTTTCTTCTTCTGTGTTTGCGCTGCCCATTACTTCTGCAAACCCGGTGATAGCATTCAGCGGAGTACGAATCTCATGGCTCATGTTGGCCAGGAAGGCTGATTTTGCTATATCTGCATTTTCCGCTTTCTCTTTTGCCACTTTTAATTCCCTTTCTACTTGTTTCAAATGGGTAATATCATGTACGGTAAGCACCATATTTTCTTCTTCATTGAGGAGGAAATAAGAGCCGGAAATAACGGCTTCACAGGCTACCGTTTGATTTTCGGAAGTAACCATATTCAAAGTGGCTTCCAGATTAGTGAATCCTCTTCTTTGTTCGAAAGCCTGACGGATAGCCTGGCGTATAGGACAGGAGCCACAATAAACATGTGTACCGCAACCTCCCTCTGCCGATAATGCATTACAGCACTGCAACAAATCACCTACTCTTTTTTCTTCCGGTCCTTTTCGTGTTCCGGTCTGTTGGTAGTAATTCGTTTTCAGCACTTTGAAGTCGTTGTTTATTAACAGGATGAAGGCGTGTACATTTTTCAAGATAGCACTGGCAACATGGTTGGTATGTTCTAGTTTTCTGGATTCCCGAAATAACCGTTTCTGCATTCGAAGGCATTTCCTGCGCTCCCACAAAAAACTGATTAGCAGGATTGCACATAAAATTATGAGGGTAGATAAAAGTGCTATTAACATGACATAATATTGTTGGTTCAGCTTGTTGAATACGGTTACAAAGATAGTTTTTTTCTTTCATTATAAAAAAGTGTTGAACAAATATCTTGTTATTTGTGTTATATTAATTAGAAAACCAATTAAAAATACGAACGTTATGAAGAAGTACATTTGCACGGTCTGTGAATATATTTACGACCCCGAACAAGGAGATCCGGAAAGCGGAATTGAACCAGGAACTGCTTTTGAAGACATTCCAGATGATTGGACTTGTCCTCTATGCGGAGTCGGGAAAGAAGATTTCGAGCCGTACGAAGGATAAAACAAAGGGAGAGAATTTATTAAGAGGAAATGGCCGGATACAAATCGTATCCGGCTATTTTTATTTTTTTGAATAAAAATATAATGCTGATTATAAATGTAGTATCTTTGATGCAAAAATATAGAATTATGCATAACAAGGCAACTACCAGTTCTAACTTCCTCTTATATCCTGTTATCTCTTTTTTGTTGATGTTCGGGCTTTTAATAGCTGGTTGTAGTGATAATGAGAATGAAGAAGAACTACCTGCTCCTGATGTTCCTGATTATAGTACGATAATAGTCAAAGACATACAGAATATGCCGAAAAATTTTACATTCGACCGGGTGGAGGTAAAAGTGACCGGCTTGGACTGGCAAGTGATTGAAACTCTTATATTCCCTTATGAAAACGGGCAAATTGTAATGACACTTCCTGCTACTTTCCCTTCGGAAAGACTTCAGAAAGTAGATCGGCGGAATGGTGATATGGCTGGTTATTGGACTGGAACCTCAAATGACGGTGATGCGCTTGTAGCAACATTGGGAGACTTTTTTGTTTTTAATGGCGATACGAGGGTAGGACGAATAGCACTTTCCAATTGGTCCGGCAATGGATCGTCTGCGGAAAAAGCAACATTGGTGAGTTATCAGTATGCCGACCGCCCCTTCATATTGACCGGCAGTGATAAATCTTATTATTATAGCGAGTGTTCCTTTAATAAAGGGTGGAATATTTTTGCTAATATCAATCCCTCGGAAGGCAGTTCGCAAAAGGTACTTCGGACAACTACCGTCCCGGAATCTACTTTATTCTGGCGACTGGCAGAATCCTATGTCTATAATAAATAGTGAGTAAATACAAAATAATTGATAAAGAAAAAGGAGAAGCAGATGCATTAGTACATAACTGCTTCTCCTTTTTCTATTCTTTATTTTTCCTATTTAGGAAGCTTTCTTTTCTTTTACATCACTGCTGGCTTCTACCACATTTACTATATAATCACCCAGTTTCTCACATTCGGCGATAATATCCATATAGTAAACTCCCATTTGATAATCATATTCCTTGTTGTTTACATCCAAGATGTTCTGATTCTTCAATTGGTTGCGGTAATTATTGATTTCGTTTTCGATATTGAAAGACTTGTTGATATCAATACTCTGATGTTCCGGTTTCTCTACTACCACAATCATTTGTGCAAGAGCGTCGTTCGTCAGCTTCATCATAAAATGGATATGCTCATATTGCTTTTCGGTGAAGTCTTGATTTGTCTGGCGTTTCCGGTTAATCGTACGTGCCAAGTTGTAACAACTGTCCCCGATACTTTCAATTTCCGTCACTTCACGCAACATGGCGCGTATCTGTAACTTACTTTCAGAACTCAAACGACCCTCTGATACTTGATTCAGGTAGTTGGCTATCTCCAGTTCCATGTTGTCGCTGATATTCTCGTATTTCTCTATCCGGCTGAACAACTTATTGAAATCATCATCCTTTTCCGTATGCAGCAAATCTTGCACCATGCCGAACATACGGTGGGTACGTTCAGCGAATAAATGAATTTCCTTACGTGCCTGAAGGATGGAAAGTTCTGCCGTAGAAAGCATACCGCCTGTAATGAACCGCAGTCTTGGTTCTTCGTCTTCTTCCTTCGGGTGGATTAAAGCGCATACGGTACGTTCAATTAACTTCACACCCCATATCAGGATACATACGTTGCAGATATTGAAAATAGAGTGGAAGGCGGACAGTTTGTAAGAGATAGCAACTTCCGGATTACTTGTCTGGAAGAAAGTATCTACTACCCAGTTAACCAACTGCATGAACGGGTGGAAGATAATCAATACCCAGATAACACCGAACACATTAAAAACAAAATGCGCCAATGCTGCCCGTTTAGCCTGTGTATTGGCTGTTAATGCGGCAAGATTGGCGGTGATCGTAGTTCCGATATTTTCTCCCAGTACGAGGGCTGCTCCCAGCTCCAGGCTGATCCAGCCGTTGGCACACATAATCAGTGTGATTGCCATTGTCGCGGCTGAAGCCTGCACAATCATAGTCAGTATCGTACCGATGAATAAGAACAGGAGGATAGAGAAGAATCCCATGTCCGTGTAGTTCTGTACAAAGGCAAGCATTTCCGGGTTGGCATTCAGGTCGGGAGCATTCGCTTTCAGGTAAGAAAGTCCCATGAAGAGGAAAGAAAAACCGAAAATGAATTCACCGACAGACTTACGGTTGCTTTTGCCGGAGAAGATGAGCGGAAGGGCAATGGCCAGAAGAGGAAGGGCAAATGCGGCCATATCAACCTTAAATCCGAAAATTGAGATAATCCAGGCAGTGACCGTAGTACCGATATTGGCACCCATGATGACACTGATAGATTCAGCGAGAGTGAGTAACCCGGCATTCACGAAACTCACGACCATTACCGTCGTTGCTGAAGAAGATTGGATAAGGGCTGTGATTAACACACCTGTTAAAACTCCCGTTACCCTGTTGGTAGTCATTGCCGTCAAGATACTTCGTAGTCTGTCACCCGCGACCTTTTGCAAGCCCTCACTCATTATCTTCATTCCGTACAGGAAGAGCCCTAATGAACCTATGAGCTTTAAAAAATCATAAAAAGAATATTCCATCTATAATATTGTTAATGGTTATTTGTTCTCAGTCTGATTATAAGTATATTAGTCCCAAATTATTCACCTTTTAACGAACTCGATGAAACAGATGTTACAAATATGTTGCAAAAATAACAATATTTCTAAAGAATTCCCCATCGGGAGCTCACTTTTGGATATTTATTACGGTTTTAATCTTAATTTTCCTTATCAAGTGGTTAGTGCTAAAGTCAATAACCGCTCTGAGGGACTTAATTTTAGGGTATATAATAATAAGGATATAGAGTTTCTGGACGTGAGAGACCAGTCCGGTATGCGTACCTATGTCCGTTCGCTCTGTTTTGTACTGTTTAAGGCGGTCACGGAATTGTTTCCCGAGGGCAAGCTGTTTGTAGAACATCCCGTTTCGAAAGGTTATTTCTGTAATCTGCGTATCGGGCGTCCCATTGAATTGGAGGATGTGAAACGCATCAAGCAACGTATGCAGGAGATTATTGCAGAAAATATACCCTATCATCGTATCGAATGCCATACAGCCGAAGCTGTACGCATTTTCAGCGAACGGGGTATGAATGATAAAGTCCGGTTGCTCGAAACTTCCGGTTCCCTCTATACCTATTATTATACGTTGGGCGATACGGTCGATTACTATTATGGCAACCTGTTGCCCAGCACCGGCTATCTTAAACTGTTTGACATCGTGAAGTATTACGATGGACTATTGCTGCGTATTCCCAGCCGCGAGAATCCCGAAGTGTTGGAAGACGTTGTAAAGCAGGAAAAGATGTTGGACGTCTTTAAAGAATATCTGAACTGGAGCTATATCATGGGACTCAACAATGCAGGCGATTTCAACCTCGCTTGCGAAGAAGGCCATGCAACAGATTTGATTAACGTTGCTGAGGCATTGCAGGAAAAGAAGATAGCCCAGATTGCCGATACCATTTTTCATCGTGGCGAAAACGGCAACCGGGTGAAACTGGTACTGATTGCCGGACCGTCTTCTTCCGGAAAGACCACTTTCAGCAAGCGGCTTTCAATCCAGTTGATGACAAATGGGTTGAAACCTTTTCCTATCTCTCTCGATAATTATTTCGTAGACCGTGAGGATACTCCTTTGGATGAAAACGGAAACTATGATTATGAATCGCTTTACGCGCTCGACCTCGAGCTGTTCAACCAACAGCTGCAAGCCTTGCTGCGTGGTGAAGAAGTAGAACTTCCCCGCTTTAATTTTGCTCTCGGCAAGAAAGAATTTAAAGGTGATAAACTGAAAATTGAAGATAACACGATTCTGATATTGGAAGGTATTCATGCCTTGAATCCGGAGTTGACGCCACATATTCCTGCCGAACGTAAATTTAAGATTTATGTATCGGCATTGACCACTATCTCTCTAGACGACCACAACTGGATTCCTACTACCGACAATCGTCTGTTGCGTCGTATTATCCGTGATTTCAATTATCGGGGCTATTCTGCCCGTGAAACTATTTCACGTTGGCCTAGTGTGCGTGCCGGTGAAGATAAGTGGATATTCCCTTATCAGGAAAATGCAGATGTAATGTTCAATTCAGCTCTTCTTTTTGAGTTTGCAGTGCTCCGCCTGCACGCTGAACCTATATTAATGGGAGTTCCGCGTAATTGCCCGGAATACTGCGAAGCCTATCGTTTGTTGAAATTCATCAAATATTTTGTTCCGGTTCAAGACAAAGAAATACCACCGACTTCTTTGCTTCGGGAATTTTTAGGAGGAAGCAGCTTTAAATATTAAGTAGGAAAATTAGGATATATTCGTTTTTTCAATTTACTTTGCGTAATTATCCCAACCTGTCTGTTAGGGTCAGATAGGTTGGAATACGAAACAGCAATAATTAAATTCGTTGGAATTATTCAGACGAGAGGGTCAATAACTGTTATATGGCACTTGAATAAATGAACCTTTGGGTATTTATTCTGTTATGAAGATATTACATACAACAAAAAAACGGGAATATGATTTTTTATAATAATCTTTTGGCAAAATGGTTCTTAGGGAAAAAGAAGCATTATTTTATGGTAGGCGGGCTTTTCTTTACCCGATATAAATATTTAGAAGTTTGGGAAGATATGGAATTACGGATACATGCAAGGCAATATTGGGAATGTTTCTTTTTGACTTTAGCTCCGGCATTAATTTTGTCTTTGTGGCTTTCGTGGTGGTGGATGATAGTTCCTTTCGTTACCTATGACATACTTTATTGGTTGGAAAAAGCATTCCGTTCTCATTCTGTATTCAACTGGGAAGCGGTAGAAAATTGTGGTGATACGCTTTATTTAAGAAAAAGAAAATCTTATGCATGGATGAAATGGTACGGTAAAAAGACGTTGCCTTTATCCGATTGGGACGAATAAAGGTCGTTTCTTTATGAAACTGTTCATTTGGGCACTCCTATAAAAATGACGGAGGTTTTCCGGTATTAATGAAAAACTTCCGTCATTCTAGTGGTTGTCTGAGAAGCCAGTGTTAATGCGATTAATTTTTTGCTTATCGTAAAGCTTCCACTTCGTCCGGAGTCAGAGGGATTTTCTTACCCAATCTGCGGGCACCAGTTTCCGTAATCAGGTAGTCTTCTTCGTTGCGGATACCACCGAAATCCTTGTAAGTTTCCACTTTTTCGTAGTTGATGAAATCGGCAAACTTCTTTTCCGCCTTCCACATATCTATCAATTCGGGAATGAAATAGATACCCGGTTCTACCGTATGCACAAATCCCGGTTCCAACGGAATGGCGAGACGTTGTGATTTACGTCCGAACTGCGTGCTTTTCGGTTGTCCGTTATATCCTACCCAGATTTCACCCAAGTTTTCCATATCATGAACATCCAGTCCCATCATATGACCTAATCCGTGCGGATAGAACAACGCATGAGCACCCTCGCGTACGGCGTCTTCTGCATTTCCTTTCATCAGCCCCAGTGTCTTCATTCCTTCTACCATTACACGGGCGGACAATTCATAAACTTCCATGTAGGGAATGCCCGGACGTAGCGCTTTGACCGATTCCAGATGCATGGCATTCTGTATTTCGTAAACTTCGCGTTGACGGGTAGTAAACTTTTTGTCAGCAGGAACCGTGGACGACATATCGCCGGCATAGCCCGATTCAATTTCCGCACCCGCATCAATCAGGAACAAATCACCCGGTTTCACGAGATTGCCGTGATAATGATTGTGCAGCGTCTGTCCGTTGATAGTAGCGATAGTGGCAAAAGAAAGTTCGCAGTTATTAGCTTGCGCTACCCGGTTCATTTCGGCTACCACTTCATACTCGTACATCCCCGGGCGGAGTACCTTCATCGCTGTGATATGCATATCGGCCGTCACGTCGCACGCCTTTTCTATTTCTACGATTTCTTCCGCAGATTTATAATTACGTTGTGCGATTACGGCACGGATAAAAGGCACCGAGCCTTCCTGACGTGCAGGCGGTATCCCCAGCCAATCCATTAGCTTCAGTTTATGTTCGGGGCGGTAAGGAGGCAGATAATGAATCGCCTTTCCTTTCTGCACACATTTATGTAGATAACCGACGATGTCGGCCGAAGGCATTATATCTTTTACTCCTACACGTTCGCATTTTTCGCGTAGCGTAGGCTGCGATCCCATCCATACGATAGCGTCAATAGACAGTTCATCACCAAAAATGATTTCTTTGTCCTCGTCAATATCAATAATTGCCGAAAGTCCGGCGCATGAAAGTCCGAAGTAATAAAGGAATGTAGAATCCTGACGATAACGGAACGTGTTATCCTCATAATTCAGTCCGCACTCGTCATTTCCCAGAAATAACAAAACTCCGGAGCCTAAATTCTTTTTTAGCAGGGCTCTGCGCTGCATATACGTTTCTTTGGTAAACATACTGTCTTAATTTTTAAGTTCGTGCAACAAAGATAACGATTTTTGTGTTATAGGATTAAAAATTATCTCCCTAATCTGTGTAATCTCTAGTTAAAAAGTTACTTTTGTAGCGAGAAACAGTAGAAAGCAAAAACGAATATGGCACAAGGTTCCCGTCAAATACAATCGCAGGCGCAACAGCAGGTACAAACGCTCTCGCCCCAGCAGATTCTGGTCGTGAAACTGTTGGAGCTTCCCGCAGTAGAACTGGAAGATCGTATCCATGCTGAACTATTGGAAAATCCGGCACTCGAAGAAGGAAGAGAAGAATCCGCAGCGGACGAATATTCCGATGTTGAAGGTTCTGAAGATGGCATGGATAATGCATCCACCGACTATGATTCTTTGAATGACTACCTCACCGAGGACGATATTCCCGACTATAAACTGCAAGAGAACAATCGTTCGCAAGATGATCAGCCGGAAAATATTCCCTTCTCCGAATCTACCTCCTTTTATGAAATATTGAAGGAGCAACTCGGTGAACGCAATCTGACAGAACATCAGAGTGAACTGGTGGAATACCTCATCGGTTCATTAGACGACGACGGACTGCTCCGCAAATCACTTGAAAGCATTTGTGACGAACTGGCCATCTATGCCGGAGTAGAATCCACCGAGGAAGAACTGGAAGAAGCATTGTGCATCTTGCAGGACTTTGATCCCGCAGGAATCGGTGCCCGTACTCTCCAGGAATGCCTGTTGTTACAGATCTGCCGGAAGAAGGATGAAGAACGGACCCCCAACCCTATATTGGAACTCGAAGAACGTGTTATCAGAGACTATTATGAAGAATTCACCCGCAAGCATTGGGAGAAAATCATCAGGAAACTGGATGTCGACGAAGATACGTTCAATGAGGTTATCAGCGAAATCACCAAGTTGAACCCGCGTCCCGGTGCCTCTTTGGGAGAAACTATCGGGAGAAACCTCCAGCAGATCATTCCCGATTTCATCGTGGAAACATACGATGACGGAACAATCAATGTCAGTCTCAATAACCGTAATGTTCCCGAGCTTCGTATGAGCCGTGACTTCACAGAAATGGTGGAAGAACATACTAAAAATAAGTTCAACCAGACAAAGGAATCAAAAGAAGCCATGATGTTCCTCAAGCAGAAAATGGATGCGGCACAAGGGTTCATTGATGCTATCAAACAGCGTCAGAATACGTTGATGACTACCATGCAGGCAATAATCGACCTGCAACGTCCCTTCTTCCTCGAAGGAGACGAATCTTTGTTGAAACCGATGATTCTGAAAGATGTGGCTGAACGTACCGGACTGGATATATCTACCATTTCCCGTGTGAGCAACAGTAAATATGTGCAGACGAATTTTGGTATCTATCAGCTTAAATTCTTTTTCGTTGACGGATATACAACGGAAGACGGCGAAGAAATGTCTGTCCGTGAGATTCGCAAGATCCTGAAAGAGTGCATCGACAGCGAAGACAAGAAGAAACCGCTGACAGATGACGAACTGGCGGAGATCTTAAAAGAAAAAGGATACCCTATCGCCCGCCGGACGGTAGCCAAGTATCGTCAGCAACTGAACATTCCCGTAGCGAGACTTCGGAAGTGATAGGAAGAAGTAACATGAAAATGAGAGTTGAGATTTTGTAATAAATAACTAGTAATAAAAAGAAGAGTGGATAAAGAAAGAGAGCATATCATAGCGGATAAGACCATGTTGCGGGTAGCGAGAGTTACCTCAATGGTGTTTACTCCATTTTCGATTCCGTTTTTGTCGTTTTTGGTGTTATTCCTTTTTTCTTATCTTCGTATCATGCCGATACAATATAAGTTGATTGTGTTGGGAATTGTTTATTGCTTTACCATACTGACGCCTACCATTACTATCTTCCTGTTTCGTAAGATTAATGGCTTCGCCCGTCAGGAATTGAGCGAACGTAAGAAACGCTATGTACCTATCCTGCTGACTATCATCTCGTATGTATTCTGCCTGCTGATGATGCGCAAGCTGAATATCCCCTGGTATATGACAGGCATTATTCTGGCATCTCTGGTAGTTTCTGTCATTTGTATTGCCGTCAACCTGAAATGGAAACTGAGCGAGCACATGGCAGGAATAGGTGGAGTGATCGGAGGACTGGTCTCTTTCAGTGCGTTGTTCGGTTATAATCCCGTAGCATGGTTGTGCCTGTTTATCCTGATTGCAGGTATACTGGGTTCCGCACGGATTATTCTGGGACATCATACATTGGGTGAGGTACTTTCCGGCTTTACGGTCGGTCTGGTAGCTGCTCTGCTGGTGCTTCATCCGGTGAGTAACCTTTTATTTCGAGTATTTTTATTTTAACAACAGTATAAATCCTAAAAACTAATTATTATGAACTTTCCACAGAATTTGAAGTACACGAACGAACACGAATGGATTCGCGTAGAAGGAGACATTGCTTATGTTGGTATCACAGACTATGCGCAAGAACAGTTGGGCGATATTGTATTTGTAGACATCCCTACTGTCGGTGAAACGTTGGAAGCCGGTGAGGTATTCGGTACTATCGAAGTAGTGAAAACAATTTCCGATCTTTTCTTGCCGGTGGCCGGTGAAGTGATCGAACTGAATGAAGCGTTGGAAGAAAATCCGGAACTGGTTAATAAAGACCCGTACGGTGAAGGCTGGCTGATTAAGGTGAAGCCTGAAGATATTAAAGCAGTGGAAGACTTGCTGGGTGCGGAAGCATATAAAGCAGTAGTAAACGGATAAAAGTCCCGTCACTGTAAAACTGTAATTTGTAACTGGTAAATAGTAATTAACATGACTCCAATTGTAAGTATCATCATGGGCAGTACGTCCGACCTTCCTGTTATGGAAAAGGCGGCACAACTGCTGAATGATATGCATGTACCGTTCGAAATGAACGCTCTGTCTGCTCACCGCACGCCGGAGGCTGTGGAAGAGTTTGCGAAGAATGCCCGCAACC
>ERZ839823.2604-NODE-2604-length-13368-cov-2.879817_pt1 | contig 13368 bp, 10 predicted proteins | sample MGYA00519862_ERZ839823 | MGnify/ENA primary metagenome ERZ839823 (study PRJEB31850, sample SAMEA3708853) | human gut metagenome | biome: human gut; feature: human-associated habitat; material: faeces | place: China | collected 2014 ...
GATGTACGACATCATCGAGGCCGTGGAGGAGCACATGCCGGTGGACAAGACCCGCTACCTCATGGGCGTTGGGACGCCCAGCAACATCATCGAGGCGGTCGCCCGGGGCGTGGATTTCTTTGACTGCGTTATGCCGGCGCGGAATGCCCGCCATGCCCGGCTGTTCACATGGGAGGGCGCGATCAACCTGAAAAACGCCAAGTATATCACCGACGACAGCCCCATCGATCCCCACTGCGACTGCCCGGTCTGCCGCCGCTATTCCCGCGCCTATATCCGCCATCTGTTCGTGGCGGAGGAAATGCTGGCAATGCGCCTGTCCGTCATGCACAATCTGTATTTTTACAACAAGCTGATGGAGAAGATCCGTCAGTCGCTGGACGAGGGACGCTTTGAAGACTTCCGCCGGGAGTATTCGGAGAAGCTGGGCAGAAGAATATAAAAATATTAAGAACCACTTAAAAGCCCCCTTGCAATTTACGCAATTAATGGTATAATGAACAGGAAATAACACAAAAGGAGTTTTCCCAATGAATGTTTTGACTGGAACCACCTCTGCCGGTATGGGCAGCACCGTCATCATGCTGGTGCTGATGATCGCGATTTTCTACTTCATGCTGATCCGTCCTGAGAACAAGCGGAAAAAAGAGGCCGAGCAGATGCGCGGCGCCGTGAAGAAGGGCGATAAGATCGTCACCATCGGCGGTATCGTGGGCGTTGTTGTGGACGTGAAGGAAAGCCGTATCGTCGTCGAGACCAGCGCCGATCAGGTACGTATCGAGCTGGAGAAGTGGGCGATTTCCTCCAACGAGACCGCTACGGAGGCCGCCAAGGCGGAGGCCAAGAAGGCGCAGGAAGCCAAGGCAAAGGCCAAGGCCGCAAAGAAAGCCGACAAGGCGAAGAAGGACTGATTGCTGGTCGTTCCAAAGCCTTTGAGAAGTTGAAAATCCGCCCGATGCCATTGGCATCGGGCGGATTTTATATGCCCAATAGTACAAAAACAGCTCATGGAGCGTATCGGTACAACCCCTTGCCTCTCCCTCTGGGAGAGGTGGCTGAGCGAAGCGAAGACGGAGAGGGTATACCAGGGCGCAAAGCCCTCTCATACTGAACTTCAATTAAAATCTTTAAAAAAGATTTTAATTGCCCGAAAGGAATGAAGTTCATATGAGACTTGTTTTGTGATTTCTTTCCTTATAAATCACAAAACCGGCAGCGCCATTAGGCGATGCCTTCCTGATTAAAATCAAAGATTTTAATCAGGAAATAGTATCAGTCACCTTCGGTGACAGCTCTCCCAGAGGGAGAGCCAAAGGGCGTATCCTGTTACATAGCATGTTGGAACGGAAACGGCTCCGGGAAAATCCCGGAGCCGTTCTTTCGTATTTACAGAATCTGAACGCCGAAAGCCTGCATTTCCCGGCGAAGCTCGTCCGCGTCGCCGTGGAAGACGATGCCCGGCATACCGGTGCGCTCCGCGCCTTCGATGTTCTGGGCGGAATCGTCGATAAACAGACATTCCCGGGGAACAAGACGGAACGTCTTGTACAGAGTATCGTAGATTTCCGCGCAGGGCTTGATCTGCTTGACGTCGGCGGAAATAAGCGTCCCGTCAAAATACTGACTTCCGGGAACCCGCGGCCAATATTCGTGCTGACGGCAGCTGGCGTTGGACAGCAGATATACGCCGTATCCCGCCTTTTTCAGGTCGCTTACCAGCTGCTCCATACCGGCGACGGGGAGGATGGGACGATCCCACCGGTCAACCAGCAGGTGCGCCTTCTCGTGAAGCCGCTGGGGAAGACGGCGGCACATGCTCTCGGCTGCTTCGGCCTCGGTCATGGAGCCGCGATCCATCTTCGCCCATTCCAGCGAGAGGTAGACGTTGTTCAGCAGCAGCTTTCTGTCCGCGCCCTGAACGCCCACGGCGTCCAGAAAATAGTCCCGGTCAAAGCGCAGCAGAACGTTGCCCATGTCGAAAATAACGTTTTTGATCATCAGACGATCTTAACCTTTCCCTTGGTAGCCCGGAACACGATGACCAGCGAAACAATCGTCGTCAGGGTCAGGATAGTTGCCAGAGCCGCGGCGGTGCCGTCGCTCATGCGGACGACTTCCTGATAAATGGCAACGGCGATGGTGGATGTCTTGCCGGAATAGAGCATGATGGAGCTGCTCAGCTCGTTGATGCAGGTGATCCAGCTGAGGACCGCGCCGGACATAATGCCGGGCAGCATCATCCGCGCCGTGACCGTGAAGAAGGTCTTCATAGGCGATACGCCCAGATTGATGGACGCTTCCTCAACGAACGGGTCCATCTGATACAGGAACGCACTGCCCGACCGGACGGTGTAGGGGAGCTTCCGGATGACGTAGGAGATAATCATGATGGCGGCAGTGCCGACCAGAATCAGAGGCTTGCGGTTGAACGCCACGATCAGGCCGATACCCAGAACGGAACCGGGGATGACGTAGGGGAACATGATCAGCGTGTCGATCAGGCTGGCGATCTTGCCCTTCTTCCGGACGAGAACATAGGACACCAGAATGCCAATGAAGATGATGAACACGATGGCCACGATGGAGAACACGTAGGTATTGCGGATGTTTCGGCCAAGGCGGGACATGATGGTGCGGTAGTTGTTCAGGTTGACGCCCTTAATGACGCCGGAGAAGCTCCGCTCGATGAAGGACTGGCACACCACAACGATCTGAGGCAGGAATGCAAGACACACCACAATGTAGATGGGCAGGGAAGCGAGGAAGCGCTTGAACCCGTGGAGCTTGGTCTCCTGAGGGGGACGCAGAGAACTCATGGTGTAATTCCGCTTGTCCACCACCAGCTTCTGGAAGCTCAGCATGACCAGCGAGCAGAACACGATGATGACGGACAGCGCCGAAGCCATATAGGGGTCGGTGGCGCTTTCGGACATATACTCGTTATACACGAGAACCGGCAGCACGGTATAACCCTCGCCCAGCAGCATGGGGGTGCCGAAGTCAGCCAGACAGGTCATGAACACCATGATGCAGCCTGCCAGAATGGAGGGCAGGATAACGGGCAGCGTCACCGTCCAGATGCGCCGGATTTTGTTCATGCCCAGATTCTCGGAGGCTTCCTCCAAGGAACTGTCGATGCTGTTCATGGCACCGGAGGTGTACAGGTAGATGTAGGGGAACAGGTGCAGGGTAAACACGAAGATGATACCGCCGCGACCGTAGATCGTGGGCGCGGTCATGCCGATCTGCGCCAGCGCCCGTGCTACCAGACCGTTACGGCCCAGCAGGATGATCCAGGAATAAGCGCCGATGAAGGGCAGGCTCATGATGATGAAGATGTGCAGAATTTTCTTGCCCGGAATGTTGTAGCGGGTGATCAGATAAGCGACGGGAACGCCCACCAGTGTCGTGGTAAGTACCGTGGAGAAGCACACGACCATGGAGCGAAGCAGCGTCTGATAATAGTAGGGCTTGGTGAAGAAACGCTTGAAGTTATACAGCGTCACGCCCTCTACCTTGCTGGAAAACACGCTCTTCGTGATGATGGTGTAGAAGGGGTAGACAATGAACAGGCACATTGCCAGAATCACGAACAGCTTTGTGAAGAACCAGAAATCCGGTTTCCAGCGGGAATTAAGCCGTTTGTTCACAGGCTGAGCACCTCCTCGCTCTTGTCGTACAGACTGATGCGCATGGGGTCAAAGCTCAGGTGAACCTGCTCGCCGTCGCTGTGGATCTCGGTGGTGTCCTTGGTGTACTCGTTGACGATCAGGTTCTGGCCGTCGTTCAGCTGCACCTCGTACTCGATGAAATCGCCAAGGAAGGTGGAGAACAGGATGGTGCCGGGCATACCGCTCTCGGAGAAGAAAAGCTGCTCGGGACGGGCGGAAATTTTGCCGCTTCCTGTGTAGGCGCGGGAGACGGGGACGGTGATGTCCAGCTCGCCCTTGATGCTCACGGCGGCGTTTCCGGCGTTGGGGGCGTTCACCTCGCAGTCAAGGAAGTTGCTCACGCCGATGAAGCCCGCGACAAAGGGATTCTGGGGCTTGGCGTAGATGTCACGGGGGGTGCCGATCTGCATGATGTGGCCGTCCTTCATGACGGCGATCCGGTCGGAGATGGCGAGGGCTTCCTCCTGATCGTGGGTGACGTAGATGGTGGTGATGCCCAGACGCCGCTGCAGCTTCTTGATGACGGAGCGCATCTGCACTCTCAGCTTGGCGTCCAGATTACTCAGAGGCTCGTCCATCAGCAGAACACTTGGCTCGATAACAAAAGCTCTGGCCAGAGCCACACGCTGCTGCTGACCGCCCGACAGTTCGTTGGGCTTCCGGTCTGCCAGATGGGAGATCTGCACCAGTTCCAGCGCCTCGTCAACCTTGGGCTTGATCTCCTTGGCGGGCATCTTCCGCGCCTTGAGACCGTAGGCTACGTTCTCCCGGACGGTCAGGTGGGGGAAGATGGCGTAGTTCTGGAAGACCATGCCGATGTCACGCTTGTGGGCGGGAACATCGTTGATCCGCTTTTCGCCAAAGTAAAAATCGCCGCCCTCGATGGAGTTAAAACCGGCGATCATCCGCAGAAGCGTGGTTTTGCCGCAGCCGGAGGGGCCAAGAAGGGTAAAGAATTCGCCCTCCTGAATGTCCAGCGAAACGCCGTTCAGCGCGGTGAAATCGCCGTAGCGCTTTACGGCGTTCTGAATAATGACTTGATTGCTCATGTGGTGTCCTCCCGTATGTGTAGATATGTTGCGCGCGGTTCAAAAGTATGCCGGAGCATCCGGCACAGTTTTCAGCCGCAGGCGATACACCGCAAGGAGGCACCCTGGAGGGTGCCTCCCGCAGTAAAGCATAAGTTGAGAAATTAACCTGCGACCAGATCGTTGAACTGCTCCTTGATTTCATCTCTGTGGGAAGCAGCGTAGCTGAAGTCGTAGTTGCCCACGTGGCAGTCTTCCAGAGAGCACAGACCCTTGGGGGTGATGTCGGAACGGACGGGGCGGCGGGCCCAGTCGGCGTTCTGAGCGGTCTGGCACTCAGCGCTGGTGACGAAGTCGATGAACAGCTTGGCGTTCTCTTCGTTGGGGCAGTCCTTAATCAGGGCAACACCGTCGGGAACGGCGGAGTTCTGCTCAGGATACACAAAGCCGATGTCGGGGTTGTCGGCGTACAGAACGGCGGACTTCTCGATGGTCACGCCCAGAGCGTACTCACCGGAAGCAACCAGCTTGTGGCAGTTGCCGGAGGAGTCCTGCAGCTTGCCGTCCAGGTTGGCGATGAACTTACCAACCAGATCCCAGCCTTCCTCGATGGTGGGCTGGCTGAACAGCATGGTGCAAAGCTGGGTGTAGGCGGAGCCGGACTTGGAGGGAGAGCAGTAAGCAATCTTGCCCTTCAGGTTCTCGTTGCACAGGCCTTCCCAGGTGGTGGGGACGTCGGCCTCGTCCAGCATGGTCTTGTTGTAGATAAAGACCATGGGCAGGGGGGACTCACCGATCCAGTAGCCGTCGGCATCCTTGTAGGCATCGCCGATGAACTCGTCGTTGGCGCAGACGTAGGGCTGGAAGTAGTCGTTGTAAGCAGCCAGAGTGTCAGCTCCGCCGCCCCACAGCACGTCGCCCTGGGGATTGGCGGCCTCAGCGACGATACGCTGGCACAGCTCGCCGGTACCGGCAGCGATGACTTCCACATCGATGTTGGGGTACTTGGCCTCGAACTGGGCAACGCCCGCGTTCAGAGGATCGGCATCATGGGGAGAATAGACGACCAGCTTGCCGGTGTAGTCCTCGGGAGCCTTCTCGGCCGGGGCGGCTTCGGTCTCGGTCTTGGGAGCGGCGGCGGTGGTCTCAGGAGCGGTGTCCTTACCGCAGGCGCACAGCGCGAAGACCATGCTCAGAACCAAAAGCAGTGCAAAAACCTTTTTCATCATTGTTCCTCCAGTTAAATGTATTTCAGCGGGGTCAGCGCGTTCCGCGCGGACGCCCTCCTCATAGGACGAATTGTAGCACATGTTCCGTGATTTTGCAATAAAAAAATAGTTACAATCCGGAAAAATTGAGCAAGTTGAACGTGCGCACCAAGCAAATACCGATCATGTGGGATATTCTGCGGAAAAAATACCGGGACTTTCTGTTGAAAGTCCCGGTATTATATCATTTTTTAGCCTTCCAGACTGACGTACTTCAAAGAGACCCAGCCGTCCTTGGTGCAGCCCCAGGTGGTTTCGCCTACAGTGACCTGATAGAAGATCTTGATGACCTCGTCCGTATACAGCTTGCCCACGGAATCGTAGCCCGTGCCGGGGCCGCTGCGGATGTTCAGCTCGTCGGTGGTGACGATGCCTTCCACGGTCTTGCCCACGTCGGTGCCGTCCTGATAGACATAGCCCATGGAGATCCAGCCCTTGTCGGTGCAGCCCCAGGTGGTGTCGCCGTAGGTGAACTGCTCCAGAACCTTGACTCGGTCGCCGCTGTTGTAGGAGCCGACGGATTCATAGGTGGTGCCGGGGCCGCTGCGGATGCGCAGACCGTCGGTGGTCACGATGCCCTTTGCGGACTTGGCGCCGGTGGTGCCGTCCTGATAGACGTACTTCAGGGAGATCCAGCCCTTGGAGATACGGCCCCAGTCGCCGCTCTTTTCCAGAATCTCCACCCGGTCGCCGTATTTCAGGCTGCCGACCCGGTCGCCGTCAGTACCGGCAGAGCTGCGGATATTCAGCTCCTGGGTGTTGACGATGCCCTTGGCCACGGTAGTGGTGCTGCCGTTGCCGGCAGTGTTGTTATTGTTGCCGGTGGTGGTCGTCGTAGTGTTGCCGCCGGTGGTAGTGCCGGTGGTGTTGACGTACTCCATCTTGATCCAGCCCTTGTCGGTGCGGCCCCAGCCGTCTTTAGTCTCGAGGATAGTTACAACGTCGCCCTTGAAGTAGGAGCCGACGATCTTGCCGGAGGCGCTGGCCTCGTCACGGACGTTCAGACTGCGGGCACTGATGACGCCCTTGGTGTTGTGAGTACCGCTATTGTTGGTGGTATTGCCCGTATTGTCGGACGGTGCGGGGGTGGTGGGCTGAGAAGCATTGGGATCGGTCTCGCTGCTGGCGGAGCCGTTCTGAGAAGAATACATCTTCACATAGTCCATGCAGATCCAGCCGCTGACAGGGGTGCTGATCATGCCCCATGTGATGTCGGCGATGGTTTCCTGACGCAGGATCTCCACCACGGTGCCGGCGTCCAGTGTGCCGGTGACGTTGGCGTCCTTGCTGGGGATGACGCGGACACTGATCTGGTTGGTGACGGTACCCATATTCTCGTTATACACGATGGGTTCCGTCGTGGTGGGGGGGACCGTCTCCTGGGTGGGAGCGGAGGTGTCCGACATATTCAGATTGAGGGAGGGAGTCGTGTTCGGCTCGGTCTCGGAGTTGTTTTTCTTACAGCCGGAGAACATACCGACTACCATAAGTACGATCAGAATCAGGCTCAAACCTTTTTTAAGCCTGCAAGCGTTGGAGAAATTCATGGCGTAACCTCACTTTCGTCTCATTTCTCAAACATATTATAGCGAGAAAGGGGGGAAGTGTCAATAGGATAAGAATTTCTTAATGTAATTTCCAGCTGTTTCCACGGTTTTTGGCTGTTTGGCGGGGAAAATGAAAGCGGCAATTTTCCTGCCAAGGCTTGACAATCGTGCCTGTTCAATGGTAAAATACACGGGAATTCAATATCGCGATGAACGGAAAGAGTACCGTGCTTCGCACCCAAAGAGAGTCCGGGTCGGCGGCTGAAAGCCCGGGCGGTGTCGTGCGCGGGAAAGTGCGTCCGGGAGCGAAAGCGTCAGCAAAAGTGATAAATGAGAGTGGAACCGCGAGCTTTGCCCGCCTCTTGTATGCAGTTACAAGGGGCGTTTTCTTTTTGCAACGGTATAAAACAAATCAGTACGCGCTACATTATAATAAATGGAGGAAAGAAACATGTATCTGTACAATTCCCTGACCCATAAAAAGGAGCTGTTCGTTCCCAACGACCCTGATCTGGTGAAAATGTACACCTGCGGCCCCACGGTGTACCATTACGCCCACATCGGCAACCTGCGCACCTACATTATGGAAGATGTGCTGGAAAAGTCCCTGCGGTATCTGGGCTATAACGTCAAGCGGGTCATGAACATCACTGACGTCGGCCATCTGGCCTCCGACGCCGACACCGGCGAGGACAAGATGCTCAAGGGCGCCCGGCGGGAGCACAAGACCGTCATGGAGATCGCGAAATACTATACCGACGCCTTTTTTGCCGACTGCGACAAGCTGAACATCAAGCGTCCCGACGTGGTGGAGCCTGCGACCAACTGCATCAGCGAGTATATCCACATGGTGCAGACCTTGCTGGACAAAGGCTGTGCCTATCTCGCCGGGGGCAACGTGTACTTTGACACCTCCACTTTGAAGCAGTATTACGTCTTCAACGACCATGACGAGGAAGATCTCGCGGTAGGCGTCCGGGAGGGCGTGGAAGAGGACACCAATAAGAAAAACAAGAACGACTTCGTTCTCTGGTTCACCAAGAGCAAGTTCGAGGATCAGGCGCTGAAATGGGACTCTCCGTGGGGCGTGGGCTATCCCGGCTGGCATATCGAATGCTCCTGCATTTCCATCAAGCATCTGGGGGAGTATCTGGACATCCATGCCGGCGGCATCGACAACGCCTTCCCTCACCACACCAACGAGATCGCCCAGTCTGAAAGCTATCTGGGTCACAAGTGGTGCAATTACTGGTTCCATGTCCACCATCTGAATACGAACAACGGCAAAATGAGCAAATCAAAAGGCGAATTCCTCACTGTGAGCCTGCTGGAGCAGAAGGGCTACGACCCCATGGCCTACCGGCTGTTCTGCCTGCAGAGCCACTATCGCCGGAATCTGGTATTCAGCTGGGAAAATCTGGATAACGCCGTCGCGGCCTACGACAAGCTGATCGCCAAGATCGCCGCCCTCAAGGATGACGGCGAGGTGGATGCCGACGTGTTCAACAAGCTGAAGGAACGCTTTGTGGGCGCGCTGAACGGCGACCTCAACACCTCCGTAGCCGTCACCGCCCTGTACGATGTGCTGAAGGCCAAATGCAATGACGCCACCAAGCTGGCGGCCATTGCCGACTTCGATCAGGTGCTGTCCCTGAATCTGCTGTCCGCCGCCAAGACGCTGCGGGAGAAGCAGACGCAGGAGGAGCAGGCATCCGCCGACCCGGAGATCGACGCGCTGGTCGCCGCCAGAACCGAAGCGAAGAAAGCGAAGAACTTCGCTGAGGCGGACCGCATCCGGGACGAGCTGAAAGCCCGGGGCATTGAGATCATCGACACGCCTCAGGGCGCGAAGTGGAGAAAAGTATGAAGCTGCTGATTCTGGACGGCAACAGTGTCATTAACCGCGCCTATTTCGGCGTCAAGCCCCTGACCACCCGGGACGGACTGTACACCCACGCCATTTACGGATTCCTCAACATTCTGGAGCGGATGGAGAAGGAGGAGCAGCCCGAGGCGGTGTGCGTGGCCTTCGACCTCCACGGCCCCACCTTCCGGCACCTGAAATACGACGGCTACAAGGCCACTCGTCATGCCATGCCCGAGGAGCTGGTGCAGCAGATGCCCATTATGAAGGACGTTCTGCGGGCGATGAATATTCCCATCTACGAATGTCAGGGTTGGGAAGCCGATGACGTCATCGGCACCGTGGGCAAGATCTGCTCTCAGCAGGACTGGGAGTGCGTCATCGTCACCGGCGACCGGGATTCCTTGCAGCTGATCGACGGAAATGTCCACGTCAAGCTGGTGATCTCCAAGCCGGGGCAGACCACGACGACGCTGTTTGACGAAGAAAAATTCCGGGAGGAATACGGTTTCGAGCCGAAAAAGCTCATCGACCTGAAAGCCCTCATGGGGGATTCCTCCGACAATATTCCGGGCGTGGCCGGCGTCGGCCCCAAGACCGCAAAGGAGCTGCTGGCGAAATTCGGCAGTCTGGACGGGGTGTACGCCCATCTGGACGACCCCTCCATCCGCCCCAAGCTGCGGGAAAAGCTGGAAGCGGGGAAGGAGAACGCCTATCTTTCCTTCGACCTTGCCACCATCCGCCCGGAAGCGCCCATCGATTTTGCGCCGAAGGATGCCATTGTTCAGCCCTATAACCGGCTGGAGCTGTATCAGCTGTTCCAGAAACTGGAATTTGTGCGGCTGATCGACAAATACGGCCTGCGGGGCGCGGCGGCGGACGCTCCCAAACCGGAGCAGAAGGTGCAGCCCATCCCCCGGCGGGAGGAAATGCCCGCCGATGTGGATACCTGCGCCGTGTATCTTGCGGAGGATGGCAGTGTGGGCCTTGCATGGGCGGAGGGCGTCTGCGCCCTGACCCCCATGGAAGCCCAGATGGGGCAACTGTCCCTTGCCGGGAAAAATCTGATTTTCCACGACAGCAAAACCACCATGCACCGGCTGGACGAGCTGGGGATACAGGCGGGGGAATGCGTCTTTGACACGGCGCTGGCGGCCTATGACCTGAACCCCTCGTCTTCCGACTATACCGTCTCCAAGCTTGCGACCAACTATCTGGGGCTGAGCGTGGAGGACGCCGACGCGGCGGCCTGTGCCGAAGCTCTGTGGCACCTGCGCCCGGTGCTTTCCGGGGAGCTGGAAAAGAACGGCATGGAAAGGCTTTACCGGGAGATTGAGTTTCCCTTGTGCCGGGTGCTTTACCGCATGGAAAACCGGGGCATCTGCATCGACCGGGAGCAGCTGCGGCAGTTCGGCGATATGCTTTCCCGGCGGATTTCCGACTGCGAAACGCTGATCTTCTCCTATTCCGGCGGGGAATTCAATATCAATTCCACCCGTCAGCTGGGAGAGCTCCTGTTTGAAAAACTGGGACTTCCCCCGGTGAAAAAGACGAAAACCGGCTATTCCACCAATGCGGAAGTTCTGGAAAAGCTGAAAAACAAGCACCCCATTATCCCGGCCATCATGGACTACCGGATGCTGACCAAGCTGAAATCCACCTACGCCGACGGCCTGATGAAGGAGATCCGGGAGGACGGGCGGATTCACACCACCTTCCAGAATCTGGTAACGGCGACGGGGCGGCTGTCCTCTACGGAACCCAATCTCCAGAATATCCCAGTCCGCACGGATCTGGGCGCGGAGATACGGAAAATGTTCATTCCCAAGCCCGGCTGCGTGCTGGTGGACGCGGACTACAGCCAGATCGAGCTGCGGGTGCTTGCGCATATTGCCGGTGACGACGCCATGCGCAAGGCTTTTTGTGACCACGTGGACATCCACACGGCTACGGCCGCCCAGGTGTTCGGCGTGCCGGTGGAGGAGGTCACGCCATTGCAGCGCCGCCATGCCAAGGCTGTCAATTTCGGCATTGTCTACGGCATTTCCGAGTTCTCTCTGGCGGAGGACATCGGGGTTTCCCGCTATGAAGCCCGGGCGTATATCGACAATTATCTGAACAACTACCGGGGCGTGAAGGAATACATGCACAAGGTGGTGGCGGATGCACGGGAAATCGGCTACACCGAGACGCTGTACGGCCGCCGCCGGTATATTCCGGAGCTGAAAAGCAGCAATTTCAACGTCCGCAGCGGGGCGGAGCGCATTGCGCTGAACACGCCCATTCAGGGAACGGCGGCGGATTTGATCAAGCTGGCCATGATTCGGGTAGAAAACGCCCTGAACGAAAAATACCCAGACGCAAAGCTCCTTTTGCAGGTACACGACGAGCTGATCGTGGAATGCCCGGAGGGCATTGCCCAAGAGGTCGCGGCGCTGGTCAGCCGGGAGATGGAAAACGTGGCGTCTCTCAGTGTGCCGCTGACGGCGGAAGCAAAATTCGGAAAGAGCTGGTACGAGGCAAAATGAGAATTGCGCACATGACGGCGGAGCATGTCCCTCAGGTCGCGGCACTGGAAAAAGTTTGCTTTTCCGACCCGTGGAGCGAAAAAAGCGTCGCCTCCGAGCTGGAAAATCCCCTTTCCTGCTGGCTGGTGGCGCTGGACGGCGAGACGGTGGCGGGCTACGTCGGCTCCCAGACGGTGATGGACGAGACGGATATGATGAATGTCGCTGTCCACCCGGACTTCCGGCGGCAGGGCGTCGCCCGGGCGCTGATTCTGGCGCTGATCGGGGAACTGAAGAAACGGGGAAGCCGCTGCCTGACCTTGGAGGTTCGCGCATCCAATGACCCTGCCCGCGCCCTTTATGAATCGCTGGGCTTTGCCCATGTGGGAACCCGCCGGAATTACTACCAAAATCCCAAAGAAGACGCTCTCATTCTGAGAAAGGAGTGGGAAATTTGAACATTTTAGCTGTGGAGTCCTCCTGTGACGAGACCGCCGTGGCCATTGTCCGGGATGGACGGGAGGTCCTGACGGACTGCATCGCGTCTCAGGTCGATCTGCACCGCATTTATGGCGGCGTGGTGCCGGAGATCGCGTCCCGGAAGCACATTGAAGCCATCTACGGTCTGGCAGATCAGGCGCTGGCGCGGACGGGTCTATTAAGAAGCGACATCGATGCCGTGGCCGTGACCTATGCCCCCGGTCTGATCGGCGCGGTGCTGGTGGGCGTGAACTTCGCCAAGGCGGCGGCGCTGGCGCTGGGGAAACCCCTGATCCCGGTTCACCACATCCGGGGACATATCGCCGCCAATTACATCGCCTATCCTGAGCTGGAGCCGCCGTTCCTGTGTCTGGTGGTGTCCGGCGGCCACACGATGATCGTGGAGGTCAAAGACTACACGGACATGAACATACTCGGCACGACGCTGGATGACGCGGCGGGGGAATCCTTCGACAAGGTCGCGCGGGTGCTGGGGATGCCCTATCCCGGCGGCGCGGCGCTGGACAGGGCCGCAAGGCAGGGGGACGAGACAAAATACGTCCTTCCCCGCAGCAAACCCGGGGAAAATCCCTACAATATGAGCTTTTCCGGGCTGAAAACCGCAGCTTTGAACCTGATCCACCATGCCGAACAGGTGGGGAAAGAGCTGGACATTCCCAGCCTCTGCGCCGCCTTTTCCGCGGCGGTGTCCGACACGCTGGTGCCCCGGGCGGTAATGGCGCTGGAACAGACCGGCTATCGGAAAATTGCCGTGGCCGGGGGCGTTGCCGCAAATTCCCGCATCCGCGCGGACATCCTCGCGGCGGCGGAGAAGCTGGGTGCGGAGGTTTACCTGCCGCCGCTTCACCTGTGCGGGGACAACGGCGCCATGATCGGCGCTCAGGCGTATTACGAGTACAAAGCGGGGCATGTGGCCGACATGAGCCTGAATGCCTACGCCACCAAGTCCATTCTGGGGGAAGCACTATAGAATGTGGGGGAG
>ERZ839823.2609-NODE-2609-length-13345-cov-3.464334_pt1 | contig 13345 bp, 8 predicted proteins | sample MGYA00519862_ERZ839823 | MGnify/ENA primary metagenome ERZ839823 (study PRJEB31850, sample SAMEA3708853) | human gut metagenome | biome: human gut; feature: human-associated habitat; material: faeces | place: China | collected 2014 ...
CATGGGAGCCGAAGGAACAGTACAGGCAGATGCTCGGACAGAACGGGATGCCGATGTACAGGCTGTAACCGTGTTCGTAGTCGATCGTCTTTAAAATGTCCTTTTCCCGGTTGGCAATCGTGATCGCAAGTGCCGTCTTTTCCGGGCTGGTGTAGTAAGTTTCGCGCATGTATTTCGCAATCTCTACATTTTTTTTACCCTCTTCAAGCATCTTCATCGGAATTTTCGTCGGACGGATGCCGGTGAGATCGCCCCATGGAAGTTCTTTGCCGCTCACTTCGGAAAGCGTGCGGTATACCATCCGTTTCAGGACATTTTTCGTTTCATGGCGGTCTTTTTCATATTCCACCGCCTCACACTGCGAAGCGAGCGTCTCATGTTTCTCGTCTGCAATCGAAAAACAGATCTGATCCGCCTCGTATGTGATCGTATCATAATATGCAAATTCCCCGTCCAGCGCCCCATCCTCTTCGTACCATGAGGTAATCTCACAGCCCGGATAGAATGCCTTGATCAGGGAATACACATCGTATTCAAAATCTTTTCTGTTAAAACAAAGGCTGATATTAAGCAAGGGGATTGTACCTCTTTTCATGTTCAATCGTAGTTTCATCGTTGTGGCCCGGATACACGGTCACATCCCCGGGAAGCTCTTTTAACAGGCGCTTGACCGACGCGATCAGCTCTCTGCCGGAGGATGTCGGGAAGTCGTATCTTCCGTAGGACTCGCAGAACAGCGTATCACCGGAAAAAAGTGCTTTCTCTGCCGGAATATAGTAGCAGACACCGCCTGCCGTGTGCCCCGGTGTCGCAAGAACGTGGATTTCAAAGTCTGCGAGATGCAGCACATCGCCCTCTTTTACGGTTTTGTCCGCCTGCATCGTGTACGGTTTGCTCCAGAGCCCGGAAAGATTTTCCTTTGGATCCCCCAGCAGGTGCTGCTCTTTTTCATGGACATAGACCGGGATATGGTACTTTTTCCGCAGTGCATCCGCTGCCAGCATATGGTCGAAATGGCCATGGGTCAGCAGAATGGCCTCCGGGTCGCCGTCGATCTCGTCGATCTGGCGTTCAATCTCCAGCGGCGAATCGCCCGGGTCCACGATCAGCACCTTCTGGCTGTCCGGATTTTCCACAACGTAGCAGTTTGTCGAGAGCATTCCAAGTGCCCGGTAATTTACCTTTATCATACGCTTTTCTCCTTTTTATCCTCTCGATCTCTGAATATCAATCACGCTCTCCACCTGGCGCACCTTCTCGATGATGCTGTTCAGCTCTTCGTTGTTGTGCACGTCGAACGTCACATCGATGGAAGCCGTTCCCTGCTTGCTCGTTCTCACGTTCATCGCCGCAAGGTCGATCTTCCGCTCGGTAAAGATCTTGGAGATATCCACCAGAAGACCGGTACGGTTGTTTGCGTAAACGCTGATCTCCACGGTATAGAGAGAGCCGCCGTTGTCCTCTGCCTGCCATTCAGCATCAATGAGGCGCACCCGCTCAGATTCCGGCAGATTCAGGACATTGACACAGTCGGTGCGGTGAATGGTCACGCCGCGTCCTCTTGTGACAAAGCCCACGATCTCATCGCCCGGGATCGGATTGCAGCATTTTGAGAAGCGAACTGCCACATCGTGGATACCGCGCACGACGATGCCGCCCTTGCTCTTTCCAACCGGCAGAACTTTCTCTCCAGATGCCGCCTCGAGCACCTGCTCGTCGGTGATCTCTTTTTTATGCTGCTTTTCGTACGTCTCAATCAGCTTGTTGAGGACCTGGCCCTCTTTTAAGCCGCCGTGGCCGATGGCCGCAAGAACGGAATCCCAGTCGCGGAAGCCGTACTTTCTCATGACAGCCTCTTCGTACATCGGTTTCGTATAGATTCCAAGGTTTTTGCCCTTCAGCTTTGCATAGTTGGTGAGCATTTCCTTGCCTTTGACGATGTTGTCCGTCTTGTTCTGCTGGCGGAACCACTGGTTGATGCGGCTCTTTGCCTGGGAACTCTTCGCAATTTTCAGCCAGTCGCGGCTCGGTCCCTTGGAGTTCTGCGAGGTGATGATCTCGACGCGGTCTCCGTTGTGAAGTTCCGTCTCGATCGGCACGAGTTTTCCGTTGACCCTCGCTCCGACCATCTTGTTGCCGACCGCACTGTGGACGGAGTAAGCAAAGTCGATGGCACAGGAGCCGACCGGAAGCGTTTTGACATCGCCCGCCGGGCTGAAACAGTAAACATTGTCGGCAAACAGGTCGAGATCGCTCTTTAAGAGGTTCATGAACTCATGGTTGTCCGCCATGTCCTGCTGCCACTCCAGAATCTGGCGCAGCCAGGTCAGTTTTTCCTCTTCCTGCTCCGGTCCCGGTTTCTTGCCGTCGGAGGCCTCTTTGTATTTCCAGTGTGCAGCGATACCGTATTCTGCAATCCGGTGCATCTCATAAGTACGGATCTGAATCTCAAACGGCTGTCCGTTCGGTCCGATCAGGGTTGTATGCAGGGACTGGTAACGGTTTGGCTTCGGCATCGCAATGTAATCTTTGAAACGGCCCGGGATCGGCGTGTACATTTCATGGATGACACCGAGCGCTGCATAGCAGTCTTTGACGGATTCCACGATGATGCGGACCGCAAAGAGGTCATAGATCTGATCCAGCGTCTTATGCTGGTTGACCATCTTTTTGTAGATGCTGAAAAAGTGCTTGATTCGTCCGTTGACATCTGCCTCAATGCCGGCCTGGTGGATATGACGGGTCACCTCTTTTACGATCGCATCGACAAACTCCTGCCGCTGCTCCCGCTTCATGCTGACCTTCTGCACCAGTTCATAGTACGCATCCGGCTCCAGATATTTCAGAGAAAGGTCATCGAGTTCGACCTTGATCTTGGAAATACCGAGGCGCTGTGCGATCGGGGCATAAATATCCATCGTCTCACGCGCTTTTTTCTTCTGCGTCTCCGGCGACCAGTACTGTGCGGTCCGCATGTTGTGCAGACGGTCCGCCAGTTTTACCAGAATAACACGGATATCCTTTGCCATCGCAAGGAACATCTTTCTCAGGTTTTCTGCCTGCTCCTCGACCTTATCCGCAGAATATTTCAGCTGTGCCAGCTTCGTGACACCGCTTACAATCAGGGACACCTCCGGGCCGAACTCCTCGGTCAGCTCTTCTTCGGTCATGACGGTATCTTCGACAACGTCGTGCAGAAGGCCTGCCGCGATCGACTCCTTGTCGAGCTCCAGATCTGCCAGGATAATTGCCACACAGAGCGGATGGATGATGTACGGTTCCCCGCTCTTTCTTTTCTGGTCCTTATGTGCATCCGCTGCCACGCGGTATGCTTTTTCGATCAGGGAAATATCGTCCGATGGATGATATTTTTTCACAGAAGCGATCAATTCCCCGTATAATTCCTCCGGACTTGTAAAATCGTCCGTCTTGCGGATTCTGGCTTCTGCCGCCGCCACATCCTTCTTTAATTCTTCTTCACTGATTCTTTTCTCTTCTTCCATATGTATCCTCCGCTCTCATGATTAACCCCTGCGTTTCGTTGGATACGTTATTTGCCATCGTAACGGATGACAGATTTTACATCATATTTTGCCAGTTTTTCGCGTCCTTTTAAGCCGGCAAGCTCCATCAGGAACACGATTCTGGTTACTTCGCCGCCGAGGCGCTCGATCATTTTTGCACAAGCCTCCACGGTACCGCCGGTTGCAATCAGGTCGTCGATGATGACTACCTTCTGGCCCGGTTTGATGGAGTCTTTGTGCATCTCGATCGTTGCGCTGCCGTACTCTAGGTCATAGCTCTCCTCGACGGTCTCCAGAGGAAGTTTTCCTTTTTTACGGATCGGCACGAACGGTTTGTGCAGATTGTAAGCAATCGGCATACCGAAAATGAAGCCGCGGGACTCGGTTCCGCAGATTACATCACAGTCTACTTCTTCTACAAAATGCTGCATCTCATCTATGGCAAGCTGCAGTCCGTCTGCGTCCTGCAGGATACTCGTTATATCTCTGAAAATAATACCCGGTTCCGGGAAATCCGGAATACTTCTTACGTAATCCTCTACTTTTTTCATAAAATATTCCTCCGTTTCGTCAAGGTTTGACAATTCACCTTACAGTATAGCATCAATATTCTTCTGCGTCAATTTTGTTTCCGACAGAAAATAGGGCAGAAAAATCAGGTATTTGCGGCTTTTCTGCATCTTTAAAAATAACTCTGGATATTGATCTGTAATTTGTCGCGTCCGTTCCACGTATCAATCGACGGATAGTACGCTACCGAGAGGGTTGGATGTGCATCCACGTATGCGGCGAACGCTTCTCCCTCGCCGAAATAGACACCATCCATCTGGTATCCGCCCGCATCGGCAAGCTGTACTTTCACCACGTTTCTATTCTTTCCAAAAATGCGGTAATTTAATACAGTCAGTCCTTTCTGTGCAAACAGCGGTTTCGTGTTGCCTTTTCCGAACGGCTCCAAGAGGCTTAACTGGCGGATCAGATTTTTGGTGATGTAGGTGATCGGCATCGGCACATCGATCACGACTTTTTCGACGAAATCCTCTTCCGTCAGCGTGGAATTATCGTTCAGTGCCCGGCGGAACGGTTCGATCATCTCCTCTCCTGCGAGGGAAAGGCCCGCAGCCATCGGGTGGCCGCCGAATTTTGTCATCAGTTCTTTGCATTTGCAGAGCTCCTCATACATCGAATACGCTTCGATCGAGCGACCGGAGCCCTTGACGCCCTCCTCACTTCTGGTGAGTACGAAGGATGGTTTGTGGAAGTGCTCCCGCAGGCGACCTGCGATGATTCCGGCAAGACTTTCGTGGCAGTCCGGCAGATAGACGACGAGGACTTTGTCGTTCTGCAGCGGGGAGGTTTCCACGAGCTCGATTGCTTTCGCCTCACCCTGGCGCGTCAGCTCTTTGCGGCTTTCATTCAGGTCTTTCAAGTCCCCGGCAAGCTTTGCAGCCTCCTCACGTGTCTTTGCGCAGAGCAGTTTTAACGAATGCTCCGCCGTGTCAAGCCGTCCCGATGCGTTGATGCACGGGCCGAGAACGAAGCCGATGTGATACGGTGTCACGTTTTCCGCCTCGATGCCCTGCACACGGATCAGCTCCTGCAGGCCGAGGTTCTGCGTTTTATGGAGCGCCCGAAGGCCGGCTTTTACAAAAATCCGGTTTTCTCCCTGCAGATCCATCACATCACCGATCGTCGCAATGGCGACAAATTCCAGAAAGCGGAAGCTGTGCTCCTTTGGAATACCTGCTTTTGCCTCCATCGTCTGGATCAGTTTCCATGCGACGGCCGCACCGCAGAGGCCCGGAAACGGATAGGAACAGTCTTTCTGTTTCGGATTGACAACCGCGTCCGCCGGCGGCAGGATGTAGCGGCGTTCTCCGTTTTCATCCTCCTCAAACGGAACCTCGTGGTGGTCCGTCACAACAACCGTCATGCCAAGCTCTTTTGCCAGACGGATCTGACTGCCCGCCGCGATGCCGTTGTCACAGGTGACGATCGTGTCCCGCCCCTCATCCGCGGCAAACTGCACAAGATGCTCATTTAAGCCGTATCCGTCTGCAATCCGGTCCGGGATACGCACATCCACATCGGCACCGAGATCTTTTAATCCGGTCAGCAGAATATACGTTGCCGTAACACCGTCGATGTCGTAGTCCCCGATGATGCGGATCGGCTTTTTCTCCCGGATTTTTTCTGCGATCAGATCTGCCGCGCGCTCCATATCCTTCATCAGCAGCGGATCGTGGAGCTGCTCCAGATCACCGAAGAGATACTCTTCGATCTCTTTCTCCCCGGTCACATCCCGGTTCCGGATCAGGCGGGCAATGACGGGATCGATGCCGAACCGGTCCGCAATTGCCTGGAAATCGGCGCGTTTTGCCGAAACTACCCAGCGTTCTTTCTTCATATGTTCTCCTCTTTCCTGTTAGCAGGAAACGCCGGACTTTTCCGGTCCGGCGTTTCTCTTTTTATGGTTTTTGCTGCTTTTATTTATTTTTTGTCTTATTCTGTACTGCTTTGGACGGCACATATTTGTTTTTTCCAACGTGCTTCATCACATACCACAGGGCACCTGTGATGCAGACAGAAGTGTAAGCTCCGCATACGATACCAACCATCAGAGGTGCTGCAAAGTCGCGGATGGAAGAAACTCCCATCACGAACAGAACAAAGATGGTGATAAAGGTGGTGAGGGAACTGTAAATGCTTCGGGTCAGGGTGTCCGTGATGCAGCGGTCAACCAGGGACTCGATCGGCTCTCTCTTTAACTCCGGCAGATTCTCACGGATACGGTCGAAGATGACGATCGTACTGTTGATGGAATAGCCGAGGATCGTCAGCATACACGCGATAAAGGTGCTGCCGACCGAAATACGGGATACCACATAGAATCCGAATACAATGGCGATATCGTGCATCAGTGCAAGGATGGCACTCGATGCGAAACGGATGTCGCGGAAACGGATCCAGATGTACAGCAGCATGCAGACTACAGCGATGATAACTGCTTTCATCGCATTCTGGCTCATTTCTTTACTTACAGTAGAAGAAATGTTGTCGAAAGTGATTTCAGAAGTATCGACACCGAAATTGTCTGCCATTGCCTGGTAAACCTGCTCACGCTCTTCCAGAGTCAGAGAACGTGTTTTGATGATGACATTGTTGCCTCCGACAACCTTTGTCATCTGAATATTGGAATCTTTTGTCACGCCTTCCACAACCGGCTCTACCTCTTTGTCCAGCTCTTCGATGGAGTAATCCTCGTTGAACGGAACGTTGATGGAAGTACCGCCCTTGAAGTCAAGGCCGAAGTTCAGTGCGCTTCCCTTTGTCTGATGCATGAAAATCATGCTGGCCGGAACGGCAAGCAGCAGAATGCAGGAGATCGTGAAGAAGATCTTTCTCTTTTCCACAAATGGAAATCCCTTGCGTTCTTTCTTGGTTCCGTAGTATTTCGCATCCTTCAGTCCCATACCGTACAGGCTGTTGACCAGCAGTCTGGAAACAACCATGGCGCTGAACATGGAAAGAACAATACCAAGAGCAAGTGTCATGGCGAATCCGCGGACACTTCCGCTTGCGAGTGCATACAGAACGGCTGCTGCAATCAGAGTCGTTACGTTTCCGTCCAGGATGGCGGAAGCTGCCTTCTTGAATCCGTCGCGGATTGCTGCATGAACTGTCTTTCCGGCACCGATCTCCTCCTCGATACGGGCGTAGATGATAACGTTCGCATCGACTGCCATACCGATCGACAGGATAACACCGGCGATACCAGGCAGAGTCAGGGTCAGGTCAAATGCATTTAAAGAAATCAGGTTCAGCTCAACGTAAATGAGCAGTGCCCATCCGGCTGCAATACCAGGCAGGCGGTATACAACTGCAAGGAAAATGATGATCAGGATAATGCCGATCGCTCCTGCTTTCACGCTGGTGGAAACAGCTGCAGATCCAAGCTGTGCTCCAACGACGCTGGAGTTGATCTCCTCAAGTTTCAGGGAAAGGGAACCGATACGGAGGGTGGATGCCAGGCTGGTTGCTTCATCCCAGTCCATGTTTCCGCCGGAGATGACTGCAGTACCATCGGAAATCACAGCGTTTACACTCGGTACACTGACGAATTTCTCATCATAGTAGATACCGATGCTCTTTCCTGCGCTGTAGGCTTCCTGGGTTGCGTCTGCAAATTTCTGTTTTCCTTCGTCGGTCATTTTCAGCTGAACGACGCTCTCGGTTGCTTTTGTGGTGGAGTTCTGCTGATGCATGGCTTCTGCGCTCTCCACATCTTTACCGGTCAGAACGACGGAGCCGTCCTCCTCGAGCTCTTCGATAGTTTTTCCGTTCAGAACGTACTCGCCGGTCGAGCTGTCGTAGGTGTAGTTTTCTGTTCCGTCATCGTTGGTCTGTTTGATGAAATACAGGCTTCCCGGTTTACCCATCTCTTCCAGAATGGTGGTTGCATCGGTTGCACCCGGGATTTCAATGGTGATACGGTTGTCGCCCTGCAGATATACCTGTGCCTCTTCGCTGTACTGCTGCGCACGCTGTTCCAGCTTGTAGCGGGTATCTGACATTTCTTCGTCTGTCGGGTTGTCCTTTACGGCCTGATAGGTAATGCTGACACCGCCGGACAGATCCAGACCCAGGTTGATGTTCTTCATCGAACCGGTTCCGGTAGGACCCCATCCTTTGATCATCGTCCATCCAAGAAGCACTGTTACAATGGCTGCCAGGACGAGTGCGATGATACTCTGTTTCTTCTTCATCATGTCGCGATTTTCCTCTTTTCTTTAATCTTCGGCCAGAGCTGCCTTTATCATCAATGCACACTCGATCCGTTTCTGCTGCATCTTGCATCCGATCTCGTAAACATCGTTGATCTTACCTGTGAAATTGTAGGAGTTTGCCGCACATCCGCCGCTGCAGTAGAACCGTGCAAAGCACTGGCTGCACTCCTTCTTGGAATAAACGTTGCATTTTTTGAATTCGTTGACCGTTTCTGTCTTTTTCACGCCTTCGTAAACATTTCCAAGGCAGAAATCTTCCTGTCCTACGAACTGGTGGCACGGATAGAAATCGCCCCACGGTGTTACCGCAAGGTACTCGGTTCCGGAACCGCAGCCGGAAAGACGTTTATAAACACATGGTCCGCCGGTCAGATCGATCATAAAGTGGAAGAAATTGAAGCCTCTTCCCTCTTTTTCCCTCTTGATCATCTCTCTTGCCAGAATGTCGTACTGTTCGAAGATCACCGGAAGGTCTTCCTCACGGATCGCATAGTCCTCGGTCGGAGGCGCTACAACAGGCTCAACCGAGATCTGCTTGAAGCCGAGGTCTGCCAGATGGAGAACATCAGCTGCAAAGTCTGTGTTGTAATGCGTGAAAGTTCCGCGCACATAGTATTTATCCTGATGACGAAGCTCAGCGAATTTCTGGAATTTCGGCACGATCAGATCGTAGCTTCCGGCACCTTTGCGGAACGGACGCATGTGATCGTGAACTTCTTTTCTTCCGTCGATACTTAATACGACGTTGCCCATCTCTTTATTGCAGAACTCCATGACCTCGTCGTTTAAGAGAACACCGTTGGTGGTCAGGGTGAAACGGAAGTTCTTGTTATGTAACTTCTCCTGTTCTCTTCCGTAGGCTACGAGCTGTTTTACAACATCCCAGTTCATCAGCGGTTCACCGCCGAAGAAATCTACCTCGAGGTTTCTTCTGCTGCCGGAGTTTGCGATCAGGAAATCAAGCGCTTTTTTGCCGACTTCCAGGGACATCAGTGCACGTCTTCCGTGATACTCGCCCTCTTCTGCGAAGCAGTAACGACAGGCAAGGTTACAGTCGTGTGCAATGTGGAGGCAGAGTGCTTTTACGACGGTCGGACGGTTGGAAAACTGATCAATTGCGTTTTCGTAAATGTCTTTTGTAAAGAGCATGCCGTTATCTGTAAGTTCCTGAATTTCTTCTCTGGCTTCGGTGATGTCCTGCTCGGCATATTTACTGCTAAGCGCCTCTGCTGCCTCTTCTGCATTTTTTCCTTCGTTCATGCAGGAAAGGACATCGTATACGCAGTCATCCACAACATGGACGGAGCCGCTGTTGACGTCCAGCACCATGTTGAAGCCATTGCTTTTATATAAATGTATCACTGTGGTATTCCTTTCTATAACTCTCTCTTTTTTTGATGTGCCTGGCAAAAAGAATGTTCCCAAATCCGGCGAAACCGGTTCTGGGAACACCTTTTACTCGTCCTTATGGATTACTTTTACTTATGCTCGCAGCTCTGGTTGCCTACGGTGCAAGAAGTCTTACATGCGGACTGGCAGGATGTCTGGCACTCACCGCATCCACCTTTTTTTACAGTGTTCTGTAAGCTTTTTGTATTTAAAGTTTTGATGTGTTTCATGGCACATTCCTCCTTCATTGTAGTTGACGCGCGACTTTTTTATAGTCTTCGGCCATTAGCTCTTCCCATTATAGCATAGGTTTTTCAAATTTAAAAGTCTGTTTTTTGAAAAAATGTTCTGTTTTGTCCGCTTTTATCTGCCGTGTGCCGTCATTCCGCCTGCCATTCCGCCGACGGCACAGACTGCTGCCGCCCACAGAAGTCTTCCGGCTCCGGCAAATCCGCCCGGCAGGAAGACTGCGGAGACGATGATCAGAATGGCAAAATACACGATTCCAAAGCAGATGCCCCAGAGAAACCGCCGTTTTCCCGCCATGTTTCCTGCCATTCTTCCGCCGGAAAAGCTTGATGCCAGATAGATCACCACAATGCCCGCCTGCACCCAGCTTTCCTTCCAGGAAAATTTCCAGAGCAGGAAAGACAGCAGCAAAAGAAGAAGCACCGAGATCAGATAGGAAACGAGAAGAGCCTTCAGCCAGCTGATCCCGCTGCCCGCACCCACCGCCCATGTTTTCTTTTCTTCCATAAGAAAAAGCCCTCCCATACTGTAAATGTATGGAATGGCTTTTCCGGATATGCCTGTTTCTTTATTTTTCGTCAAACGGATGATTCTTTTTGAATTCCAGCCATGCGGCCATGCTCTTTGCGCGTTTCGCCTGCATCTGAAGGAATGCCATGCAGAACATAACGGCTGCAGAAAGTGCGGAGCTGATCGCCAGCGGAAGCACCATCGTCTCATCGCCGGTGTTGACCGGGATGCTGCGGATGCTTACAGTGGTCTGTGTCTTCTTCTGCGGAATCTTTGTGCTTCCGGTATTGGAATTGGAAGAGCTGTTGTTACTGCTGCTCTTCGACGGTGTGGCTGTCGGAGTCGGAGTGGATGTCTTATTCGTTCCGTAGTTGTCCGGTCCTACAAGGATCGTTCCTGCGGCACGCAGCGTACTTACGTCATCGGCTGCACTTGCTGTCATTTCACCTGCACTCAGGTTGGATTTCTGCTCTGCAGCTGCAAGCAGTTCATGCTCGCCTTCGTCCGCCGTCTCAGCTTCTGCTGTTTCCGTCTGCTCCTCTGATACAAGGCTTCTGGACAGACTTACTGCCACCGGCTGGATCAAAAGAGAGACATTGGAGATCAGATAGCCGTCTTCTGTGCTGTCCGTACCGGATGGATTGGAAATTTCATCGAAATTTTTTACGGTTTCGTTTTCTTTCTGAATTTCATCTTTTACAAGGTCATCCAGATTTTCATCCTGTTTCCACTGGTCCGATGATGCATCATTTCCCGTTCCGTTCTGGTTATCCTGGTTTGTATCGTCCTGGTTTGTATCATCTGCTGCAGGATCGTCTTTTGCTGTATCATCCGGGGCAGGTGTCACGGTTGGATCTTCTGCCGGAGTTTCCGGATTCTCCGGATTTTCACTGTCATCGGTATTCTCGCCCGGTGCTGTCGTCGGAGTTACTTCCGGCGTTACGGTCGGTTCCGCATCCGGTGTCGGCGCTGCCGTTGGTGTATCCCCTGTATCTTCTCCGTTGTCCGCATCCGGTGTCGGAGTTGCCGTTGGTTCCTCCGCCGGCGTTACGGTCGGCTCTGCGTCCGGGGTCACCGTTGGTTCTGCGGTCGGCTCTGCATCCGGCGTTTCCGTCGGACCCGGAGTTGGTGTTACGGTATCTTCTGCCGCATCCGGTGCCGGAGACTCGCCTGGCGCAAGCGTTGGTGTTTCCGAAACCGTTTCTTTTGCTTTTTCTGCTGCCAGAACAGCCTCATATCCGGCTTCTGTCACCACGATTTCATCTGCCGCAAAAACGGTATCTGTTACTCTTCCCCTGAAGTCTGTTTTCTGCTGTTTCTTTCGATACGTTTCCAGCTCTTTTTCATCCATTCCGACGAATACCAGATATTTTTCTGCTGCTTCCTCCGCTGCCGTTTTGCTGGTATCTGCAGCAGTGTTTTTTTCGGTTGTTTTCCCGTCCGCCTGCAGTTCTGCCGCTGCAACTGCAAGAAGCTCCTGTGCTTTTTCCACGGTTTTTACTGCTGTCTCTGCCGTTGTACCGTCTGCCGTATCATCGCCGGTTTTCAGATTCACATAAACGGCTGCCCGTTTTGTCTCTGTACCGTTCTCCGTTCCGGAGACAGTTTCGTTCTGTACTGCGCTTTTTTCCGTTCCTGCCGATGCGCTGGCACGGAGCGGAACTGCATCGGAAAATACCAGTGTGCCCGCAAGGACAGCACCCATCACTTTCCATGCCTGTTTTTTCTTCATTGCGTTTCTCCTTATGTTCTCTTGGTCTATCCTAAAAAAATCTGTCTTTTTGTGTCATAATTTCGCATTACAGCATTATAGCACAAGAAAGAATCCCGCGCAAGGCTGAAGTCGCCTTGAAACGCGGGATTCTCATCTGCTTTTATCGCTTTTTAGTTTGTTTCCATTCTCGTTGTCGTGAGCTGATCCGGGGATAAATTCAGGATTTCCATAAACTCATCACCTGTGATTGTCTCTTTCTCATACAGATATTTTGCCAGCTCGTGAAGTTTCGGCATGTTATCTTTTAAGAGCTGCTCTGCTTTGTCGTACTGTTTTCTGACTGCTGCAACAACCTTCTCATCAATCTGTGCTGCTGTCGATTCGGAGCATGCCAGGGAAGTGTCACCGCCGAGGTACTGGTTCGTTACCGTCTCAAATGCAACCATACCAAATTCCTCGTTCATACCGAAGCGGGTGATCATGGCTCTTGCCACCTTCGTTGCCTGCTCGATATCGTTCGAAGCACCTGTCGTGATGGAATGGAACACCAGATCCTCTGCCACACGGCCGCCGGTCAGGGTTGCAATTTTATTTTCCAGCTCTTCACGGCTCATCAGATTATGCTCATCTTCATCCACCTGCATCGTATAGCCGAGGGCGCCGGACGTACGCGGGATAATGGTGATCTTCGTAACTGGAGCGGAATGGCTCTGCAGTGCTGCGACGAGTGCATGGCCGACCTCGTGGTAGGAAACGATTAGTTTCTCTTTGTCGGTCATGATCTTATTCTTCTTCTGGTATCCGGCGATGACAACCTCAACGCTCTCCTCCAGATCCGCCTGGGTGACGAATTTTCTTCCATCACGGACGGCACGGAGTGCTGCCTCGTTGATCATATTGGCAAGTTCTGCACCAGAAGCACCGGATGCCATACGTGCGATCGCATTGTAATCGACATTGTCGCCCACGCGGATGTTTTTCGCATGGACTTTCAGGATTTCCTCACGGCCTTTTAAGTCAGGCAGTTCAACCGGCACACGGCGGTCGAAACGGCCCGGACGAAGAAGTGCCGGGTCCAGGGAATCCGGACGGTTCGTCGCTGCCAGAATGACAACGCCTTTCTTTCCATCGAATCCATCCATCTCCGCAAGCAGCTGGTTCAGGGTCTGCTC
>ERZ839823.2614-NODE-2614-length-13317-cov-2.816468_pt1 | contig 13317 bp, 11 predicted proteins | sample MGYA00519862_ERZ839823 | MGnify/ENA primary metagenome ERZ839823 (study PRJEB31850, sample SAMEA3708853) | human gut metagenome | biome: human gut; feature: human-associated habitat; material: faeces | place: China | collected 2014 ...
ACCGATTAATCCCATCATTTCTACGTGAGCAGGTACAGATGAACTACCAGCAAATTGTGCATCTGAATGCATTCTTCCCATTGTATCAGTGAAACCATATGAAGCAGGACCTGCAGCCATGTTATCTGGATGAAGTGTTCTACCAGTTCCACCACCTGATGCTACTGAGAAATATTTTTTACCCTGCTCGATACATTCTTTTTTGTATGTACCTGCAACCGGGTGTTGGAAACGAGTCGGGTTTGTAGAGTTTCCTGTAATAGAAACATCAACACCCTCTTTCCACATAATTGCAACGCCTTCACGAACATCGTTTGCTCCGTAGCAGTTTACTTTAGAACGAAGTCCGTCAGAGTAAGCTGTTCTGGAAACTTCTTTAAGTTCGCCTGTATAATAATCATAATCTGTCTGAACATATGTAAATCCGTTGATTCTGGAAATGATCTTTGCAGCATCTTTTCCAAGACCGTTCAAGATAACACGAAGCGGTTTTTTACGAACTTTGTTTGCTTTTTCCGCAATACCGATTGCACCTTCTGCTGCTGCGAATGACTCATGTCCTGCAAGGAATGCAAAACAGTCTGTTTCCTCTTCAAGAAGCATCTTTCCAAGGTTTCCGTGACCAAGACCTACTTTACGCTGATCTGCTACAGAACCCGGAATACAGAATGCCTGAAGTCCCTCTCCGATTGCTGCTGCTGCGTCTGCTGCTCTTGTACATCCTTTTTTGATTGCGATTGCCGCACCCGTAATATAAGCCCAGCATGCATTTTCAAAACAGATCGGCTGAATGCCTTTGATCTGGTTGTATACGTCCAGTCCGGCATCCTTCGTAATCTTCTCTGCTTCTTCAAGAGAAGCGATACCGTAGCTGTTTAAAACTTCATTGATTTTATCAATTCTTCTTTCATATGATTCAAATAAAGCCATTTATGTATCCTCCTGATTTATTTACCTTAATATGTCGCTAAATCCCGATTACTCCTTACGCGGGTCGATGATCTTCGCTGCGTCATCAACACGGCCGTACTGTCCTTTTGCTTTTTCCCAAGCATCGTTCGGCGTATCGCCTGCTTTGATGAAATCTGTGAATTTTCCGAGGCTTACGAACTGGTATCCGATGATCTCGTTGTTTTCGTCAAGAGCGATTCCTGTTACATAACCTTCTGCCATCTCAAGGTAACGAGGACCTTTTGCAAGTGTTCCGTACATTGTACCAACCTGAGAACGAAGTCCTTTTCCAAGATCCTCAAGTCCTGCTCCGATCGGAAGTCCGTCTTCAGAGAATGCACTCTGAGTTCTTCCGTATACGATCTGAAGGAAAAGTTCTCTCATTGCTGTATTGATCGCATCACAGACAAGGTCTGTGTTAAGTGCCTCTAAGATTGTTTTGCCCGGGAGGATCTCAGATGCCATAGCTGCGGAATGTGTCATTCCTGAACATCCGATTGTCTCTACAAGCGCTTCCTGGATAATACCGTCTTTCACGTTCAGAGTCAGCTTACATGTACCCTGCTGCGGAGCACACCAGCCGATACCATGGGTAAAGCCGCTGATGTCCTTGATCTCCTTGGCCTGAACCCACTTGCCCTCTTCGGGGATGGGAGCGGGGCCGTGGTAGGCACCCTTAGCCACGGAGCACATATTCTGTACTTCTGCACTGTAAATCATGGCAAATTTCCTTTCTTTCAAAAGACGTTTCCGTCTTTGGGTTTACTTTTCCGGGAAACCGGAACTTAGCGCATATATTATACATGCCGCCGGGAAAAATGTCAATTCCCCGGCGGCAAAATCGTTGTAAATTTCGGGCGGATACGACGTTATATCCGCTTGAGCGGGTGGGAGCTGTCCTGCGCGATCAAAAGGTCCGTGATGATGTCGTTGCTGACCAGATACCCCTGAGGGGTCAGCACCCAGCGGCCGGAGTCGTTCTGGGTCGCCTGATAGTAGCGGCGGCGCTTTTCCAGTACATCTTCCAGCGGGGCGAAGGGCAGCAGGAACAGCTTTTCGTATTCCGCGGCGCTGATGCCCTGACTGGTGCGCAGACGAAGCATCAGATACTCGCCCGCCCGCTCCCGCATGGGGATCTCCTGTAAATCCTCCATAATGTCGCCGCCGTCCCGGATACCGGCGATGTATTCCTGCAAATCCCGTTTCAGGGTGAAGCGCTTTCCGGCAAAGTCCGAGCTGGCGCTGGGGCCGAAGCCCAGATATTCGCCGCCCGTCCAGTATTTCATGTTGTGCCGGGAGTACAGACCCTTCCGGGCAAAATTGGAAATTTCGTACTGCCGGAAGCCGCGGCTGCGGAGGGCTTCCACGGCGGCGAGGTACATATCTGCCTGGGGCTCGTCGTCAGGGAGGTTCAGCATTTCCTTATAGTCATAGAAGGGGGTGCCTTCCTCGATTTTCAGGGCGTAGCAGCTGACGTGCTCCGGGTTCAGGCGCAGGACGTTGTCCAGCGTTTCCTGCCAGTCCTGCAGGTCCTGCCCGGGCAGGCCGTACATCAGGTCGATGGACACGTTACGAAAACCCGCCTTGCGGATGCGCTGGTAGGCGGTGGCGGCCTGTGCGTAGGTGTGGGGACGGCCGAGCTTTTTCAGAATTTCATCGTCGTCGGACTGAACGCCCAGACTGACCCGGTTGAAGCCCTCGGCGTAAAGCCGGTGGAGCAGCCGGTCGGAAACGGAATCCGGGTTGCACTCCACGGAGATCTCAGCATCCGGCACCACGTCGAAGTTCCGGCGGATGGTGGTGAGGATCACGGCCAGACCGTCGGCACCGAAGAAGGAGGGGGTGCCGCCGCCAAAGTAGACGGAGTCCACCTTGTAGCCGGGCGCCAGCTCACCGGCTTCCTTGATATGGTCGCATACCGCGTCCAGATAGCCGTCCATCAGCTTGTCGTCCTTGGTGGCCATGGAGTAGAAGTCGCAGTACTGGCACTTGCTGCGGCAGAAGGGGACATGGACGTAAAGTCCGAGGGGCGTTTTGTTCGCACGTTTATTGAGAATAGGCATGGGATACCTCCGGGTGTTGAGAATGTGAGAAAACTGTCAATCTTCGTCCAGCTTGAGGACGGCCATGAAGGCTTCGGAAGGAACCGCGACGGTGCCAAAGGTACGCATCCGCTTCTTGCCTTCCTTCTGCTTTTCCAGCAGCTTCTTCTTACGGGTGATGTCGCCGCCGTAGCACTTGGCGAGAACGTCCTTGCGCAGCGCCTTGATGGTCTCCCGGGCGATGACCTTGCCGCCGATGGCGGCCTGAACGGGGATTTCAAACTGGGCGCGGGGGATGTTCTCCTTCAGCTTTTCGCAGATCTTCCGGGCGCGGGGATAGGCGTTGTCCGCAAAGAGGATGAAGCTCAGGGCGTCCACAACGTCGCCGTTGAGCAGGATGTCCAGCTTCACCAGACGGCTGGGACGGTAGCCGATCAGCTCGTAGTCCAGACTGCCGTAGCCACGGGTGCGGGACTTCAGGGCGTCGAAGAAGTCGTAGATGATCTCGTTCAGGGGCATTTCGTAGTGCAGCTCCACGCGGCTGGCGTCCAGATACACCATGTCCTTGAATTCGCCCCGGCGGTTCTGACACAGTTCCATGATGTTGCCCACGTATTCCTGGGGGGAGATCAGGCTGACCTTGGCATAAGGCTCCTCAGCCAGCTGGATGTCCACCGGGTCGGGGTAGTCCAGAGGCGTGTAGACATACATGGATTCGCCGTTGGTCTTCGTTATCCGGTAGACGACGTTGGGAGCGGTGGTGATGAGGTCGAGATTGTATTCCCGTTCCAGACGCTCCTGAATGATCTCCATGTGCAGCAGACCAAGGAAGCCGCAGCGGAAGCCGAAGCCAAGGGCGATGGAGCTTTCCGGCTCGTAGCTCATGGAGGCGTCGTTGAGCTTCAGTTTTTCCAGCGCGTCCCGTAAATCCTGATATTTGGCGCCGTCGGCGGGATAGATGCCGGAGAACACCATGGGCTGGGCGGGGCGGTAGCCGGGCAGGGGCTGGGCGGCGGGATTCTCCACACCGGTGACGGTGTCGCCGACCCGGGTGTCCGCCACGGTTTTGATGGAAGCGGTGATGTAGCCCACTTCCCCGGCGCCAAGAGCATCCGAGGGGTTCAGCCCGCCGGGGATCATGGTGCCCACTTCCACCACCTTGTAGACCGCGCCGGTGGCCATCATTTTGATGTCCATGCCGGGCTTCACCGTTCCCTGCTTGATGCGGGTGTAGACGATGACGCCCCGGTAGGAATCGTACTGGCTGTCGAAGATCAGCGCCTGCAATGGCGCGTCCCGCTCTCCGGTGGGGGCGGGGACGTCCAGGACGATCATCTCCAGAACGGCGGGGATGTTGATGCCGTTTTTGGCGGAAATTTCGGGGGCGTCCTCGGCGGGAATGCCGATGATGTCCTCAATTTCCGACTTCACCTCAGCCGGACGGGCGGAGGGGAGGTCAATTTTATTGATGACGGGCAGGACTTCCAGCCCGGCGTCGATGGCGAGATAGGTGTTGGCGAGGGTCTGGGCTTCCACGCCCTGAGAGGCGTCCACCACCAGAATCGCGCCCTCGCAGGCGGCAAGACTCCGGGAGACCTCGTAGTTGAAGTCCACGTGACCCGGGGTGTCGATCAGGTTCAGGACGTATTTTTCGCCGTCGGCGGCGGTATAGTGCAGGGTGACGGCGCTGGATTTGATGGTGATGCCCCGCTCCCGCTCCAAGTCCATGGAGTCCAGCATCTGCTCGGCGCGGATGCGCTGGTCGATGGCGTGGCACTGCTCCAGCAGCCGATCGGCGAGGGTGGACTTGCCGTGATCGATATGGGCGATGATGGAAAAGTTGCGGATGTTGGATAATTCGGTCATATGGATTACCTCATGAATGTGGGATCGAAGGAGCTTGCGCGCCCCCAAATGGGCATACTGCCTTATTCTCACAATTATAACGAATTTTTCCCAAAAAGTAAACCGTATGTTTTCCCGAAATCAGGGGAAAACTGTCCTCGATGAAAGAAAAATTTTTGGGAAATGCCCTTGCCGTACAGAAAAAAACGGGGTATAGTTTAACGGCACAAGAGTTTTATGGATTTTTACATAGAAAAAAGGAGATTCTCTATGAGTAGTAGTACGCCGAAGAAGGCTCCAAAAGCCAATATGGACGATGTTCATGCCGCATTGCAGGCGCTGATCGCTCAGGGAAAGAAGGATGGCATGATCCGTGCCTCCGACCTGAACGCCCAGCTGGAGAAGATGCAGCTGACGCCGGAAAAGATCGAGGACATTTACGACCGTCTGGACGCCATGAATATTCAGGTGGTCACCGCCGATCTGGAACTGGATCTGGGGGACGACGATCTCGACCTGGGGCCGGACGACGACATTAACCTTGCCGGTCTGGACGAGGAAGAACTGGTTGACCCCGTTGACCTGGCCGCCGAGTACAGTCTGGACGACCCGGTGCGGATGTACCTCAAGGAGATCGGCCAGATCAAGCTCCTTTCCGCCGAGGAAGAGGTGGAGCTGGCAAAGCGCGTCTCCGAGGGGGATCAGGAAGCGAAGAACAAGCTCACCGAGGCGAACCTGCGTCTGGTGGTCTCCATCGCAAAGAAATATTCCGGCCGCGGCCTGCACATTCTGGACCTGATTCAGGAAGGCAACACCGGCCTTATCCGCGCGGTCGATAAATTCGACTGGACAAAGGGAAACAAATTCTCTACATATGCCACCTGGTGGATCCGGCAGGCCATCACCCGCGCCATCGCGGATCAGGCCCGGACGATCCGTGTCCCGGTGCATATGGTGGAGGTCATCAACAAGGCAACCCGCTGCAACCGGAAGCTGGTGCAGGAGCTTGGCCGCGAGCCTACCGTGGAGGAGATCGCCGCGGAGCTGAATCTGCCTGTTGAGAAGATCATCGAGGCCAACCGTACCGCCGCCGACACGCTGTCTCTGGACACCCCTGTGGGTGACGAGGAAGATACCTCCATCGGCTCCTTCGTGGAGGACGAGCGCACCCCCGGCCCCGCCGACGCCACCTCCAACGCCCTGCTTGCCGAGGCGCTGAAGGAGATTCTGGACACCCTGACGGAGCGGGAAGCGGACGTTCTGCGGATGCGCTTCGGCATGTACGATGGACGCACCCACACGCTGGAAGAGGTCGGACAGATTTTCGGCGTCACCCGGGAGCGTATCCGCCAGATCGAGAACAAGGCCATCCGCAAGCTGCGCCATCCCAGCCGCGCCAAGAAGATTCGGGACTTCTACTGCTGAGCACACACAATCCGAACCCGGTTCCCAGATGGGGGCCGGGTTCGTTTCTTACGGGAAAATGGTTACGCGCGAAGGGTCTTGACGAACGCCGCCCGGTCGGCGGCCTTGAAATAGGCCGAGCCGGTGACCAGCGCTTCCGCACCGTTTTCCCGGCAGGTTCTGTACGTCACAGCGTCTACGCCGCCGTCCACCTCGATGATGCAGGCGGGGTTTACCTCGTCCAGCATCTGGCGGATTTTTTTCACCTTGGGCATCATGTCGGCCATGAATTTCTGCGCCCCGAAGCCCGGCTCCACGGTCATTACGAGCACCATGTCGCACTTGGCAAGATAGGGGATTGCCGCCTCCGCCGGGGTTTTCGGCTTCAGGGAAATGGCGGCTTTGCAGCCCATAGCCCGGATCTTGTCGAGACAGGCCAGTGTGTTCTGGGGCTGGTCGGATTCCAAATGAATGGTCAGCCAGTCCGCGCCGGCTTTGATGAATTCCTCGGCGTAGCGGATGGGACGGTCGATCATCAGATGTACGTCCAACGGCAGGGAAGTGACAGGCCGCAGCGCTTTCACCACCGGAATGCCGATGGAGATGTTGGGGACGAAAATTCCGTCCATCACATCTACATGCACCCAGTCGGCGCCGTTCGCTTCAATATTGTGAATATCCCGTTCCAGATTGGCAAAATCGGCGGACAGAATAGACGGAGCAATGACAGGCATAGAAAGACCTCCAGCAAAAATCCTTTTCCTCTAAGATACCACAAAAGCCACGGGAAAGCAACATTGGAAAAAAGTTCCTGTATGCTTTGCCCTCAGCGGCGCATACTATTCCCGAATCCAAAGAAAAGGAGGCTGCTACTATGAACTGTCATGCCAACAAGAGCATCGAGTGTACTGTCCAGCAGTGCGCCAACCACTGCGAGGGCGAGAACTACTGCTCTCTGGATCGCATTCTGGTGGGTACTCACGAGGCTTGCCCCACCGTGGATCAGTGTACCGACTGCATGTCCTTCCGCAAGAAGTAACTTGTTTCGCGGCAGTGAAAGCTGCCGCGATTTTTTCTTAGGAAACTCTGAATAAATCGTCTGCGACTGTGAGCGGATCTTTTCCGCCCACTCTTCGGCATCGAAAACGGGAAATACACAAAGTATTCCTCCGTTTCCGATGCCTCGATTGGACGAAAAATCTCTCGCTCACAGTTCTTGCCGATTTAATCAGAGCTTCCTTTATTATTTGCTGTTCCCCTTGACGAAAAGCCGGAAAAATTGTAAAATTCAAATATCCTTCACATGTCGATACATATTTCTTCATATGTGACGGATAGAGTAGGATAAGAAAAGAGAAGGAGGTAACCACCATGGACACCTTTGCAAATAGCGAATATCCGGAAGAAAATAACCCGGCTCCCGAAGCGAGTTTCGACGCCCCGCAGGAGCCGCAGAACGAAGCTCCTCAGGAGCCACGAAATGAAGTCCCTCAGGAGCGCCAGAGCGAACCCCAGTCCGGCACCTATCACGCCGCCGGTACGGGCCGCAGGGAGTCTCCCTACGCCAATTCCCCCTATATGACCGGCCAGCCCCGGCCGTATCAGTATCAGTACCAGCCCCAGACGCAGCCGCCAGAGAAGCGGGAGAAAAAACCCCGTAGATCCGGCAAGTCGCCTTGGAAGACCGTTATCGCCGCCGTTCTTGTTGTGGCGCTGGTGGCTTCCGGCTGCCTGATCACGGCTTCCGGCGTCAACCGGAAGTGGGAGCAGAAAACCAGCCAGATCACCCAGCAGCTGGGCAGGCAGATTGACGACCTGCAAAAGCAGATCGACAGCGTTCCTGCCTCTGGCGGTACATCCGGCGCGCTCCCGGCAGCGGACGGTTCGGCCATGACTCCGGCGCAGCTGTATCAGAGCAATGTTGACAGCGTGGTCGCCATTTCCTGCACCATGCAGACCACCGCCTACGGCCAGACCGTTCAGGGAACGTCCTCCGGCTCCGGCTTTATTCTGTCGGCGGATGGCTACGTGGTGACCAATTACCATGTGGTGCAGAGCGCAAGCGACATCACCGTCACCACCCACAGCGGCGATGAGTACGCCGCCACGGTAAAGGGCTACGACGCCACAAACGATGTAGCCGTTTTGAAGGTGGAGGCGGAAGGATTGTCCGCCGTATCCATCGGCAGCACTTCTGATCTTTCCATCGGCGACATGGTAGTCGCCATCGGCAATCCCCTTGGCCGTCTGGCGGCAACGGAGACCGTGGGCTATGTCAGCGGCATCAACCGGGAGGTCACCACCGACAACACCGTCATCAGTATGCTCCAGACCGATGCGGCCATCAATCCGGGCAACTCCGGCGGCCCGCTGTTCAATATGTACGGCGAGGTCATCGGCATCACCACGGCCAAGTATTCCGGCACCACCAACTCCGGCGCGTCCATCGAGGGCATCGGCTTTGCCATCCCCATTGACGACGTGATGGGCATTATCTCCGACCTGATCGACTACGGCTACGTCACCGGCGCTTACATGGGCATCACCGTGAAGGACAACGACAAGGAAGCCGCCGCTCAGTTCGGCCTGCCTACGGATGGCGCTTACGTCGTGGACGTGACGCCGGGCAGCAGTGCGGACAAGGCCGGTATCCAGTCCAAGGATCTGATCACCGCGGTGGACGATCATAAGATCACCACCAGAACCGACCTGACCCGCACCCTGCGGAACTACAAGGCAGGGGACACCGCCCAAGTTACCGTCGTCCGCAGCGGCCGGGAGCTGACGCTGACCATCACCTTCGATGAAAAGCCCCACGACACCACTGTGGAAACCACTCCCCAGGAGGATTCCTCCATGCCCAGTGAAGGAGACTATGGCGACTGGTACGAATACTTCCGCCGTTTCTTCGGCGGCTGATAATTGAGCTGAGCAGCAAATTGCCCCGGACATCTTTGGATGTCCGGGGCGTGCTGCTTTTATGGGATTACTTGCCCAGAAGGGCGGTGATGTCCGCGTCAGCCAGTGTGAAATTGGCTTCGCCGCCGGAGAGGGTCAGGCGGTAGATGTCCGGAGATGCGCCCTTGGCGATGACCTCGGCCAGAGAGAAGCTGACGGAGATGGTGCCGTTGGTAAAGGTGATGGTATCGATGCCCCGGCTTTGCAGGGTCTCCAGCCCGGAGATCGCACCCTCCAGAATGGCGATGTCAGACTGCGCGGTGAGCAGCAGAACGCCGTCCTCCTGCTTCGTCTCCACGGGGAGCGCCTTGCCCGCGTCGTCAATGACGCGATAGAGCGCCGCTTTCACCGGCTGGGGTTCTTCCTCAGCAGCAACGGGGTCGGGCGTGGGCTTCGGGAAGCTGCTGCGGGGCTTGGGCTGGGGGATGTCAAAGGTCGTTCCGGGGGTGAAGCGCTCAACCTTGCCGTCGGGAGACAGGCCGGAGGTGTCCGCAGCCCCCTCCTGAGCAGTTGTCCCCTGATGCGATCCGCCCGCGCCAATGGCCGCACCTGCGCCGTCCATACTGTCGCCCACGCCGCCGGCGGCCTTTACATTTGCGCTGCCGGAAATGGAGATGTTCGTCCCTTGTCCGACGATGCCGTTGCCGAGGCGACAGCCGCCGCCGATACCTGCGGCGCATGTGCCGCCTATGGCGATCACTTCGGCGTCGGAAATGGTGATGTTGTCGCCGTTGGAGCCAATGCTGCCGCCGATACCCGCAGAGAAATTGCCGCCCACCGCCGTGACACGTCCGCCGGTGATTTTGAGATTGCTGCCGCCGCCGGCGTTTGAACTCTGAGACCCGCCACCACCAATGCCTGCGCCGCCAATACGGTTGGGATTGTCTTCTTTTCCTACGGCTGTGACATTTCCGCCGGTGATGGTGATGTCGGAGGCACCGCAATACCATCCGCCGCCAATGCCTGCGCCGCCGCCGTTGCCGGTGGCAAAAATATCGCCGCCGGTGATAGTGATATTGCCGACGTTGTAGTTACCGGATGCGAGACGGTCTTCACTGCCGATGCCTGCGCCACCGTCGGCGCCGACGGCTACCAGCTGGCCGGAGCCGGATTCGGAGCCGATGGTCAGATTGCCGCCGTTGCCCTTTTCCACACCGGCGTGTGTGTTTCCGCTTTGCAGGGTGTTGTCCAGTTCAACGTTCAGGTTGACGTTGCCGGCGCCCTCGGTTCTCACCGCCGCGTCGCCTGCACCCTTCGGCCCTGCGCCGCCGGTGGTGTCGATGTTGGTGTCCTCCAGGGTCACGTTGGCCGTCGCCCCTGTGTCCGCCCTGATGGTGACATTGTTGGTGGTGGAAGCGGAAGAATCCCGGTTCCGGATGACGGGGGCGGAATCCTCTTTGGTCACGCCGCCCTGGCTGACGTTCTGGCCGCTATCGGTGGCGGAGACGGTGATGCTGCCGTCCTCCAAGTACCAGGTATCCGCCATCGCGACGGTGGGCAGGAAGACCGCGATCAGAGCCAGAGAAACGAGCCGGGTCAAAAGCTTTCGGATGTTCATAGCGTTGCCTCCTTACAGCGGGAAGGTTTCGTGGTGTACAAACCAATCATAACATGGATTGGAAGAAAATGCAAGAGGATTAACGGACTTATTTCGGGAGCATCTGCCGGTTTCCCTGTTGCAAAGGGTTCCCATTTGTGATAAGATAGCTGTAACTATATGCTGGAGGGGAACCATGGACGACGCGACTTTGAGAAATCAGATCGGCTCCAATATTGCCGCGTACCGCAAGCAGGCGGGACTGACCCAGGCGGGACTGGCGGAAAAACTGAATTATTCCGACAAGGCCGTCTCCAAATGGGAGCGGGGAGAATCCGTGCCGGATGTGATGACGCTGGTGCAGCTGGCAGAGCTGTTCCAGATACCCGTGGGGGAACTGCTGGCCGACCCCAACGCCCTGCCGGGAAACCCCGGCACGCTGGAGCGGGCCATGACCCAGGTGTCCGAAAAGGCGCTCAAGCGCAGGGCCAACAAGAATGTGATATTAGCGCTGTCGTCCACGCTGGTGTGGTTCATTGCGCTGCTGATATTCGTCATCATGTCCTCGTTCAGGGCCGTGGAGCGCTACAGCTGGCTTGCCTTTTTCTACGCCGTACCCATCAACGCCATCGTGATGCTGAGCCTGCTGTCGGCGTGGCACGATTTCCGGAAAAACCGGCTGCTGATCTCCGCCATCGTGTGGGGATTCCTGATCGCCATTCATGTTTCCGGACTGCTGATCTTCCGGTATAATTTCTGGAAAATTTACCTTCTGGGCATTCCGGGGCAGATCGCCATTTTCCTGTGGTTCCGGATGTTCCACCCGATGAGCGAGAAAGCGGAGGGTACGGACAATGGATAAGACGGAACTGCGCCGCCGGATTCGGGAGAAAAAACGGGCGATGACGCCGGAAGAAATTGAAGAGCGGAGCCGGGAGCTTGGCCGCCAGTTCGCCGCGACGGAAGCCTACCGCAGGGCCAAAACCATCTACGGCTACATGCCATACAACCAGGAGGTGCGCACCGTCCCCATGCTGGAGCAGGCGCTCCGGGACGGAAAAAAAGTGGCCGTGCCCAAGTGTTACGGCGACGAAATGAAGTTTATTTACCTGGACGACCTGACCAAAGTGGCGAAGGGCTACGCCGGGATTCCGGAACCCATCGCGGACGAGCCGGTCGCCCATGACGAGACGGCGCTGGTGCTGATGCCCGGGCTGGCCTTCGACCCCCAGGGACACCGCATCGGCTACGGCGGCGGTTTTTACGACAAGTTCCTGTCCCGGGAGCCGAACCATCCCACGCTGGCGCTGTGCTACGATTTTCAGATGCTGCCCCATCTGGACACCGAGGAACATGACATCCCCGTGGACACGGTGCTCTGGGCGTAGGCGCATATATACAAGGAGAGAAAGATATGCAGTTTGTCATTGTTTTGCTGATCGCAGCCGCCGTGTTCGGTGTGTGCTATCTGGTGGATAAGGGCTTTTCCAAGGCGTTCCGGGGCAAGGCGCAGCACCGTTCCGGCATGGCCGTCCGGGCGAACAAGCGCTTCGGCGTGTTCGGCGTGGTGCTGACGGTGCTGGGCGTCATGGCGTTCTGCATTGGCATCGGCGACGGGCCGGTGCTGATCGTGGGCGGCCTGATCGTGTTTGCCATGGGCATTTTTTTGGCGGTGTACTACCTGAGCTTCGGCATTTTTTACGACGGGGAAAGCTTCCTAATGTCCCGGTTCGGGAAGAAGGACGCTGTGCATCGCTATGAGGAGATCGTAGGGCAGAAGCTGTACGTGGTGCAGGGCGGCAGCATCGTGGCGGAGCTGTACCTGAAGGACGGCTCCACTGTCAGTCTGCAATCCACCATGGACGGCGTGTATCCCTTTCTGGATACCGCCTTTGCCGGTTGGTGCCTCCAGACGGGGCGCGATCCTGAGAGCTGCGACTTCCACGACCCCAGTAAGAGCCTGTGGTTCCCACCGGTGGAGGAAAGCTGATGGCGCACATTCCCAGCGGAACGACACAGGAGCTGGAGTTGGTCACCTTCCGGCAGGCGCTGGAAGCCGCCGACACCCCCAGCGACGAATACGATATCAAAAAGTGGATATACGCTCCCAATTTTTACTCGGAATACCGTTACATATTGGGGACGCGGGGGAAAAAGCCGCTGATCTGCATTGGCATCAACCCCTCCACGGCCAGACCCGACACGCTGGACAATACCCTCAAATCCGTGGAGCGGATTGCCCTGGGAAACGGGTTTGACAGCTTCATCATGTTCAACGTCTACGCCCAGCGGGCGACCTCTCCCGACGATATGGAAAAGGTCTGCAACCCGCTGCTGCACAAGGAAAATCTGAAAGCGTTCCGGTATGTGCTGTCTCTTTCAGAGCATCCGGTGGTGTGGGCGGCATGGGGCGCGATCATTGAAAAGCGGAAGTACCTGCCCGACTGTCTGCGGGATATGCTGCTGGCGGGTGAGGAGTACGGGGCCGAGTGGTGCTGCGCCGGGGCCATTTCCCGGAAGGGACACCCCCATCATCCGCTGTATCTGCGGAAGGATGAGAAGCTCCGGCCTTTCGACGTG
>ERZ839823.2638-NODE-2638-length-13220-cov-3.048918_pt1 | contig 13220 bp, 12 predicted proteins | sample MGYA00519862_ERZ839823 | MGnify/ENA primary metagenome ERZ839823 (study PRJEB31850, sample SAMEA3708853) | human gut metagenome | biome: human gut; feature: human-associated habitat; material: faeces | place: China | collected 2014 ...
GAGCCACATCTGCCTTGAGCGCGCCTTCTGTTACATAGACCACCCGGGCAAAGGGATCTCCGACAAAATGAACAGGGCTTCCAGAGGATGTACCCATCGGCTTGCCTGCGGAAGACAGCCAGATATATTTAGCTCCTTCTTTGTCAGGCTCGTCGTTTTCATCCTTTAGAGGCACATCCAACCGAATTTGAAATCCGCATATATGACGGTCGATACTGCGTACCGGAATCAAAAGGCCAGCGGTTCTCGTAGAGAAATTTACTGTCCAATGCCTATCTTTCTGATAAAAGCCCGGAACACCTTCTACTGTATAGCCCTTGGCGATCAAACGCTCGGCCAGCGGCCGACCTTTATAAAAGGGCGGCGTGCTTTTGTAGCCGAAGCGGTCGATCTGCTCGTCGGTCAGCCCACGCTTGTTCCGCAGTTGCCCCCGATGTTCTTTCGAGAGCGTCAGCATATTCAGCAGCGCACGGAAGGTCTTATCCACTGTTTCATCATCGGCAGGAGAGGATTGCTTCACCTGCTCGGTCGATGCTGTCCCTGATGGTCGGGAAAAATCGTAGATACCGCTTTGCAGCGCATCACAGATTTCTCTGTACGCTTCCGAACGGCTTATACGCTTCATTTTTCCATAGAGATCCAACAAGCCCCCATGCTCACCACAATAATTGCATTTCCAACCATCAAACTCCGTATTCAAATGCAGCTTGCCGCGTTTGTCTTCGCAAAAGGGGCAATCCGCATAATAACCGCGTCCGCTTGGCCTTCTGATTCGGATTTGCAGCAATCCGGCAACATCCATAATGTCAAACGGCATATCGTGCGTTTGACCCATTGCCCGGCCTCCTTTCCTGAGTAATTTTGAGAAAGATCAATCAGCTTGCTTTCTGCTCCATTGCAGATAGAAGGATTCTCGCCGCAGCACGCATGACATTGTCGTTCCCGTTATAGCCATGAGCGTAATATCTCAGACTGGCAGGCCGACGGTCAGCCACCTCGGAGAGTATGCGGCCATTGCAGATACCCTCTGACACCTTGACATTGCAAGCTTCTTCATAAGACATCCTTGAAATGATTTCCTCTACCGGCATATCCGGAGTATATACAGAGGCCGGAACGGATTCTTCAGCCTGTTCCTCCTCGGCAGCCGGATTTTCTTCTATGGCAGTATCAACAGCCGTATCGCTTGGAACTGTGGTTGTTTCATTCACCGCCGGCGTCTGATGCTCGTTTATTTCACTCACCGTCTGTATGGGTGCCGTCTTTACCGTCTCTTCCGGCTGTTCCACAACTGCTGCTGACTCGTCAGCTTGAAGCCTTTTTGCTTCCTGCGCTTTTATGGTATCCGCGGCCTGCTCAGAAACGGTCTCGGTCACAATCGGTTTCTGCTCGATCTTTTTGGACGCGCCCTGCTTGCTGCCGGATTCTGCATCGTTTTCTGGAAACTGTAGTCCAAATCCAGCATCAGAAAGCGCATGGTCCAACGCTGCGTGCTGTGCTGCTTCAATATACAGGCCGCCGGGGGTTGCCTCCGCCTGCCGCTGTGTAATAAAGCTGGCGCTTGGTTCGGTATCCGCTTTGTCGAAATAGACACGGGCTTCGATAATTGCCATCTGGTCGGTAATCCGCAAAGCAGATAGCTTGAATTTCCCGTTCGGATACTTCAACCGGAACCATAGCTTTTTATAGCGCAGATCCATCCGATACCCCTGTGCAGTTTTACGGACAAATTGCAGCGGGTTAAATCCTTTGACCTCATTCAGTTTGGAAACCGCCGGGGCAGTTTCTGACGCCATTGTGTTGTTTGTTGTCATAGCAAAAATCTCCTTTCTCAAATAAACACGCCCACCCTACGCCTTTTCTGCAAGGTGCTTTTAACTTGCATTTTTCATTTCTTCTTGAAGCTGAAAAGCCTTTAGATATTTGCTGATCCGTTCACCGAGCATGGTGTTGCGTTTTTCGGCCTCCTTATGGATCGCCTGAAAAAGCACCCATCTCTCACCGACTAGTACGACTTTCTCCCGTGCCCGGGTAACTGCCGTATAGATCAGGTTTTTTTGCCACATCCGCATATGGCTGCGGATCACCGGCACGATGACAACTTCGAACTCACTTCCCATTGCTTTATGAATGGTCGTGGCATACGCCAGTTCTATATGCTCCATGTCCGCAAGGCCGTATTCGACGACACGGGAATCGAAAAATACTATCGTTATCTTCAGCTCGCCGTGTTCGTTACGGCTGATTTTACGGATAAATCCGATATCGCCGTTGGACGCTTTCCCATTGTTTTTGTTCTGCATTACCTTGTCATTTAAGCGAAAATAATTTCCGCCGACCTTCAAATCCGGCGAGTCGCCCTGGACCGGATTGACGATTTCCCGTATAGCCTGGTTGAGCTGACCGGAAGACGCCATCCCATCTGTACGGAAGGGTGACAAAATCTGTACGTGCTCCACGCCATGCTGCTGCACCAATTCACAGAAAATCCGGCAGACCTCATCCGCCGCTTCCTCCTGTGTCTTGGTTCTTACGAGAACAAATTCATCCTGCTCAACATTTGACTGGATTTCTAAGTTGGTATTGCCCTCGTTGATAAGCGCGGCGTTTTTGGCGATCAGGCTTCCTTCCTTTTGACGGAAGATTTCCGTGAGTGTAGTGACGGGTATGATGCCGCAGTCAATCATCTCACGAAACACATCGCCGGCGCCAACGCTTTGCAGCTGATTGACGTCCCCAACCAAAACGATTTTTGTTCCCGGCTGAATTCGGCTAAAAAACTGCCGGGCCAGACCCATATCCACCATTGATGTTTCGTCAATGACAATCAGGTCGGCGTCCAGCGGTGAATCCTGCTTACCTTTGTTGATAATGGTTTCGTCGCTGCCAAGTCCAAGAAGGCTGTGTAAGGTTTTGGCATCCTTCCATCCAGTGCTTTCCGCCATTCGGCGACTTGCTCTTCCAGTGGGAGCCGCCAAAATAATTTTCCCTTCTGGATATAGAAGTTTATGCACCTCAATAATAAATTGCAAAACAGTTGTTTTTCCCGTTCCGGGAGGGCCGGTAACAACGGTCAAATTGCTTCGATAGGGCATATAGACCGCCTCGCTTTGCCGTTGAGACAGAGGAGAGTTCAGAGTGTGGCGAACCTGTTCCAGCGCGGAAGCTACATCAACTTTTTGGATGGGTGCCGATAGGATTTTTGCGATTTGCCGCGCTGTTTCATCCTCCCGGGTAAAACAGGAAAGCTGATAGATATTACCGTTGCTGCTGACAACTTCCCCTTTCAAAATCATGTCGTCCAGTACGGCAATGATCGCTTCGGGCTTCACCTTCGCCTGCAGCAAACGCTCGTTCAACAACTGGTAGGCAGTTCTGAGCAAGGTTTTTCTATCCAAAAACAGATGTCCTTTCTCCTCACGCTGTACATCCAACGCGGCATAGATCGCTCCGTGAATCCGCATAGGGGAGTCCAGCGGCGTTTCTCCTTTACGGACAATGGCATCAACACGCCTGAACCCGAATCCAGATACCTGGCACAATTCATAGGGATTGCTGCGTAAAATATCTACGCTTTTTGCGCCAAAGTGCTCATAAATCTTTGTAGCGGCTGCCGGCGTCACCTGAAAGGGAGACAGCAGTATCATCAAATCCCGAATACACCGGCTCTCTGCATAGGACGCTTTGATATCTTCCAGCTTGGCGGGCGTAATACCGCGGATTTCCAGCAGTTTCTCCGGCGTATTCTCAAGAACACGGAGCGCGTCTGCGCCGAAGCGTTCAACGATGAGCTTCGCTGTTTTCTCGCCAACTCCTTTGATAAGCCGGGAGGAAAGATATCCATAAACGCCCTCTTCCGTCTGAGGGACGATCTCCTCACAATGCTCTACTTGGAGCTGATATCCGTGTTTGCCGGTCGTCCACTCTCCTTCAAGCACCATGCTTACCTTATCTGTCTGCGGCAGTTCATATCCCGTCGCCACAAATCGGATCAGACGATCCCGATGCTTGTAAGCGCTGCGGGCCTGCTGCGGGATGCTTTGATCGTCGGTTTTTACGCTGATGATACAATACTTGTTGACGGGATTATAGAAAATCGTCCGGTCATAAGTACCCATATAACTCATTTCTTTGACTTCCTCCCTCTCCTTGTTCCCAGCATAACCATCAGGACAGCGCCGATAATCAGAATGATTTTCAGCGCCAAGCCGATTAAGGCCGGTGAGAAAACAAGCAGCCAAGACCACTCAATAATGTGGAGCAGCTTCAAAACGACGAAAATGATCGTCAGCACTCCGAGGACTCCCAGACCGGCGGACCCGATATGACTTTGATTTTCCATAGTTAAGACTTCCTTCCATAAAAAAATTAAGCCGCGTTTTCCTGCGGCCTTTTGACATAAAATCTTCTGCTTTCCGAGACAGTAACATATTCCTCATAAATATCCGGATGCTGCGCTTGAAGCCGGGTAAGTCTCTCCTTGTTGATGGTTGCTTTACGAACCGGATTATAGGTGATCGTATAGGATTCATCTCCAACAGAACAAACCGCTGTGCAGCTTCTTCCCATCTCCGCGACAATGCGGCCCTGGATACGCTTCATCTCATTTTCCAGTGCCTTCGACTGCGCATCGATTTGCTTTTTCTGCGCCTGCAGTTCGATAAAACGGATGACACTGCTCGCCAGCGGCAGGCTTAATTCCACCTCCGGCGCGTCAGGGTTGGCAGGGCCGAAATGATTTCTAACACTGTCTAAAATCAGCTCGCCATCTTCCGTATAAGGAGGCGGAACCCTGCTTTGAACATGATTCGTCCAGAAATTTTCCTCCAACGCGATCAACTCATGTTCATAGGCCATATCCCGCACAATGTGCCTTATGATGACATCATTTTCACTGTTGCTGTACAGGCAGCAGAAAAACACTTCGTCAACGTTCATAACACACATATAATGGCGGCCTTGAACCTCATAGTTGATCGGGACAACTTCTTCTCCGTCACGCCACCAATGGTCTTTTGCCTGATAATGCGTCGTTTTGATTTCCAAGATGGCTCTTTTCCCATTCGGCAGATCAATGAAATAGTCAATGTCCGCCAGCATGAAGGGATGCAGTGGATGATAAAACATTTTTTTGATTTGATAAATTCGATATCCCGTTTTTACATGAAAAATCTCAGCTACCAAATCTTCCAGCAGATGCCCCACCTTTTTGGCTACCCAGTTGCTCTCACGATCTTCATACCCGACCAAGTTCAGTTTGTCGTAATAAAGATCCCGAGCGGTAGCAAACGGGGAGACCCCCAGAATAGCAGCGGCGTCGCTGCCGCCGATTCCTTTGCGTCGGTACTCCAGCCATGTCTCCTCCGGCAGTCCGTCAGTATCCACCAACACCGCCGGCACGTAGGTTTGTGCTGTACTTGCCATACCTTATGCGCCTCGCTTTCGTGCGTGCCGTACATAGGATGATGGCAGATAAATGAGACGCATTGGGTATTTCGCACGTTTTTGCGCCTCCTTTCTTAAAATCTGCTGCTTGAGAATCGCGGGTCTTGGCGTCCGCCTTTTGTAACGCCGGTAGATTCGTCTTCTCATTCATGGCTCCACCTTTCTGAAAAATATTTATCCAAAAGCCGTGAGGCTTTTTGGGCAATAAAAAAAGCGAGAATAACACCTAAAACCGCAGCAACGGTAATGTCGTCCACAGGGCTGTGGGCCGGTGTCATTCTCGCTATATAAATAATAAGGTTAACGACAAAAAAGCCAGTAAGAAATGCGCCGGTTGACGCAAATATCCTACTGACTATCAATACAAACAATCAACAAAGTGTGCAAGGCGGCAACAAATCCGCTGTTCCATGAAAGGAAATCGCACAAAAATCAATTACAGAAACACTATACCACTATATATTGAGATTGTCAAGCATTAATTCTCTGTATATAGTGTTTTCTGATTTTTGCAGAAAATCGGAATGCTACGGCATGTTTATAGATGAACGGACAAGCAAGAGCAACGTTCATCTTTGTACTTTGCTACGAAAATAGGTAGCGAGGGCGTGTACCTTGACAAACAGGTTTTCAACGCCTCATGAAAAACCATCGCAGCACAAAAAGCGGCAGGTCAAAACCTGTCGCTGGTCGAAGTATGGAGCCGCGAACATCAGTCTGGTGCCACCACAAAGTATCCCAGTTTTTGAAGTTCGTTCACCATGCGGCTGGCCCGTTTTCGTTCGCTTTGTTTCCTACGGATCTCAAAGCTTTCTTCGTTGTAGGGTGTTCCGGTTTTTAGCATTGTGTAAATCAACGTCAATAGCTTTCGAGCCAAGGCGATCGTTGCTCGTTTGGCTCCCTTACGCTGCTTGACTCGCCAGTACCAGCCAGAGAGATACAGTGTTCGTTTTCCGGATATGACCCATCCGACTTCGCAGAGCATGCTTTTCAGGTAAGGATTTCCCTTATTGATATGGGCGCTCTTGCGTTTTCCGGCACTCTCGTTGTTGCCGGGACTCAAACCAGCCCAGGAGCATATGTGCTGGGAATCCGGAAATGCACTCATATCAGTACCAATCTCTGCGATGATGGAAGCTGCTGCGGTTACATCAATGCCCGGTATAGAACACAGGAGACTTAATGCCGCTTCATGTTTTACGATTTCTTCCGAAATAGCATCTTCCACGGTATGGCGGTGCCGTTCAAGAGATTCCAAGTGTTCAAATATCATACGAAGAAAGGAACGCTGGTGTTCTGAAAGTGAGCCGTTCAAAGCAACAAGAATTTCGTCAATGCGTTTCCGGGTCTGTGTTTTCAGACACTTATCCAAAGCCTCCCGCGAGATATCTCCGTATTCCATGAGATGACGGATAATATTTCGTCCAGAAGCTCCAAATGCGTCAGATAGAAACGCTGTGAAACGGAAGCCGGAGCTTTGCAGAAACTTATCGATGCGGTTCTTTTGGGCGGTTATGTCGTGAACGATGCTCTTACGATACCGTGTCAGATGCCGCAGTTCTCGAAAGGTCTTATCTGGGATAAAACTCCCATTCAGCAACCCTGCTCGGAGTAATGTAGCAATCCATTGTGCATCACGCATATCCGTTTTGCGCCCGGGCACATTCTTCATGTGGCGGGCATTTACCACCAGAATGTTGATTTGACCATCAAAGCAGAGCTCCAACATTTCATAGATGGGCTGCCAGTAGATTCCCGTACTCTCCATAGCAACATGGTGGCACTCTACTTCCAACACCCAATCTCGTAGTTTCTGCATTTCCGGAATGAGGGTACTGAAAGAGCGAATCTCGATTTCTGGCTCGGCGCCCAGCTCGCCTCTAGCAAGACAAGCAACGATAACATCGCGGTGAACATCCAATCCCATGGCGCAGGTCAATATATCTTGCATCAAATCCCTCCCTGAAATATGCAGGCTGGGAATTGCCCGGGTGGGTATCCGAACTTTGCTACTCGTGCTCTTCACTTACGTGATGCAACATACTGCTGTTCTCTTGGGCAATTCGTCCACGTTGAACAAACGGGGTGAAAATCCACCAAGGTGCAACCGGACTACGCCTGCTGACTTCAGTTTAGCAAATCCTTCAGGTAACGCACAGACCATATTTTCATTCTCAGCTGTGATGGCGTTTCATGAGGCGTTGAAAACTGAATAGCCCCCGCCGGGAGTTATACAGGATTTGCGGACAGTGTGCCATGACATTCTTATCGAGCACGCCCACAGAAGAAATGTCGCACAGCGGCAGCCTGCAAATACACGGTCGAAATGAGCGTAGGAAATGGCCCGGCGCGGCAAGGCGCTTTTTATTTGAAACAAAAATTATAGGATAAAAAAGGCGGCATGGCGGTGCAGCGGGATTTTCTGTGAAAAGTTGTATAATATCTATGAGGTCGTGAGGAATTCTGCTGCTGTATGCCTGCTGCCTGGGAAGGAGGTTAAAATGGCGGAATATAAACAAATGGCAGCCTGTTCGCCTGAGCGAAAAAAATTCCTGACGGCAACGGAAGTCGCCGAAATTTTGGATGTATCCAGAAGTACGGCCTACCGCATTATTCACAGGTTAAACGCGGAACTGGAAAAGGCCGGAAAGATCACTGTGGCGGGCAAAGTGTCCGCCAGATATTTCTATGAAAATACATATCTGTAATCTCGGAGACGAAAGATCGTCACGGCCATCCTTTCAAAGAAAAGAGGTGAAAGACCGTGCCGACCTACAAAGACGAAAAAACCGGGCTGTGGTACTGTAAATTCGTATATACGGATTGGACGGGCACACGGCGGCAGAAAAAGAAAAAGGGCTTCCGGCTTCAGAAAGAGGCGAAGGAGTTTGAACTTGACTTCCTGAGCAAATCCCAAGCATCCTGCGACATGAAGTTTCGGCTGTTTGTGGATCTGTATCTGGAAGACTGCAAGGCCAGAATCAAAGTGACAACATATCCGGGCAAGGTCAATATTTTCAAGCAGCACATCCTGCCGTACTTCGGCGAGTTAAAACTGAATGAAATTACGGCCACCACCGTCAGACAATGGCAGACCAAAATGTTGTCATCGGGAAAATATAAACCGACTTATCTGAAGTCCATACACAACCAGTTATCTGCCGCCTTCAATTACGCCTGCAATTTCTACGGCTTAAAGGAAAATCCAGCAAGAAAATGCGGTTCCATGGGGAAAAAGAAAGCGGATAAGATGAATTTTTGGACCCTCGATGAATTCCGAGCATTCGACGAAGCCATCGGCAATAAGGTGATTACCAAAACCGTTTTTAATCTGCTGTACTGGAGCGGCATACGCTCCGGCGAGCTGCTGGCTCTCTCCTTACGGGATTTCGACTTTGCGGCACGGACAGTTACAATCGACAAGAACTATGCTAGGTTGGATAAAGAAGATTTGATCCTTGAGCCGAAAACGCCAAAGAGCAACCGTACCATTGGAATTCCGAGCCGTGTATGCGATATGGTAAAAGACTATGCATCCCGGCTGGTGGATTATGAGGACGGAGATCGGCTGTTTGACGTCACCAAAGGCTTCTTGTATCACGAGATGAAACGCATCAGCGAACAAAGCGGCGTCAAAAAGATACGGATTCATGATGTTCGTCACAGCCACGCCAGTCTGCTGATCGAGCTTGGTACGAACATTTTGCTTGTCAGCGAACGGCTTGGGCACGAAGATGTGGAGACCACATTGGAAATCTACGGCCATCTGTATCCCAAGAAGGATGAAGAGGTCGCAGGGCGCTTGGATCGGCTCTGCGCGTGAGATATGAGAGACGGCTGAAATGCCCTCGTGTACCTTTCATGTACCCCGAGGCAAAAAGAAGCCCCGAAAACCCAGCATTTATGCGGGTTTCCGGGGAGTTCATTCTCATTCCCACTCTTTTACAATATTCTCCCACACCCTATTTTCAGTTCGTTTTCCTATCATTTCAGGCGTTTTTGAGAGCATTTTTCTATGTCGTATTTTATTTATCGTCCCTCGTGTTGCAAAAAGTGTTGCAATTACTGCAAAGAAATGATACCACACGGTTATGAGGTTAGGTGTGTAGAAATCGTTAAATCATTATAAACAAAAAGTCCGGTTTCGTCAACCGGACTTCATTGTCAGATAGCGCTTTTGATATACAGATTATCAATGATTCCTGCAATCAATTTTACATTTGCCATCAGCTCATCATCTACCGTTCCTCCGTTTTCAATTCGCTGTAATTCAGCCAACACCTCATTGAGTTTATCATAAACGGCTCTATGGACTTTACAGTTGCCTTTCACATAAATAGTTCGGTCAAGCAACTTGGATGTAATGTAATCCTGCTTTGTCATTCCTGAAAGCTCTACAACAGTGTTGATCTGTTTGTCCTCTTCTGAAGAAACACGAAAAGCTATTGTTTTATCTCGAAACCTATTATGAGTATCACAATTTTTAGCTGACATATTTTTACCTCCTTCTGAGACTGTCAAGGTCATTGGCAATCGTCTTTTGGACTTCATCAAACAGATGTCCGTAAATATCCTGCGTCGTTTTAATGGATTTGTGTCCTATCCGTTTTGACACTTCAAAAATATCATATTTCTTGCTTATAAGAAGGGATACATGCGAATGCCTTAACCCGTGTACGGTAATACGCCTCAATCCTGCTTCTTCAGACAGCTTGTGAAAACGATGTGTAAGTTTTGACTTGGTAATCGCAAAAATCCTCTGTTCGGGAGCGGGGGAGTAAAGCATATCAATGTATTCTCTGAGTTCATCACAAAGAAAAGCTGGCATACTAACCTTCCTCACTGAACTCGGAGTTTTCGGTGTGCTGATGATGTCTTGTCTATGAAATCGCTGGTATGTTTTGTTTACATAGATGACTGCCTGTTCGAGATCAATGTCTTGCAGCGTTAAGGCGAGCATTTCTCCCTCTCGAAGTCCGCACCAATAAAGTACCTCAAAAGCGTAATAGTAATTGGGATACTTCATTGCACAATAGGCAAACCGTTCATATTCAGATGTACTCCAAAATTCTACCCGTTTATCCTTTATGCCCATATTCTTAATGTCCGCAAGGGGATTTTGATTAAGATACCCTTTGCTGTTTGCGTAGTTGATAATGGAATTGAACTGACTCTGAATTGTCCTTAAAAACGATTTGGAAAAATGCTTCCCATTCGGCATAACAAAGTTTTTCATCTTTGCTTGCCACTCCGCTATATCATCATCAGTAATCTCCGAAATCAACACATTCCGAAAGGTCGGGAAGATATGCTTTTCAAAAATATTGTACTTTGTTTGTAGTGTCGAATCCTTAATATCTTCTCGCTTGTGTGACATAAGGTATTCGTGGAAAACATCTTCAAATGTCCGTTCGTAAAGAGGATCTTCCTCACCGCTATCTGCGGTGAGGTTTTCAAGAAATTCATCCTCATATTCTCTGGCTTCTCGCTTGCTTTCAAAGCCCCTTTTGTACTCTGTTTTTGTCTTTCCGGTCTTGGGATCAGAATAGTTAAACTTAACCATCCACTTGACGCCTTTTTTGACCTGATACTTGTATTGCGCCATCGTTACTCCTTTCATTGGCAAGCGGTATTTTTTCTGTGTTGGGGAAGAAGCGTTGTTTCAAATATAGAGAATCCACTTTCCCGTGAAGCGTCAAATAACCCGCCTGTTCGAGTTCCCTGTTTAGTTGATCGATTATTTTGTAAGCATATGAAACTGAAATGCCGAGCATTTCTGCCACCTGCTTGGAGCCTAACATTCTTCCGTTGAGGTCGTCCATTTTGTGCCTCCTTTTATTCTTTCAATGCAATCGCCTCCTCTGTCCTTTGGATTTAACTGCATTGTATTCAAATTCTCTGACTTCAACAACGATGCGATTTTTCCAATCGTATCATTGACTTTTAGGCTTTATCTGTTTTACCTTCGTCTTTTTGGAAAGACCTATTTTACTTCTCTCTTACGATATACTCAAATCCCATTCGGTGGCACTTATCGCACTTTTCTTTTTCCTTTGCGAAAGGATCAAAGCGCCTCACGATATAATCTGGATTAGACTTATAATCCTCTAAGCACCGACTGCATAAGCAACGGATTTCTCCTTTTCTTCGGGGATTTTTTGTCCACAGTCCGAAAGCACTTTTTAATCCGTTATTGATTTTTCGCAAGAGCTGCTCCTTGTCGATAAAACCGATATATTCCGTCAGGTCAGATTGATTAACTGTTTTCAGTTGTTCGAGCATAACCATTGAAGGCTCATCCAATCCGAAATTTCTGCCCAAAATAATATGCGAGGGCAAAAACCGTTTTTTGATTGCCGTAGTAAGGGCGGCAACCACTGTCGTTGTACTTGTCTGATTGCCCTCATCACACTGTACGATAAGGACGGGGCGGATTCCGTTTTGAATAGAGCCTTCGTTGTTGCCGAAATCATATAAGTAGATCTCTCCACGCTTGACCTTCTGATTGTCTTTGTGTTCCATAATGTAAACCTCTCATTTTCATATTTGAAAGGCGTTTCATATCCGGAGTAGAAACAAGTCCCTTCACTTATTCCCACTGGGAGAGGTCAAATGCACACCCTAAATCAGAAATTTTCTCAAATTTTTTAGTGCGGTAGCGATAGAGTTGTCAACAGCACTATAAGCGACGCCTTCTTCCTTTGCAATCTGTCGGCTGCTTTTCCCTTCAAAGTAGTATTTGATAAGGCGCTCTTTCTGAATAGGTTTTAACAGTTGAATGGCTTTTCGCAAAGCTTGTTCTTCTTCACTCTTAAAGAAGGCTTCTTCTAAATCATCAGTTACCAGCTCGGCGTGATGTAATTCTATTTCACTATCTTCAAAATTGTAGAAATCGTGTTTTCTGATTGCTCTCATCTGAAACTTTTTCTCATTTCTCCGATATTCATCACGCACTTCGCCAAAGGCTGAAGGCAAAATAATAAAGGGCATATAATCGCCGATAATGGAGCGGTACTTTTCTAATATTTCATCTTCGGTTAGATTAGAAATAATTGCCCAGCTTATATCCCCGTTGTAACCGTCGTACTCGTACTTCAAATTGATAACTTCGCATTCTTCTTGGAATTGTAGCTCCAGTTCATTAAATTGTTTCTTAGACATCTCGTAATCTCCTTAAATTTGGAATTTTTGATATACAAGGTTGAAATCAAAAACTCCGGAGATCACGGATACCTACATATAAACGCCTGCCATACTGCGATAGACATAAAGCTCCCTTTCCGCCTGACAAAAGCGAAAAGGGCTGCACAAAAAAAGCAGCTATAACATTCACGCCCGAAGGCTGAAAGCTATAACTGCTTCTTCAAAACACATATTCAATTCGTTTTGCCTAAGCTGCTGTATTGCCGCCTAAAAGATATTCAACCAGCATTTGAAAATCAAGAAAAATTCTCAAAGCTTTAGGCATACTAATTGTAACAGATTTGCTTTTCCGTATCATCGGCAAAACTGCGCCAATTTTCTGCCATTTCGTTTTCAGCCTCGTTCTGTAAACGAAAGCCGTTCTTCGGGAAGCATACACAGTGTAGCATACGCAAGGTCGGACATTCAGTAGGGATTTCGTCGGACTTTAGTCGGACAAGCCTTTATTTGAAAAAATCGGGAATATCGCCGCTTTCATCATCTCCCTTCATATTAAAGATTCCTTTGAAGCTCGGAATCGCATATCCCCACAGGGATACGCCGAGAAGCAAAATCGCTTCCCGTTTCCGGTC
>ERZ839823.2641-NODE-2641-length-13218-cov-2.828762_pt1 | contig 13218 bp, 6 predicted proteins | sample MGYA00519862_ERZ839823 | MGnify/ENA primary metagenome ERZ839823 (study PRJEB31850, sample SAMEA3708853) | human gut metagenome | biome: human gut; feature: human-associated habitat; material: faeces | place: China | collected 2014 ...
GCTCGAATGCCCGGATATTGACGGCTTTTCCAGTCCCATCGGGTATTGGGACCGGGATCTGGGCGGCACGGGTCCCTACATGTGTGCCATCGATTCGGTGGTGGCGCATCATAAAATGTGGTTTGTCGAAAACGATATCCGCACATTTCTGCTGTACCGGCGGGAACCGGGAGATACCCGGGACGGGTTCCAGAACCTGTATAATTTCGAGGATCTGTACGAGGTGTATAAGCGCGAAGCGGGCACCCAGATGATTCGGGGCTGCGCCTCCTGGTATATGGATCTGGCCGGCCGGGGCTGGTTCTACCATCCGGCGATCTGGGAACAGATTCATCATCTGGAGCGGCTGTACGACGCGACGCTGCCGCATATCACCCCCTTTGTACCGGAGGTGGCGGTGGTGCTCGACGAGGAGGAGGTCTACCGGATCGCCTCCGCGCACGGCACATTCGGGTACACCACGTTCAACATGCGTATGACGTTCTACCGGCTGGGCCTGGCCGTCGGCTTTTATACCGGCGACGACTGGCTGGCCGGCAAGGCGGACAGCGCCAAACTCACGTTCCTGCTCAATCCCACCGGCCTGAAAGGGGCCAAGGGGGAGGGCGCGCTGGAAAAAATCCGCCGGCAGGGACAGACAACGGTGTTTATTTACGGCTTCGGCGACATGGATGCCGCGCAGATGCAGCGGCTGACCGGAATGACGCTCGCGCGGTGCGAAGCGTCTGCGGGCACCAAGCTGCCGGTACAGATGGCATTTTGCGGCTCGTGGGAGGGCTGCAAAAATGTCAGCGCCGGCCGCGAAGTGGATGCGAACCCGCTGTTTTATGCGCAGGGGGATTACACCGAAGCGTTCGCGCAGTACACGATCGGCGAGGCGGCCGGTAAAATCGGCTTCGCCATGAAGCGTCAGGATGGGTACCAGACGATCTTTTTCGGCGGCTTTGAGCTGGACCGGGATCTGCTGCTGCGGATCGCCCGTCTGGCCGGCGTGCGGGAATACGGCTATTTCGGGGATTATATCCTCCCCGGCCCGCAGATGATGATTACCCATACCACCGAGCCGGGAGAGAAAACCGTACATTTCCCGCGGGTGTGCGACGTGTACGATTATTATGAGAACCGCTGGTATGAACAGGTGGATACGATCACCAAAACGCTGGATAAAGGCAAGACGTTCCTCTATATCTACGGCAGCCGCCGGGAGATCGAGGGCTGGAATCTGCCGGTATGGCCGGGAGACCCCATCTGAATTTTATAGCGTGGCTTGATGCCCGGAAAGGACGGAAGATGACAATGAAACGATGGCTTGGGCTGGCGCTTGGCGCGTCGATGCTGCTGTCGGTGCTGGCCAGCTTCAGCGGCTGCACCGTTGAAAAGCCCACAAGCGGCGGGGAAGATAAAACCGCAATCGGCAAGGATCTTTCGGTGGTGTCTTTTACCGAACTGTATATGGATCAGGACGGCACCGATTTTAACGATGCCAAAAAGGCTTATGAGAGCCAGTACGGCGGCGAGGTTTCTTTCCGCCGTTATCCGGCCGCGATGTTTATAAACCGCATGATCACCCTCATCGGCTCGGGTACTTCGCCGGACCTGGCATACTGCCGCTGGGCGGAGATGCCCAAACTCGCCGCAATGGAGATTCTTCAGCCGGTGGATGACTACATCGATCTGGCCGAAACCAACTACCCCAAAATTGCGGAGAACTATAAGTTCAACAACAAGCACTATGCGGCGCGCATCGAGCAGGTGCAGCCCTATGTGATCTGGTATAACAAGGATATTCTGCGCGCGAGCGGCTGCGACGATCCGTACACGCTGTGGAAAGAGGATCCTGCATCCTGGAACTGGGATGCGTTCCGCTCCATCGCGGTTGCGACCACCGAAGACCGCAATCACGACGGTGAGACGGATCTCTGGGGCTTTGCAGGCCTGCCGTTCTTCGGCGCCTCCAACGGCGCTTCTTCCCTGCGGATTGAAGGGGACGACGTGAAGATCACCTGGAAAGAGCCGGCGTACCTCGACAGCCTGGAGTTTATGCAGGAACTGCGCTTCACCCTCGGCGTCGCCTGCCCGGACAACAACTATGGCGCCACCAACTTCAAAAACGGCGATGTGGCGATGACCATGGGCACCTTTGAGTTTGTGTGGGCGAGCGCGAATCAGATGGCGCAGGAATCCATCGGCTGCGCGCCGCTGCCGGCGGGCCCGAACTTCGAGGCCAGCGGCAGTCAGTATACCTGCATGACCAACCTGCTGGGGATTGTGTACGGCGCAAAGAATCCGGCCGGTGCGGCGGAATTCTGCAGGATCCTGAACAACAACGACAAAACCAAGTATCCGAACGGCACCCCGATCGGCAATCCGGAAGCGGAGAAGTATCTGAGCGCGGAACACAAAGAAGTGCTGAATTTTGTCCGGGACAATGCAACGGTGGTTATGACCGACGGCTGGGGTACCTGGGAAAATGACAGCAACAACATATGGATCAACCTGTTCTGGGATAACAAGGACATTGTGGCGACGCTGGATTCCCTCGAGCCTCTGTATCAGGCGCAGATCGATGAAACGCTGAACTTCTCGATGCCGGAGGTGGAGGAATTCCCCGGCGCCCCGGAGGTTACCTTTGAAAACGGGGACATGGGCTATCTCACCTTTGACGGCACCGCTTCAGGCAGCCAGGGGATTACCGAGGAAAGCGGCCAGGTGATCGACGGCAAGAGTTCGCTGACCTTCTCCTCCAACGCGCAGGATGACCTGCTGCTGCGCTCCTCGAGCTCTTCTCTGAAGATTCCGAGCTACCGCACCTATAAACTGACCTTTGACTGGCAGGTAATTTCCGCGACGGATGAGATGAGCGGCTGCGATTTCTACGCCACGTTCCGTCCGGAATCGTCTGTGACCGGTGAGCAGACTCAGGTCGGCATGGTGACCTTCGGCGGCGTGGCCGGAGACTTCGGCACGGCCGAAACCACGGTAACCCTCTCCTCGAATGTGAAAGACTATGTTTTGGCGTTTGTCGCCGGACTGAACACCGGCACGGTAGCGATCGACAACGTGAATATCGTGGAAGTCGAGTAAGCACAGGGGACCGCCGGATGGCGGTCCCCGCTCCGGAAAGGACAGGGATACATTGATGAAATGCGGAAAAGCGATGCTCGGCCTGACTCTGGCGATATCGATGCTGGCGTCTATGGTGCTGAGCGGATGCAACGGAAACACGCCTGCCTCTCAGGCCAGCGATCCCGGCAGTACGGGGGACACTTCATCGCCTGCCTCTGCGGCGACTCCCGACGGCAGACGGATCCCCACGGGATACGGCACGAAGGAATGGCAGCCTTTCGGCACGGCGGATATCTACTCGGCCGAAGCGAAGAACACCCATACGGACAATTTGATTACCGCCTCCATTGAATCGGAGAACGGTCGCAGCTATATGGTGGTGGACGGCGAGGAGGTCGCGCCGGTGGCCTTTTTCGGCTCCCACATGGGCGGCGATATCACACTGACCTATGAAACCTACGAAAAGATGAAGGCGGTGGGTGCCAACTACATCTTCGTGGATGTACACATCAATATCAGCAATCCCAATGTCCGGTATGCGTCCATCAAGACGGCGCTGGAGGATGTTATCTTTGCTTACCCGAACGCGTACCTGATCGTACGGTATACCCCCTGGGCGTCGGCCTCGTTCTACGGGCTGCCGGACAGCGAGGATATCGTTTATGAGGACGGCTCCAAGCCGGGAACCTGCTCCATTGCCTCGGACGGCTGGATCGAACAGGCGGTGACCATGACCCGGGAGATGATTGCCTACCTTTCTGAGGATGAGATGCTGGCGTCCCATATTATCGGGTACACGCCTTTGGCCAATGAAACCGGTGAATGGTTCCACAAGGGCTTCTGGGACGGCAGGGCCGACGTATCGGAGGCCAACACCCGCAAATTTCGGGAATGGCTCCGGTACCGCTATGACAATGACGAAGCCGCCCTGAAAAAAGCCTGGGGGGACGACGGCATCACCTTTGATACGGTGGAGGTGCCGCGCAATGTCCCGGGGCTGGGGGCGAACAACGACACCGAGCATCTGTTCCTGCTGGAGCCGGAGGAACAGCAGTTTGTGGACTATTCGCTGTATTACTGCGATCTGACCTGCGACCGCATCGAACAGCTGGCCCGGGCGGTCAAGCTGGAAACGGCGGGCAAGAGCCTGTTTGTCACCTTTTACGGTTACCACTGCGAGCTGTTCGGCGCGGTGTCCGGCCACTATAATCTCACCCGCCTGCTCCAGTGCGACGATGTGGACATCATCGGCGGCCCGGTCGGGTATGACGACCGCTCCCCCGCCGGCGGCATTGCGTCCTATATGTCCATTGTCTCTTCGGTCGCTGCGGCGGGCAAGATGTGGTTCGACGAGAGCGATTACCGCACCTATCTGTCCCGCACCGAAGAAACCGGCTTCAGCCCGTTCCGGAATCTGGAGGAACTGATTTCGGGGACCCAGCGGGAAATGGCCAAAATGATGGTGTTCGGCACCGGCACCTGGTGGGCGGATATCGGCGCTCAGGGGTGGTTCAATGACCAGACCTTCTGGGAGGAAGTGGCCGAACTCAGCGACCTGTATCTCAAATATAACCAGGTGGCTGACGATTCGGCGGTGGATGTGGCCTTCATCGTGGATGAGGCGGGCATGGCGCTCGACGGCGCACACCGGACGGTGGATATCAACCTCATCCGGTCCAGCCGGGTGCCGATTTACAAAAGCGGATTGAACTTCGGTTATTACCTGCTGGATGATTTGATTAACGGCAAGGTGGACGCGAAGATGCTGGTGATGCTCAGCTGCAATTCGCTGTCCGACAGCCAGCTGCAGGCGCTCAAGGCGCAGGTGCAGCAGGACGGCCGCACGGTGATGTGGATGAACGGCTTCGGTGAGCTGACCGCGGAGCAGATCAAGGAGCTGACCGGTTTCGACTATACGCTTGTGGAAAAAACCGGCAGTGAGACGCTGACCATGCCCGCGGATACGGCGTTTGGCTTCCCGGGCGCCGAGACGTTCAACGCGAATGTTTACGACGCGTATACCAAAATCACCGCCGGCGACGGGGTGTCGGTTTTGGGCACGCTGTCGAACGGCGACCCCGGCCTCTCTGCGGTCAAGGTAGGCGGCTCCAACCAGCTGTTTTATGTCGGCTATAATCTGACCCCGGAACTGCTGCGGGCGGTGGCGGTCACGGCGGGAGTGCCGGTGTATGCGGAAGGCAACGACACCTATTACGGCAACGGCACGCTCAGCGTCATCAACGCCGGTACGGCGGGGCAAAAGACGCTGAATCTGCCGGAAGAATCGGACGTCTACTGCTATTATTCCGACAAATGGTATACCGGTGTCACTTCGGTGACGGTGGATATGGAAGCCGGGCAAAATGAGCTGTTCTTTATCGGCAGCCAGGCTGCTCTGCAAGCGGCAGGGATCGGTTAATCACACCACGGGCCGGGTGAACGGCTTGCCTGTTCACCCGGCAGCCTTTCAAAGGAGGAAGACCACTTGAAAAACAGAGTGTTGGCAATAGGTTTGGCTTTGACGCTGCTATTCGTCGGCCTGCCGGAGTTTTCCGCACCGGTTGCGGCGGAGGATGCCGCCGCGGATCCCCCCGCGCAGGCGGAGACCGGCGAGCAGGAAACGCCCGCATATTTTGCCTATAAAAACGCTGTTGCCGCCTATCGGGACGGGACTTCCTCTTTTGAAAAGCTGTTTACCCCTGCCGAAGGGGAAACCAACGGCACCCTGCTCGAGGAACAGCAGGGGAAGACCGGGGTGGTGCTTCTCGACGAAGAGGGAGAAAATATCCGGTTTACGGCGGATATTCCCCAGGCCGGGCTGTATGCCATCGAACTGGATTATCTCCCCTATGCCGATAACGGGGCGGTGGTATCCGCCGGCCTGCTGCTCGACGGCGAGAAACCGTTCGTCGAGGCGGATCAGTTTCGGCTGGAGAACGTTTGGCATAACGCGGATTTCACCATCGCCAAGGACGGCCGCGGCAACGATATCCGTCCCGCCCAGGTACAGCGGATGGAGTGGCATACCATGACCCTGCGGGATCTGTATGCGGATACGTTTCTGCTGTATATGGAGGCGGGGGAACACACGCTGACGCTGGTCAACGAGGACGACGGTTTCTATCTGGCTTCGCTGCGGCTGTACCAGCCTGAGCAGCCGGTGGATTACGAGACATATGCGGCGGAAAACGCCGGAAAGGCCGCAGCCGATACCGCCTGGTTCCAGGCGTATGAGGGAGAGACGGCCGAATACAAATCCGATTCGACGCTGTATCCCATTTATGACCGTTCCAGCCCGGTGACACAGCCGTACGCCGTGCAGCAGATCCTGCTGAACACCATCGGCGGGGAAAGCTGGAAAACCGCCGGGCAATGGATCGAATGGGAGGTCGAGGTGCCGGAGGACGGCTATTATGTCATCGGCATGCGGGCGCGGCAGAACCTGTCCCGCGGGCTGTTCACCTACCGCAATGTGTATGTGGACGGCGAGATCCCCTTTGCCCAGATGCAGGATGTGGCGATTCCGTATAACCGGTCCTGGCAGGTGCTCGAGCTGGGCGGAGAGCAGCCGTATCAGTTTTATCTCACCGAAGGCCGGCACACCATCCGGCTGGAAGCCTCGATGGGGGAATTTGAATATACCTACGGGATCCTGTCCGAACGGCTCAGCCAGCTCAACACCCTGTACCGGCGCATCGTCATGATCACCGGAACCACGCCGGACACGCTGCGGGATTATTCCCTGCAGACGCAGATACCGGGGCTGACCACCGAGCTTGTCAACGTCGCCAAGGCGTTCCGGGACGAGGTGACCCGGATCGAGCGGCTCACCGGCAGCAGCGGTTCGGAGATGAGCTTCCTGCTGCAGTTTGCCCAGCTGCTTGAACGGATGGCGGAATCCCCCGACACCATTCCCAGCCGTCTGTCGGTATTCAAGTCGGATATCAGCACGCTGGCGGAGCTGCTGCGCACCATCACCGAAAAGCCGCTGGAGATCGATTATATCTATCTGGGCCGGGGCGATTATGCCCCTCCGCAGGAAAATGCCGGCTTTTGGCAGCAGCTTGTCCATGAAGCGAAGCTGTTTGCCGCCTCGTTTGCCGCCGATTACTCGCTGGCAAACGAAAACGGCAGCGTCGACCGGCAGATTGACGTCTGGGTGATGATGGGCCGTGACCAGGCGCAGATCATCAAAAACATGCTGCAGGATGAATTTACGGTGCAGGAGGGAATCGGCGTCAACCTGTCGGTGGTCAACGTCAGCCTGACCCAGGCCATCATGGCCGGCCGCGGGCCGGATGTGGTCATCGGCGTGGCGCATGATCAGCCGGTGGAACTCGGCGTGCGCGGCGCGGTGCTGCCGCTCGAGGAGATGGAGGGGTTTGACGAGGTTACCGGCCGCTTCCTGGAAGGCTCGCTCGACGGTTACCGCTACAACGGCCATACGTATGCCCTGCCGGAAACGCAGGAATTTATGGTGATGTTTGCGCGCACCGACATTCTTGAGGAATTCGGTCTTGAGGCGCCGTCCACCTGGGACGAGATGCGGGCGGTGATCCCCAAAATCGTCCAGGAAAAGCTGGAGGTGGGCATCCCCAGCGGTATGAGCAACGGCACCATCCTGCCCGCCCTGCTGATGCAGAACGGCATGACCTATTTCAACGAGGATGCCAGCGCGGTCATTTTCGATACGGCAGAGGCAATCGAGGTTTATGAATCGTTCATCTCGTTTTTCCAGGAGTATTCCGCCGAAGCCTATTACAGCGCGGTCAACCGGTTCCGCACCGGTGAAATGCCGCTGATGATCGGCACCTTTTCGCTGGCCAACCAGATTTCGGTGCAGGCGCAGGAAATCCAAAATCTGTGGACCATGCTTCCGCTGCCGGGCACGGTCGGTGCCGACGGGGAAATCGACCGCAGCGTGGACGCCAGCGGCACCGCCAATATGATTACGAATAACGCGGAAGATGTGGACGCGGCCTGGCGGTTCCTGCAATGGTGGTCCAAGGCGGAGAGCCAGAGCCGTTTCGCCCGGGAACTGGAGATGCAGATGGGGGCAGCGGCGCGGTATTCGACCGCAAATCTGGAGGCGTTCGATACGCTGGCCTGGTCGAAAGAGAACCGGACGGTCATTCAGGAACAGCGAACCTGGGCGCGGGTTATGCCGCAGCCGCCCGGAAACTATATCGTGGCGCGCAATCTGGCAAATATGTTTGTCGCCGTTACCGAAGACGGAGAGAACATCCGCAAAACCCTGAGAGAATATACCGCGGATATCAATACCGAGCTCAAACGCAAACAGGCGGAATTTGCCGGACGGTAAGCGCGGCGGAGAATCGGAGGAGTGGCCTATGAGAAGCAAAAAAACGCAATATGTCCGGATCCGCTGGAAAGACGACGTGGTCAGCTATGGAATGATGGCGCCGTTTCTGGTGTTTTATCTGATTACGGTGGTCACCCCCATTGCGGTGGCGATCCTGCTGAGTTTCACATCCTACGATATGTTCAGCCCGCCGACCTTTGCGGGGCTGTCCAACTTTACCTATCTGTTTTTGTCCGATAAGATTTTCATCAAGGCGCTGGTCAATACGCTGACCTTTGCGGTCATCACCGGTCCGGTGAGCTTTTTCCTCTGTTTCCTCCTCGCCTGGATCATCAACGATCTGCCGCCCAAGCTGCGCGCGGCGGTCACGCTGGTGTTTTATGCGCCCTCCATTTCGGCGAACGCCTATGTGATCTGGCAGTACATTTTCAGCGCGGATTCCTACGGCCTGGCCAACGGCCTGCTGATGCAGCTGGGGATTCTGGATGAGCCTTCCCTGTGGTTCCAGGATCCGGAGATCAGCCTGATCCTGCTGATTTTCGTGCAGCTGTGGCTGTCTCTGGGCGTGGGTTTTCTGGCGTTCATCGCCGGCTTGCAGAATGTGGACCGCCAGCTGTACGAAGCGGCCGCGATCGACGGTATCCGCAGCCGGTGGCATGAACTGTGGTACATCACCCTGCCGACCATGAAGCCGATGCTGATTTTCGGCGGCCTCAACCAGATCGTGACGGCGTTTTCGGTCGGGGATATCAGCATGACCCTCTGCGGCTTCCCGAGCATCCAGTATTCCGCGCACACCGTCTCCCTGCATGCCTATGATTACGGCATTTTGCGCTATGAAATCGGGTATTCGGCGGCGGTTTCCCTGCTGCTGTTTGCGATTATTCTGTTTACCTATAAGCTGTTTGTTTTCGCCGTTTCGCGAATCGGCCGTTAGAAAGGGGTAGTAGGCATGGCAAAATCCAATCCCAAGCGGCTGAACCGATCGGTGGGCGGCGATGTCCTGCTGGTGTTTCTGCTGACGCTGATGGCCGCCGTGATGGTGTTGCCTTTTGTGTATGCGGTGGTCAACGCGTTCAAGCCGCTCGAGGAATTTTACATATTTCCGCCGAAGTTTTATGTGGTGAACCCCACCATCAACAATTTCCTGGATCTGTTCACGCTGACCAATAACCTGTGGATTCCGTTTTCCCGGTATCTGTTCAACAGCGTGTACACCAGCGTGGCGGGCACGATTCTGAGTGTGTGCACATCGGCGATGGCGGCTTATGTGCTGGCCAAAAAGCATTTCCACGGTAAGACGGCCTGGTCGGGGATCATCACCATTTCGATGCTGTTCACCAGCCAGATTATCGGTATCCCGCAGTATGTCATCATGTCCACGCTGGGCTGGGTGGATACCCACATGGTGGTGCTCGCGCCGATGCTGGGCATGACGATGGGCGTGTTTTTGATGAAGCAGTTCATGGAAGGGGTACCGGATGCCATCATCGAAAGCGCCAAAATCGACGGGGCGGGCGATCTGCGGATTTGCTGGCAGATCGTGATGCCGTCGGTCAAGCCCGCCTGGATTACGCTGGGATTCCTGGCGTTTCAGAGCGTGTGGAGCAATACCGGCAACAACATGATCTATACCGAAAATCTCAAAATGCTGCCCACCGTGCTCAACCAGATCGCCGCTTCGGGTATCGCCCGGGCCGGCGTCGGCGCAGCGGCCACCCTGCTGATGATGCTGCCGCCGATTCTGACTTTTGTGATTACCCAGAGCCGCATTATTGAGACTATGACCGCTTCCGGTATCAAAGAATGACAAGAAAGGGCTGGCGAACAGAATGAAACGACGGATTGCCCTGCTGATAAGTCTTCTGCTGTGCCTGTCCCTGCCGGCTGCTGCGCTGGGTGTCGAACTGGGTCCGGTGACGGGGGATACGACCTACAGCTACAATTACAATCTCCAGGGGGAATCGGTGCCGGCGCCGGACTCCTATCTGCCGGTGCGGGAAATCCGGGGTGAGGCGGAGGATGAGTGGAACGCACCCGCCGATCTGTATGTCCGGGACGAGGTGATCTACCTGCTGGATAACGGCAACAACCGGATTATCCGGCTGGACGGCGCGGGGAATACCCTCGGTATTCTGGCGATCGATCCGCAGGAGGTATCCCTTCAGGATGCCAGCGGCATCTTCGTGGATACCGACGGCAAAATCTATGTCACGCTCACCGAGCAGCAGACGGTGGAGGTCTTCGATCAGGACGGCACCCGGCTGCAGTCGATTCAGCCGCCCGCCTCCAACGTGATTGCCTCGGACGTGGTGTACGCGCCCAGCAAGGTGGCGGTGGGAAACGACGACCGCATCTATGTGGTGTCCACCAACGTTTATCAGGGGATCCTGCAGTTCAGCAGGGAGGGGGAATTCCTGCGGTTTTTCGGCAGCAACCGGGTAACCGAAAGCCTGTCCACCGTGATCGGGAACTTCTTCCGCCGCTTTTTTACCAATGCGCAGAAAAGCCAGATGGAGCAGGTGCTGCCAACCGAGCTGTCCTCGTTGGATATCGACGAGCGCGGGTTTATTTACAGCAGCAGCGCGGTTACCGACGACTCCAAAAACGAGCTGAAAAAATATGACGTGGAGGGCAACAACATCCTGGCCTATGACCATTCGCCGGCACGGGATGTGGTGATGGGAACCGGGGATTACGGAGACATCGAGTTCCTCTACGACACGCAGAACTATCTCAATAAAAACCGGAAAATCGATACCGCTTTCCGTGACCTGGCGGTGGATGAGGACGGCTTTATCTATGGCCTGGATACCGAACGGGATAAGGTGTTCCAGTATGATGGCAACAGCAACCTGCTGGCGATTTTCGGGATTGCCGGAAACCAGGCCGGCAATTTCGTCGAACCGGTCGCGGTGGATACGCTGGGAGAGTGCGTGCTGGTGCTCGACCGCGGCCGCAACTGCGTGATGGTATTCGAGCCGACCGCCTATTCGACCGATCTGAAGGCGGCGGTCACCCTGTATAATCAGGGCCTGTTCCAGGAATCGGAGGAAATCTGGCTGCGGGTAAAGGCCCGCAACGAAAATCTGGCGCTGGTGTACGAGGGGCTGGGAAACGCCCGGATGGTGCAGGGGGATTATGAGGGCGCGATGGCGTATTTCCGTCTGGCCAGCGATAAAAACGGCTATAACGAGGCGTTCGCCCTCCAGCGGGACGAAACGGTGGCGAAGTATTTTTATCTGCTGTTTGCCGGGGTGGTGATCGTGCTGGTGGCCGCCTGGATCTGGCTGGCACGCAAGACCCGCGAGACCAAGCCGTTTTCCCTCTACCAGAAAAAGCGGGTCAACCCGTTTTATACCGCGCTGCATCCGTTTGACGGCTTCGAAGCGGTCCGGTTCCAGGAAAAGGGCAATGTGCTGTATGCCTGCCTGGTGATCGCGGCGGTGTTTTTGGCGCGCATGCTGAGTATCCGGGCGACCGGCTATGTGTTCAACAGCTATGCCGGCCAGGTGGTCAACCTGCCGTATGAGTTCTTCCAGGTGGTGATCCTGTTCCTGGTGTTTACCGGCAGCAACTATGCGATCAGTGAGCTGAACAACGGCAAGGGCTTTTACCGCCATGTGTTTATTTCGACGGCCTACTGCCTGCTGCCGTATGTGCTGTGCTCGCTGGTTGCCACCGGGCTGAGCACGGTGCTCACCCTGCGGGAGGCGGTGCTGTATACCGGCATCAGCAGCCTGGGGTTGTGGTGGTCGGTGATCCTCATCGTGATTTCCCAGATCCAGATCCATATGTATTCGTTCGGAAAAACGCTGTGTTCGCTGTTGCTCACCCTGTTCGGCATGATGTGCGTGGCTTTTGTGGCCATTACGCTGTTCAGTCTGCTTGGGCAGCTCGGAAGCTTTATCCAGAATATTTATAACGAGATCGTTTTCCGGTTGTAGGCTGTGAGGAAACGCGGTGAAGGTCATCTGGAGAGGCGATGAAATCCTGTCGGCGGACCAAGCGGAATAAGCCCTGACGGCACTGGGAAGGACGGCGCGGGATGGATCCCGGCGCTCAAAGTCCATCGAGAAAGAACGGAGGAACGCTCCATGCGAAACGGAAAACAGCGGGCAGCGGCGCTTTTGCTGACCATACTGCTGACAGCCGGTCTGTTCGGCTGCAGCAACGAGCCGGCCACGGAAAGCGAGCCGTTTACCATGACGTATACGACCCTGGAAACCGACGGCTTTGCCGTGATGGCGGAAAATGACCGGTTCCAGCTTCTGGCTAACGGCGCGACGGCGGAGGTGGCGGTGGCCGACAAGCAAAACAGTGCGGTCTGGTACAGCAATCCGCCGGAACGGGAAAACGATCCGGTTGCAGGGAATGGGCGGTATAAGATGCAGCTCAATTCCCAGCTGATGGTGCAATATGCCAACAAGGCAAAATCGGTTGCGCTGACCAACAACTACGTCAGCTCCATTCAGGACGGCAGTTTTGCCGCGGAAAAGATCGAGGACGGCGTGCGCTTTACGTTCCATTTCACCCGGGAAGAGCTGGTGATCCCGGTGGAGTACCGGCTGGCCGAAAACGGCCTGCGGGTGCAGGTGGTCAACGCCGACATCCGGGAAACCGGGGAAAACCGCCTGCTGACCTATGCCGTGCTGCCGTATTTCGGCTGCGGCGTATATGGGGAGGACGGCTATCTGGTCATCCCGGACGGCAGCGGCGCTTTGGTGGAGTTTGGGACGGATAAAAGCGCGTTCAAGACCTACAGCCAGCCGGTATACGGCAGCGATCCCGCCTATGCGGGCGATATGGATACCAGCCGCAAGCAGCCG